>Ga0214544_1006769_pt1 | contig 20817 bp, 14 predicted proteins | sample CNSS3metaG_FD_160074 | JGI IMG/M metagenome (GOLD analysis project Ga0214544, IMG submission 160074) | Root nodule microbial communities from cowpea collected in UCLA plant growth center, Los Angeles, California, USA - CNSS3 | ecosystem: Host-associated > Plants > Roots > Nodule | place: USA...
TATATATATATATATATATATATTCAATAAATGATCTGTATAAAACTCTAATCTCTTTTGTATGTTTGAGTACCGTTTATTAATTGTGATAATTATGTGCAATAATGTTATAAAATAAACTAGAGGAATAAAAAAAAATTAAATATTTTTAATTTTATTTATTTTCGCTTTCTTACTGTTATGTGTATATGTCTTTTGATTTCTTATAAAAAGAAAAAACATGTTTTACTTTTGTATTTAAAAAAAATGTATCTGTTTGATTATGTGTTAAAATATTTAGTAGTAAAAGAATACTGCATAAACTAATGATTGACAAAAGCTATACATGATATTACCAGCAAATACCACGTGTCAATATTGTCAATTTGAAGGAAAAAATTGCAGTCGTTTCAGAAAAAATAAATGTGAAATCAACTTGACATCATTTAGAAATCATCCTAACAATCTGACAGAAAAAAAAAAAAAACTATTTAACCAGTAAATAAAATGGTAGAGGATTAATTGGGGCAATTTTCCAATTAAGTTTATGAATTTCCCAAATCCTAATTTAGGTCAAACCTAACTGCAGTTTGTCGTTAAACACTTTAAATTCAAAGCATATCTTTGGTTTAGTAATTGACGAATGAGATCTTTTGTTGAAATGATTATATGTTTGTTAGGTTTTGGAGCAAAATCAAAAAGGCCTCTCATCATTCCACTGTTGAACAAGAAAATTCTGGAAAATGAGTTTGTTGAGATGTAAATGGTCAAAATACACATAATTGCTATTTGTAATATTTAGAATCATAAGGCTTTGAATTCAAAAAAGAGCAATTTAGTCATCAAAAGCTATTGTGATATCATTTACTTTCATGATGTTTGGATGTATTTTTTTCTCTGTTACCAAATTCATGGACCAAGATTTTTCATTGACCCTCAAAAGTTAACCTTTTCAACTATAAAGGCTCACATGTTTAAAGTACTGTTCAATATTTTTTTTTATGGAACAAAATTATTTCAAGAGCATGGAAAAATTATCGGAGAGATTTCAGCCATGCAATCTTTTATGCACGTTTGAATCATAGTTGAAGTTTGTAAAAAGATATATATTTAAAATTATTTTCTATATATATATAAATGATTTTTTTTAATTTTATTCAAGCAAAATTAGTTCTCTTTAAACTCTTCAATACAAATTTATTGTTGATGCATTGTAATTTATTAAATGGATTGTTCAACGCACCTATACGATAATACTCTTAAGAGAAAAAATAATTTATTCATAAACTAAGAGAGGATATTTCATAAGACATTGTAAAGTTTTTATTTTAACTTGTGTATATCGGTTAAGTTTAGAGGATAAAGAAAGTTATTTCATATTTTTTTCTCTTAAAAGATGTAGAAATTTATTGAATGTGTATAAAATAATTGATTGATCACACACGTAATGAATTGTTGAAATAATTGTTATGGGTATTTGGAAGAAACCCTATAATTGAAGATGATTTGGATTGAAAAGGAAAAGAGTTGTTGGGATTTTATGATTTAGTGGTAAAGAGAGAAACAAGTATGAGAGGAAACACTATTGAAGAAAATGTGCGTAGAAGAGGGCACAGAAAAATGAGACAAATAATAAGTTCATGCAATCAAAGTTGTTTACGTAGTGATGCCTTCACTAACTACTCTCTCTCTCTCTCTCACTCCATCCATCTTTTGGACCATATCGTGTCAACTTCGCAACCACCATTCATTTCTTTCTTCATTCTTTTTCATATTTATCAATCCAAAACATTTCGGATTACATGATTTTGAAATAAATTTTAAATTGTGTAATCTAAAAAATTGTAACTAAAAAAATATATATTTCAAATCACATAATTGAGAACATATTCTCAATTATATATCAATCTAATATGAAAAATTAGGGGTGACAATTAGGGCTTAGCTCGCAGGCCCGCAAAAAAAACACGGGACGGACCAGGGTAGTGAGCTCGCAGGCCCACAAGCCCGCATAAAATAAAAAAAAAAACTTGTACTTGTGTATATTAATTACTTCTTTTATGGACTCTTGCATTAACGTTTCAAATTCTTGTATAACTGAAAAAGACAAGTATTATGTAATTTTTAATGTGTTAAAATTTAAAGAATACATTGTGTATGTCATAGTATGAATATGATGAAAATGTTAAATTATCAATTTATCATCTAATTCTCCAAAGTCTTTACTTAATTTTGTGAACTTCTTAAAGTTTTTCAATTTTTAAACATTGAAAGTTTTATCATAAAAATTAAAAAATTAAAAAAAAGGCCAGCCCGCGGACCCACAAGCCAAAGAATATGTGGAGCGGGCCAGTGTTTTCAGCCCACATAAAATGTGCCAGGTGGGACGAGCTAGCCCGCGTTGTGTGGGCCTTATGCGGGCCGGGTTTAAACAGGCCGGGCCGAGGCCCGCATTGCCACCCCTATGAAAAATGTATTTCAGATTATGCAGTCTGAAACAAGAATACATTTTAGATTATAAATACAGAATATATTTCTAGACTATACAATTTAAAAATCTAAAAACATAAATAATCAAGAAATACAATTCAATTTATATAATTAACAAATTAAAAAATATATTTCAAATTACGGAAAATATTATATAATACAAAAAATGTTACTGAATTCACAATGAAAACGTGGGCATTTTAAACATATTGAGTACCCCCAAGAAGGTACATGAAGAAACAACAGTGCTGCAAAAAGTAATTGCCTACCTAGAGCAGAGTTAGTAGGTCCAAAAGCATAAGAATAGTCTGATATTTGCAAATTAGAAAAGAAGAGAAGTAGGATAAGAGAAGGTAGGTTATAGACATATGGAATAGGAATTTGGGGAGTAGGGTTCATAATAGCTAGGTTTGGATACTACAATATTTCGTCCCATACCTGCATTTGTCAACTAGATACTTGTATGCTACTTAGATCAACTACTTAACCTACATTTTTATTTAATCTGAATAATATCATTTCTTCTGCATTTCATTCACAAACTATAATAGAGCTCACATGCCATTATAGTACTAATATTAATGATGGAAAGAACAAATAAAGAGAGTTCAAATTAATACCAAAAGAATAGGAATTAGAGCTTGGGGAAGGGGGTGAAAGCAAAAACTCATTGATACTGACCAGGGCAGTTCTGCAATATAATCCAACATACTTAAAGACAGGAATGCATGAATATTATGGAAGTAATTTTAGTTAGATCTTGAAAGAACTGTTTTAAACGAATACTTTTCGTTCAGTAAGTTCTTCCAACATTAATCACTTTAGAACTTGTTTAAAGATTCAGTAAATAATTGTATAAACCAGCTTGTGATCTAACCATTGAATATTTTATCAAACAAACAGGTTTGTTGCATTCGACTTGATCTAATTCTATCTCCTTCCAAGCTCACCTGCATAGTATTTGCCTTATATGTAGTAACAATGTCTTAACTGTGATCTCACCGAAGCGTGATACAAGTATAAGTTGACCAGGATCTTGGGCGATCTGTTATACTGTCAAAATGCAGCTTCTACTGTAGTGTTCAGCCTTACACTTGAACCTTTTAATACTTTATATGATCTTGAGGGAAATAACGATTGATATAATGCAAATTAAAGATAGCATTAGTAAGAGTTAATTACTAGAGGATATTAAATAATTCTTAGAGTATTAATAAAAAATTTTGGAGGATTTTGCTTAATCCATCCTATAAATCACCCACTTCTAGCATGATGGAGCTGTATATAAATTTGATAGAGAAAACTCTATCAATAAACTTTATGGAGTTCTGAATTGTAAGAATCCCTCTTTAGATCAAAAGCCAATTCAAGTATCTGCTTGCAGTGAAAATCCTTCTTTGGTATTGTATCATTGAATAGTCCCAGATTCAAAGTGAGAGTGACGGATGTTGTAACAACAGTGAGAGTTTGGGAAACTAAGTTCACATTTATTGTAATCGAGTAATTGATGAGTCACTAAAGTAACTAGATGTACTACTTATTAAAATAACTTGTGACATGAATCTCATAACTTATCACTGCCTTCTCATTCTTTTTTAGTGTGACATAATATCCTTTTCCCAAACTTTCTCATCAAAGTGTTTGCTTTGAAGCTTGTACATAGCCTTGACTTGCACACTTCATTCTGATTTTTTGAGGATCTGTTTTTCGGTTCATTCCCACGTTTTTAGCACAATCAATATTTTAATTCCTCATAAACTCATAAATACCCTATGTACTATGATTCTGAATAATTGACAGATCATCCTCTACACTCACTTATTGGGGAAATTCTGTAATTAATTGTTGAGTTCTTATATATATATATATATATATATATATATATATATATATATATATATATATATATATATATACACTTTTCCATTGTAATCCTATACAAAATAACTATTTTACTATAATGCTTTTTAAATGCCTTGTATTTTTAGCCCACTATCACGAACATGACTTTTGAATGTCAATAGTAACATGTGTTAGAGTGTCTTCATCCCTTTATTTTTATAGTGAAGATCATCCTGGCTTTAAATTTGAGGATGGATATGCACTTTTATCACTTTATTGTGCACTAGGTCATCATGAATGAGCTCTACCGGTGACCATCAATTGCTACAGGTGTTCAAATCACTTATACTATATAAGAATAAAAAAACAGATGATCCTGAACCAGAATGACATAAAACAGACGTATTAATAAATTATAGATCTGCTACTGATTTATAACAAGATATAATTTGGTGTTATCAAAATCTCGGATTTCAATTAAAAAACTCAAATAGTACTTAAGGTGAACTGTTCGTGATGAAATGCAACATTTAGGACTAAAATCTGAACTGAAGAATAGGGCAACACTATTTTTCTCACCTTTTTTGCAAAACTAAATCACAAACATACTTAGATGAAAGTCAACAAGAACTTATAAGACCAATAAGGTGTGTGTGTGTGTGTTTGTGTGTATAGGAGAGAAAACTAAAAAGACAAATAAACAACCATAGAGTAACAATTGGGTAGAGTTTATAGCTTGTAAGGATTCGTCAAACAAAATAAACAGTTAAAACAACACATGGTATAATCCCCAAGTAACTCCATCACTAGCATTATGAACAGAGCCATAAAGAGATAACATCGCAAATTAGCATTATTAGCGCTTCAAAGTGCATCATGATGCATACAATTGATTACATGCCATATATGATGGCGTATACTAGATGACCCTAATCTGTTCCCGAAATTTCATCCCTATACAATAGTCCTTCTAAGATCTTAAAATGTGATGGCAAGTAAAAGGTTGGCCAGCACTGGCTGGCACCACTATCTCGAGTGAATGAACCGAATGGTAAATACATTCAAACAAAGCAAATTAATTTGATGTATATAACTATAAATATCATATAGAGTCAGTCTGACAAATTATAAACAGAGCCTACACCTTTAATTGCAGGGTCAGTAATACATTTTTGCATGAATCAAGAATCAGCAACTATCATCACATAATAAAAAATAAAAAAATAGTCGGAACCAAGGTTTTAAAAAACAGTCCAAGATCACGATTTTGATTGAAACATCAAGATTTTTGGTGTCTCAGTGACGCAATTACGGTCATGCCAACAAAATTCGACTGCAATTTCGCACAATACCATAACAGCAAGAAAACTGTGACCAAGACTGTGATTTAAAACCTCAAAAGGAACTAACTATAGAGTTTGATGATTGCATATCTCATTGAGAAGCGCATTTCTGGCCTTGTTAACACTTTTAAAGCAGAAGTATATATGTTGCTCAAGATCCCCAAGCAAATGCTCCAAAACAGGTTGGTTCTTTCGAAGCTGTTTAAGCACCGCCTGAATGGGATGCCTCTCCCTTCCCCTCTCCAACGCAAACCGAACGTAAGCCTTATCAGCTTCCACGGCGGTTTGAAGCCGATCAACTAGGCTATCAATGGTGTTGATGTCATTCACCACAAGAGTTCCATTCTCCGCAGCCTCAAGCTGCTTCAACCTCGCAAGCTCCCTCCTCTTCTGCCGGGGAACACAAAACGGCGCCGCGGCTACGGCAGTAAAACCTATTGCCGCATGGACAGCGACGACAGCAACGGCGGCAATTGCGGCGACGGAAATAACGGCGCACCCGGCGGTGGCGTGGCGAAACATGCGGATTCGCGAGTGGCGCCTGCGGAGGTCGCGCTGGATGTCGCCCTTCAGGTGGGAGAAGCTGTCCCGGAGCTGGTGGAGGTGGGAGAGCACGAAGGGGTTCTCCTGGCCGTCGAATTGGAGGAAGAGGTCGTAGGCGCAGTCACACTGGTCCTGGGAGAGCGGCGGCCCATCGGCGGGGAGGACGGAGAGGAGGCGAAAGAGCGGCGCGTAGAGGTCGCGCGCGCGGAGGATGGTGAGGAGGAGGCGGACACAGAAGTCGGAAGTGGTTTCGCTGTGGTCAAAGTAGGTGGAGACGAGGCGCGTGAGTTGGCTGGTAGGTTTGGACTTGGCAAGGGCTTCACGAACGCTGTCGGAGTCAGGTTGGAGGAACTGAGATAGGACGTAGCGGTGGTGGGAGTCTTCGTCTTGGAAGTGGTGGACCGGCGGAGCGGCTTGGATGATGGAGCGGATCTCGTTGTAGGACGGGGCCTGCAGGGCGCGGAGGAATTCGGTGGACACGTTTAGGCTTGCGGTGGAAGCGTCTTCGTCATCTTCTTCTTCTTCTTCTGATTCTGATTCTTCTACCTCCGTGGAGTTCCCTACGAAAGAAGGCGAATATTGGGTGAGACATTTTGACAAACAGGTTGGGGTCAGAGTAAAGAGGTTTTGGTTTTGGCTTTACCTTGAGAATTGGAATGGAAAGGTGTGGGAATAGAAGCGTTGGTATTGGGAGTAGAGGGTCTGACTGAGATGCATTCCAGCATTTCTGTTTAAATAGTCTGTAAAAAGTTTGTATTCTTCTGCGAGCACCTTGCATGCGATGCAAGAAACTATGCGTTTATGTGACGGCGGTGTGTATAACCGGCGAAGAGAGAGAGAGGGTAGTGACAGTTTTTAGTTTGGGCTGTTGAATGGTGTTTGAGACTTCTTTGGAATAGATTTGCAGACGTGGATTGTTTTGTTGTGCTGATAGTCAACTCTATCCTTGATTTTATTTTATAGTTAATAAAATGCAAGAAGAAAAATTTTAGGCCTTGAACGTGTCTTTGATAAGAAGATTGTAAATTTTGATTACTTTCTTTCTAAATATTTTTATTAATAAAATAATCCAATTTACTATATTTTCATTTTTTTATTTGGCTAAAGTATTTTAGTAATTACAACTTACAGAATTTATTAATATTAAATATATTTAATAATGTAAAAATTATCGGTCGGTCGATGATGTTGTGTTATAATTACTGATTTATGCTACTTTTCATTTCCAGTCATGGACCAAAGTTATTCTTTCATTTAGATACGTCCTTATCCTATATTGATGGAAAAATAATTTTAACAGTAGCATTTAAACAAATATTCAATTAAATTTCAAGTATTTATATATTTTGAATATATTTTTTTTTTTTAAATTTGTTTCATTGACTACTCAAAATATTTTTATTTATTAGTATTTTGTTATTTGAACGTCAAAACACGAAAAATGTATATTTCAAATTTCAACATCCAAATCCATTACATGTTTTTTAAAAAAGAAAATGCAAATTCATGAAATCGTATGTTAAAGTGGAATTGTATTTTATTGACCCAAATGATTTTTAGTTACATCAAGTTTTGTACAAAGGTTTAAAGGTTTAAATGTGTAAGAACTTTATCGGCTTATGTTAACAAAATACATACAAATGATTTTTGTACTTCTCCAAACTAGTAAGATAAATTTTTTCATAAATATGCACACCATATCTCCCTTTGTACGACAAGAAGGTAATTGAGACAAAAGAATATTACAACGTTATTAAGGACCTCGACAGATGTACATTTTTGTGCGCACACATTTGAAGAAAATTTAAAGAAAAATAATTTTCCGTATCTTGATCCTTTAAGTAACCCCAAGGAATATGAAACACCAAAGAAAAAGTCATAATTATGCCTCACCAAGCGACAGACCTCCCTCCAACCAACCAACCGCACCAAAGGTGCCAAATCTGCACCCGCAATCCAACAATATAAGCGAACTCCAGCCACACTCCACCACGTGTGCAAACCCAACCACTTCTAGCACACAATCACAAATGAGAACTCCATGTGATGCGTGATCAACACTCCACAATTCTAGACACCAACTGCAAAGCCTACACCTCTACAAGCCACCAGTGAAAAGGGTTAATGTTGATGGTGGTGGGTGCTCTCTTTCATTGAGTTTTCTGCCACTCATATTGCATGTTTCAAATGAGTCTCCATCCATGGCTTTGGTTCTTAAGTGATCATTTTGTTGGTGTATATGGATGACATCATCGGATGATATATCAAGCCTTGATTTTTCATGTGTTAACAAAGTACAATTGATATTTAATTCCTTATTCAAACTTAAGATAGTTGATTCTCTTAAATACTTCCAAGGCTTAGAAATTATCAAATTCAACATGGTTGTTTCTTTAAGTCAAAGAAAAAATATTTTATCATTACTCGATGATACTGGTTTCATAAGTAGCAAACTAGTTACATTACCTATGGATCCTAATTTTAAACTTAGTCTCAATGATAGTAGTCTTTTGAGGATTATTTTGTACTTAGACGATTAATTGGAACACTTACATTTATTATTTTCAACCCCAATATTACAGTTCCTATAGAGAACAAGTAAGATCGGTTAGGCACAAGTATCACCTTACCCATATCCGCTATCTCCTCGGTTGGCTTCTTCCCTTCTTGCATATATCGGCTTGGACCTAGGAGGGGTTACCTGCAGAAGGGACTCCGAAGCTTAAGCCAGCCAAAGCTCTCAAAGTCAAATCAGGTGATTAATGGAATAATGAATGCGTATCTTTAATTCGTGGGGTCCATGTGTATTTATAGATTATTAATTATGTTTTCCCATTACGTGGGCTGGGCCCTGGTTTGGGCCATAGATGGGCCTAGGCTTTGGCCTAGGCCCTTAGTCTCGATTATTGGGGGCTCACTGGATATCAGGGGGCTTTGGTTTCATTGAGTGTCTTAAGGTTGTCGGCATAAATCGGCTACTCCCTTTTGGCGGTTTGTGTTGCTCATATGCTGCCCTAGGCGGATTATTCCTCTTAGTGTCTTATGTTGCCGGTTTAGGCCGGTTAGGCTTAGGTCAGCCCAGACCGGTTACTTGAATGATTTTGCGTGTAGGTATGGTGATCGTTTATTATTATTATTTGGTTAAATTGGCTCGGTGTGGTACACTAGTCCCCCAGCCTTTGTCGATATAAGTATGTCAGTCAAGGCTGATATGTGTTGATATGTCAGTGGGACCGGTTAGGTGTGGTACAATTACTTTTACAATCTATAAGTTAAGTCAATAGATAAAGAATCCATTAATCACATGTTTAACAACAATCCATCACTTATTACATTACTTGAAGTTCACTCCAAGTTAAGGTCTCTTTCTCCTGGCCAACAAATGTCATCTTTTAGTATATGCAAATACAAACTAGGACAATTGTATAGACATAAAGAATCAACTATTTACTTTTATATTTTCATTGGTGATTCTTGGAAGTTAGTCATAGATAGTGTGTCCAAATCATTGACAAAATCAGAATATCATGTTATATCATTAGAAACCATTGCAATGGTTTTGTGTCAACAATTACTCAAACATTTTGAAATTTCAATTGACACACCTATACTCTTCTGTGAAAACACATATGTCATGCACATACACTTTGCTTCTAACATCTCCTTCTGACCTCTCCTATCATGAAAAATCCAAACATATATATACTTATAATCATTTTATTCCTATCCAAAGACAATTCTTTACATTCATTCATTTCAATATTGACAACAAATATTGATACAATGTTAAAATGGGTGTTGCTAATCAGCATTTAAAGTATTATTCGCTTTAAAACTAAAAAAAATTATCATGATTTTGTTATTTTGTTCTTAAAAACGTATCCTAAAGTTAAGTGAATATCTATTTAAAAATTAGAAAAATATAAGTTTTATTTATTTAAAAATTTAGCGTCATTTAACTGTAACATCTTGTAACGTGAGTTCAAATTAAAAAAGTGAAACAATGTTCTGGTTGCTGTTTAATTACCGTTGTCCTGTTTGCAACACTTCAATTTCTGTATTAATGTGACGTAAGGAATGACAGTAGTGATGTGAAACCAAATTTTCAACAGGTTTTACAAAATAGACTTTGTCTCCCTCTTGGGCAGAACGTGAAAGTGTTTTTGTACCCTATCACCATTATTTGTCTGCAATCTTCCTTCCACGTTCAAAATCGCAATCATAAATATAACTACCACTGCAATTTTTAACCATATTTTTTTCTAATGATTTCATGTCCCCTTCTCGGAGATAAATCAAAACGACTATAATTATAATTACCCAATAAAAATAACAATACTTCTATTCCTTATAAAAACAATAATAACCTCTATAAGGCTTATAAGAAAATACAAATACTATTTAATTGGATGAATAAGTTTGACCCTATGGAAGAAAAAAAATATATCATATCTTTCATGACGGAAAAATCTAAGGCAGAATTTCTCTTATTTTTTGATATGTTACCATTTTTATAAATGTAATTTCTCTTATTATAGAGGGTTATTTACATTTTTTCTGTCAAAACAAATTATAATTTTTCTTTTTTATGAATGAGTTAACTTTAAAGTCATAAAAAATCAATTTTTTTCAAGAATGTTTTGTGGAGATGCTAATCCAAAGAAAGCATGATTAGGATTTGAGTTGTAGCATAATTAATGAAATGGGAAAATGTGAAGACTTGAAAAAGAAGAAGGTGCAGAATAAAAGTGATGAATAGTTTACCACACCAACCCAATCTTGAGTGCCATATTAACAACAAATAATGGTTTACAAGAGAATTCATACATTTATGAAGAAAAAAATGGGGAAGAAGAAAAAGAGAGTAAAGAATACAGCTTTTCACTGGCCCATGAAAAAGAAAAGAAAAAGAGAGGGATAAAGGGAGATACAGGTGCTCTTTATACACTTAGGAAGCAACTGACCCTATTTTCTGGTATGCACTGAGGGAAAGCAAAGTAAGAAAGCAAAGAAGAAATACACAAATATAACAAAAAATATATATATATATATATATATATATATATATATAGTAAGAAACAATTTTTAAGACAACAATAACCTTTTGTTTCATGTTGTTGATTTGAATAATTGGCTTCCAAGAGTCACAGTTGGGGTTCCTTCTCCCATGATTGTTGTCAAGTTCATTTCCTTCTCTAGGATCCTATCAAGTTCCATTTCCACATAGCTCATGGCAGGTCTTCTCTCACTTGAAGGGTCTAAGCATCTGATCATGAGCATGATGTAATCTTCCAATCCTTCAGCTGTAAAACTACTCTCCAATCTCCGATCAATGGTGTAAGACATCATGCCACGGTCTTCATTGCTTACCACCTTTATTGTGCACAACAAAACAACACCAAAAATCAATTACATAGCAGTTCATGGACTTTATGGTACAAAATCTAAATTCGTACAAATACGACACGCTTTCAACACCAAGTTAAGTTGTGTTGTGTCATGTCACCTAATGTTAGATAATAGAAGAATATCACACATGCAGATTCTAACTTATGGATAACAGATTCTAAGTGATGTATGTATTCTATGGTGAAGGATTTTTACACTGTGAGGTGTGATTGTAGTGTTGAATCTTACAATAACTGACCTAAAAGTAAGATGTTGCAACCATTGTTTTTTGATTAACTAGTTTGTGGGAAAACCCTTTATAGTGATTGTTCATATAAGTTAAACTTTACCCATTCAACCAGATTCTGATTAGAGTCTGGAAATGGTGATGCTGTTGCTTCTTTCCCGCTTAACAATTCCAGCAAAAATACCCCAAAGCTGTATACATCGCTCTTTTCAGAAAATCGTCTGAACTCTCTCACCCTGCAAGGCATGATGGTGTGTGTGCATGAAAAACCAGAAAGCACAAATGATTCATGAGATATAGAGATATAGAGATATATATTACTCTGATGCAAGGAATATTTCATCTGTTGGCACTTGAGAAGAGGAGCCTGCAGTGTCAACTCTCCCCAAAAAGTTGCGGAGTCCAGCATCTGCCACCTTAGCAATGAAGTTTTCATCCACAAGAACATTAGCGGTTTTGAAATTCTTATGCACCAAACGGGGACTCAGAGAGTGAAGATGAGCCAAACCTGCACAGAATAGTATGAATGAGCTTCTGAAAATCAGGAACAAGTTGTTGCTCATGGCTTTCTGCATAGAGAAGGTGCTACCAAATAACTCAAAGTTTTAGGATGGCTTACAAAAACAAATTGTGGGATCCATTAAGATACTTGGGTATTTTATCTAAAAGAGAAGAAAACTGATACCAGGAAAGCCACAAATGCTCACTGATTTTGCAAAGGATCACCTTTAGCTGCACCTTGAGCTATTGAAAGTCTATGCTTGAATTCTAGCTTCTCTTGTGATTGTTGACCACTGCCTGCAGAGGAAAATCAAAGTCACCATCATCAGCTTCAAGAAAGGATTCATTTAGCCAACAAAACAAGATGTAACAAATTTCATGAATGGTAGAAAAATGAAGTTAAGTTTTGCATGCATGCAGAAAAGCATAAAACACATGATATGTAAGAAATTTCATGAATGGTAGAAAAATGAAGTTAAGTTTTGCATGCATGCAGAAAAGCATAATACACATGATAACAGAACTATCAGTGTATTTCAGTACAACTATGAATCTAAATAGAGATAAAAATCTTAATTAAGCTTTGCAGATATACAGAAATTTACCATACAAGTGACTGGAGACGCTTCCATTTGGCACATATTCATATATAAGAAACTGAAGACTGTTCTCCTGACAGTAGCCTAAAAGAGTGACGAGATTCCGGTGGTGAATGGATGAGAGATAACGTACCTACAGAAAAGCAAAACCATGTTAGATCAAACCAAGAGAATGAACGGTAAGGGAAACATTTAGTTAAGACTATATAGTTTATGCAATTGAACATTACCTCAGAATTATGAACTGAAAATGTCAGAAACTGTGATAAAGATTATGCTCACATAAAGATTGTTTTCAGACATGACTATCACACATTAGAGTGTGAACTCATGGGCAAATAAAGATTCATATTTCTGAATCAAATGGTATGTGAAGCTTGGTGGAATTTACTATAAAACTGTACTCTAAATTCGGAAGCAGAAACAGACAAGGAGGGTCAAAAGAAGGAGTAGCATCAAGGAAAGAAATTTGGTTGAGTAATCAAATTCCAAACTCGTGCAGTCAAATTTTAAAGCTTGAAACTGATGAGTATTACCTCATCCACAAATTCCTGACTAGCGAGTCCACGACGTTTTTTTATGGCTACAAGCATCCCATCTTGAAGTAAACCCTTGTAAACCTCCCCAAATTTCCCTTCTCCAATCAAATTTTTGTCACTGAAACTTTTTGTGGCCAGTGATAGTTCTTCCATCTCAAAACGCCTGGTATCTCGTATAGGCAACTCAATTGCACCATGTCTTCCCACTGCATGCAATGGAATTCATTTGCATCAGTTTTTAGGAGAAGTATACATGTATATGTATATCTAACAAATGCATGTAAGATTTTACCTTGTGAAGGATCAGATGACCCTGTCTCTGAAGTTCTAGAAACATTCCTCTGACGAGACAAACAAAACCATATAAGTATAGCAATCCCTACCAATGCCACGGCTCCTGCAGCTCCTCCAAATATTGCTGCAAGAGTACTTGACATCTGGTGTGGGAATCCTTCACTTATGCTGTTCAAATTTATATGAACTATTATTATACATTAAACCTGGAGTCCTGAGAATAGCAAAAGATCAGATAATGTATTTCAAAACATAGGAGATGGATGAAGTTAAGAATCCAAAAACTCAAGAACCATGGGTGACCAAGAGTTCTAACTCAATGATGAAGCCATGCAGTGAAGAATGCAAGCAGAAGAACTGAATAAAATTGAATATGATGATAATGCAAGACCAAAAGGGAGAGTATAACCTGTAGGGATGCTTGTAAAATTGATGAACGATGGTAAGCTAACATTAGCAGCAAAAACTGGGACAAGTTTATGAAACCCAGTAAAATGCATGTATGTTCTAAATAAATGTGATGCAGATGATAAAATTGGATCTTGGCTAATAGCATTGCAGAGTTTCTGCATATAGATGAAATCTAAAAAGACAAATGAAGAAGTAAATAAAAGCAGAGTAGAATGGAAGGAACAACAAAGAGAATAAAGTGGTTACTTTTTGTGAAATCTCCAAGCCTATATCACGAGATAAATAATGAGGCAGGATCTCAGAAAGCCTGAGCTTCATTTACCAATGACACTTTGAAGGAGCTTCCAATGCCACTCACGGAAATCAAGATTGACCCACAAACCCCCTCCACCTTCCCTCATATGAACCAATTGTTCACCCTCAACACAAATCTGACAATCAAACCAAGATTTTCAAGGCTTCCACACAAGATTCAAAATTTGGAAAGTGGGGTTTTTTTGGTGGCATCAAAATTAGAAAACCCCTTCAGATCAGGAGCAACAAACACTTGAAGTCTGGGTTGGTCCAAAGACAAGGTCAAGGACCGGTATGAATATGCTCCCTGAAAGGTAGTGCCACTCTGTAAGCAATGAAAACCCAGAAGTAAAACCTCTCTATCTCGGTGTACTTTTATTAATTTTATTATGATAAAATAAAAATACTCTTTCTTTCTCTCTCTCTCAGAAGTGTATCATCGTTGGATAGTGGATACAGACAATGCCGACAGAAAGTGACCTTGCGCCGACAGACACAACACACTATCAAGTTTATTACCACCTCCACCAAACACCCCAATTCAAAATCATCACCATAAATATACACATAGTATATATATATATGTATGTACATGTAAACAAACCCACAAAAACAAGGAACACTTTATATTCTTTTGATTGATGGTTCCACCCCAGCTGAAGAAAAAATTCAATTCAAGCTCACTAATATTGAAGCACAAGTCTTAGGAGGGGAATGCAGTTAGAGAGAGAAACAGAGAGAGAAAGGGTATGACAGAGAAAGACAGAGAGGGAAGGACCAAAAAAATAATCTTTTTTTTTTTAATTTTTTTTTTGTGGGCTGTAAAGTGGCATAATTGTTGTCTGGTACCGCAAGTTGAATGGGATTTATTTTTCTGTGTCGTATACAGGGCATCTAAGCTGTAACAGATTCACACTGCTGCAACAGCACAAACAGATAGAAAGGGAGTGCCAGGAGACACAGTACATTGCAAGAGTAAAATCACTGAGATCATGTATCTCCTATTTATTTTCACACATCACATGCACAGCCTCAAAATCCGACATTTTTCACATCAAATTGTTTCATTAAGTAATGCTAATTTTGTCTGCCTTCAACATCGCAGTATTAGGTAAAAAAAACACATGTGTTCCAACTAACAGTCTCTGCTAAGTATCATCAAACACATTTTTACCACATGACTTTATGGTCTGTAATGATTTTACACATTGTATATGTGGTAAAAAGACACTTGTGAATTTGTACAAAAATAACATACCAAAAGGGTGAGAGAGGGAGATTCAAAGTTGTGGCTTGTTCTTTGTGGGGTTGTTGTGCCCCACCAGCCAGCTATGTTGACGTTGCTCCTACTGAGAATTTTAAATATTTGTTTATAATAACAATAATAATGATAATAATGTAAGGATCATGTTAGTCCGTAAGTGAATGAAATTTAGGACAAAAAGCAAGGAATATGTAGCGGCAAAACTCTACCGTTCTGCTCCTTTTAGCTTTTGTTTATTCCCGTCTCTAACAGCAACACTTCTTCGGATTCTATCAATTATTCTTTAATGTGTCATTTGTTCTCTGTCATTGCATTTGAAACAAATATTATAATACCATCGAGTGATGATGATTACTGTCATGATTACAACAAGTCAAGAACCAGTTAAGAACAGTTCTTAAACCTGGTATTACCCACCCTCAGATTCAGTCTGATATATTACCCAAAGGGTTCTTTCAACTGTCATTCAAATATTGTTCTTCAAAAATCACATTATGCTCAATTTGATTTCCATTAATGAAACTGATCTTGACATCATGAACAAAATTAACTGATAATTAGAGAACTGAAATGACTTGCACCTTTCAATTTTCTTATCTCAACTTCTAGAACTACACTGATCTGACAATGTTAACTTTACTTTCTATTTTCCTTAGGAAGAGTATCTGAACCAATGTGAATGAAGGAAGGAAACAAATGACATGATTAATTTTGATTTGAAAGATTCTTAGACTTGATGAAAGAAAGACAATGTGAATAACACATAAAAGGATAAGAACAATAATTATTAATATTATTATGCTGTAACCAGTAAACCACCATTTAATTAATTACACAATGTCAACGTACAAAATTATTGAGGCACAATGATCTAGTACTACCCTTTCTGCTCATGAACTGATAAAACTCCATTTTGCAACACAAAACTAAGTAGTTTAGGTTTTGGTTTGGTCTCTTTAAAACTGGCATCACTGGCCTATGGTGTCAGTATATTAATTTAACTGGTTTTGCCTTATATTGATTCACTGCACTTTTGCCATTCTGTGTCTCACCCCTCACCTAACAGCAAATAAACTCAATTCACATTATTTCCCCCAAACTTTTCAGACAGTATAATCGATGCAACCCCACAAAGATCACATCTTTAGATCGGTGACGTAGAATACCAGATTACCCAATCTCTTATACCCAACTGGGTACCCATTTTACTAACCTGTCACTGTTTTCCCTTCCTCTTTTCTTTCACATTTTTGCTACTGTTTCAGCCATTACATACATATTATGGAGCTGAGTGAGTGAAACATTGATGAGAAGTTGGTGCAGCCCATTTGATAATTGGTTTATTCACTGTTAACCAATCACATTTATTGGTGTATTTATATGAATTTGAAACTGTGAGCATTACTTTATGTGCCCATTTATGAGTCATCAGAATCTTAGATGAGACCTCACTACTCTCCAAGCAAGCAACATTATTCCCTTTCATTACGCTGGATGATTGATTGCAAGAACCCTTTCTTTGTTCTATATTTTATTTGCGTAAATGTATTTGTTTATTTATTTTCTTTTTGTTGAAAGTTTGAAGTCATTGAACATAGCTGGATGCCAAAAGCTGTGTCACATGAATTGAAATTCCATGTAGCTGGAGAATCAGAGGAGCGATCCTAACTGGGGCCTCAACTCAAAAAGGTTTTCTTGTGGAAAATGCGGCTGTCCTACTAGATTATAGTACTTCATCACATCTCTGCCACCAAAAAGTACAAGCATAATTTGCTGCAAATTATTGTTGGAGACCCTTTTTCCTTTGTTTCAGCCTATACATTTATACATTGGCTTGTTCATCAACAATATCAGATTTTACATTAGGGAACATTTTTTTCTGCATCTTAATCCTGCAGACAGTTCTGCTTACTACCGTTACAAACTTTATATGAAGTAAAAAAGATGAGGACAACTTGGTTATTTCACCAGTCAAGGGGGAGGATGAAATTGTGGGGGTGCAGAAAGAAAATTCCCTTGGATTAGGAATGAAGTTGTGACTCTGTGTTGCTTCTTACCATTTAGCCTCCCCTAAATTTCTATTTACATTTCCCTTTCCTTTGTTTCTGTGGTGATTACCAAATATACCCTTTCATCTAAAAAATGTATAAAAACCTTAAACCATGTTCTTTGCATTCCACTTTCCTTTGTCTCCGTCATTTCATAAAAGTATCTTCAAGAAAAATTACGGAAGTATTTTCTTGATATACTGATGTTTTTAAAACGTCAAAGGTAAGTGACTCAAATTACTTTTGTTACGTTATCATGACCATACAAATATAAAATTTTCAATTATATTCTCAGGTTTCTCTTCAGGTATATTTTGTTGAATTGTGCTAAAAATGTTTCAAAAAAATTAATTTATCTTTATTATTTTTATCAATAAATAATACAATGAATAAATCATGGAAGATACTGGAATAATTCCGAAAACACTTTCTTGGACAATTTTGAAAAATAATTTTTGAAACTATATCAAAATTTACTTATTATAATAATTGTCCCCACAACTTCCTTGGAAGATGCTTTCTAGAGTACAAAACAATGACATTTTTTTTAATAAATTACATTTTTTGCCATTGTTTTTATCAAGAAGTGTTAAGTTGGTCATTCAGTTTTTTTTTTCTCAATTTGGTCATGGTTTTTTTAAAAATGATTTAATTTGGTCATTACCAAACAGTGTTAAAGTTAATGCTACATGTCAATTTGTGGGATTTTAGATTTTTTTAATTTTTTTCAATTTTTTATTTTTTATTTTTATTTTTTACACATGTCATTTCGTAGTTGTGCCACGAGTCAAGAAGTCTCGGTTCCTATATTTGTTTTTAGTTTCAATTTAATCACAATTTTTGTAAAAATGTAGCAACGTTGTCCCTCTTTAAATTGAGACTCAATTTACTTTTTTTATAAATCTTATGGTGATAATTTACTAAAATTAACATTTTTATTAAATATTTCTGAAAATATTTTTAGATTAACTTTAAAATCTATACAAAATATTTAGGACAACTCACATGAGTGAATTGATATGGATAGGGATGTTAACGGCGCGAGTAGGATATGGGTAGTAGTTCTCCCGTACCCTACCTGCCGGATAAATATTTGTCCCGTACCTGTACCTGTGGATATCCTACTCGTGGATATTTACAACAAAATAAAAATAAATATTTAACAACATATTTTAATCGTAAATTAAAATAAAATACAATACATAACATTCATAAATTTTAAACAAAGTCCAAATACCAATTTAAATATTGTTGAATAACAACTTACAAAGAAATGAATTTTTTTAAAACTAATTGATAAAAAAATAACTCATTCAAAATCAATATGTTAATATTTTAATCATGTTTTTTTTATTTTTTTAATTTAAATTAGAGTATAGCGGGTACGGGTATCCACAGGTACAAATATTATGATACTTGTACTCGTTAACATGCGAGTATTAAAAATACTCGTACTCGTTACTTGTAGGTATCCATTTACAATATTCATTTCCTACCCGTTGCGGGTTTTATCCACGAATACCCGTGGGTACAAATTTTTTTGACATCCCTAGATATGGAGTTAAACCTTGAATCTTGAGATATATACTATTCAACTTATTAATTTTAATTTGTTCATGTATTTTGTATAGATTTCAACTTGAGATATCTAATATGATTTCAAACATGTATTTCCTATAGACTTTAAAGTTAATTTAAAAATATTTCCAGAAATATTTAATTAAAATGTTAATTTTAGTAAGAATATTCTCATAAGATTTATATAAAAAGTAAATTAAGTCTCAATTAAATGAGAGACAATATTGTTCAATTTTTACAAAAATTAAGAGTAAATTGAAACTAAAAACAAATATAGGAACCAAATTGAGATTTTTTTTTGACACATGGCATAATTGTGAAGTGACACATGTAAAAAAAATCAAAAAGAAATTCAAAAAACTACAAATTGACATGTGACATTGGCTTTAAAACTATTTGGTCAAACTAACAGCAATAACAAAATTGAATCATTTAAAAAAATGACTAAATTGAGACAAAAAAATCGGGATGACCAATTTGACACTTCTTGACAAAAATAAGGACGAGTAATTAAACTTTTTTTTTTCATGCAATCAAGAATTTAAAATATAATTTATATGAATAATAAGGAAGTATGTACTTGACCTAGAGTATGTTTTGGAGCTTGATATAATTCAAGATAAAGACATCATATAAGCTAGATTGGTCACCATTGTAGATAAATACATAGATATCAATGAAGAAACATCAACATTGTCAAGGTGTTATAAGAATTGAGATCTAATGGTGCTATTGCTAATTGGAATAGAAGATAAACGAAACCTATCCTTATAATTTCTTTGGTATGATAATATTTTTAAGGCTTAAATATACATTTGGTTCCTATTTTTGTTGATTTTATTCAATTTGGTCCCTATTTTCGTTTTATGTTCAATTAGGTCCTCATTTTCGTCAAATTGTGGTCAATTTGGTCCTTTTCACTAACGGTGTTTAAATAGTTAATGTTTTTGAACAGTACATGCCACGTGTCAGCTCCTGGTTTTTTAAATTTTTTTTAATTTTTTTTAATTTTTTTTAAAATTTTTTAAAATTTTTTTAAATTTTTTTTAAATTTTTTTAAATTCAAAAAAAGTGTCCACGTGTCAAGTCACAATTGTGCCACGTGTCAATGCTAGTGCCACGTGTCAGTTTGTAGTTGTATTATTTATTTTTGTTCAATTTAGTCCCGATATTCGTTATTTTTGTTCAATTCAGTCCCTATATTCGTTATTTTTGTTTAATTTAGTCCCAAATTTTGTTAAAATAAAACCATTTAATTTTTATAATTGACATTATTATTAGTTATTTTTTAAATTTAATTATAAATTATAATATTTAATTATTAATTGAATATAATTCTTAGATTCAATTGTTAAATAGAATATAATTATTTAAATATTATTAAAATATAATTATTAAAATTTTAAAAATATATATTAACATTTGTAAAATTCACATTTAAATTTAAAATATTTAAT
>Ga0214544_1006772_pt1 | contig 20812 bp, 11 predicted proteins | sample CNSS3metaG_FD_160074 | JGI IMG/M metagenome (GOLD analysis project Ga0214544, IMG submission 160074) | Root nodule microbial communities from cowpea collected in UCLA plant growth center, Los Angeles, California, USA - CNSS3 | ecosystem: Host-associated > Plants > Roots > Nodule | place: USA...
TTGTACAATACTGCTTCTAACTTAATCTAATTACATTTTACAAGATAGCTTTAAACATAATAACATGTAGTCTTCATATTGTCTTCCAGATGGCTTTCAGGCTTCTTTTATCATCATCAAAATCTTGTTTCAGCATTTAGACTTGTATTGCTTTTGCCAACATTCTGGCCTAAGTACCACTAACTCCCCATCCTACTGCCAACACAACGGAGTCCTGCACCTCCTACCATGCAATGCCTCGTATGGTGCCATCCCGATGCTGGAATGGTAACTATTATAGTACGTGAACTCCACCAATGGCAACTTGTCACTCCACGTACCCAGGTGATCTAACACACAAGTCATCAACAAATCTTCCAGCGATTGTATGGTTCTCTCAAATTGCCCATCTGTCTGAGGGTGATAAGCTGAGCTCATTCTCAACTGTGTGCCCAGTGCTGCCTGCAAGGATTGCCAAAACCTCGATGTAAATCTCGTATCTCTATCTGATATGATACTTGCAAGCACAAAGCTGAGCTCATTCTCAACTGTGTGCCCAGTGCTGCCTGCAAGGATTGCCAAAACCTCGATGTAAATCTCGTATCTCTATCTGATATGATACTTGCAAGCACACCATGTAACCTGACTATCTTCCTAACATACAACTTTGCTAGTTTATCTAGAGACATCTTTTGATTGATTGGTAGAAAGTATGCGCACTTCGTCAATTTATCCACTATTACCCATATGGAATCATGCCCCCTCACTAACCTTGACCATATTAACCAATACACAAAATTACAACTGAATCCACATGCACAAGTTTTTCTTTGCCTCTTCACATTCAAACCACAACTAATATTTAGTAAAAAGAAAGTTAGATTTGGGTTCACCAAGGTTTGAACCCATACCATTCCAAGTACAAAGCTGAAGCACAACCAACCAACCAATTTACATTTTGTGATACATTCCCATCAGTATAGGGTTACATTACCACTTCCATGCTCATACATATTATTAAAATTATTAATAAAAAAACAACACATAATTGGCATACATAAGACTCGAACCCAAGTCCTCTCATCAAGTACTCTCAACCACTTGATCTAGTACTTTTCCACACCACATCAAACAATATTTAATGCCATAAAAGCTCTTCCTACCCACATTTATTAATTAATTAATTAATTTTCATAGGTCTTACATCTATTATGCAAAAAAATTATCCTGAAACGTTAAAATATTCATCCCCACCAAAATTTTATAAAATATCAACAAATTTTCAAAGCAGTTAGAAGTAGGTTAAATTTTCGCCTTATAAAATTATTAGTTGCTTTATCCCAACACTGTGTAGTAAAAATTATAGAAAGAGTCAATTAGACGTTGGTAAATAATCAAATAAATTTTACTTTTATAATAGAATGAAGTTAAAGTAGACATATATCCTAACAACATTCATTTTTTAGTCAAACTCAATTAAAGAGAGACTACTTTAAGTATGCTCTCCACTTTGTATCAATGATTTGAATCAATAAATGTTTTTCTCATACTAAGATGATATTGTTCATCTATAGCATGGGCTCTGTAACTTAGGAATAACACTAATCTACTCAACATAGCAAGCTTCGATTGCAGTACTCAAAATGACAGTAGCCACAACATCATTGTCCATTAATAGAGATCATGGAGTGGCTTTGCACTTGTGATGTCATAGGTAGATAAATATATATTGTTCCAGAGCTTGCAAAACCATTTGTCTACTTGATTAGTGTGTGAGTAAACACAAGCACTGCCACTAAAACAGCTAGAGTAAGGTATAAATTTGAAGAAAACAAAGAACCAAAAGTCTCGATCATAAAGTTGCAAAATAGCAATTCCATAATTAAAAAATTACACCTTTAAGAGAACCTCAAAATCAAAAATTGCATTTTCATTATCTGCAACAATCAAAAATATGAATAAAGAGCAAGCCAAAAAGTATGTTAGATTTATCTGCTAAATTATCGATTACTTAATCAAAAGATAGCAAATACATATGATCTAATAGAGCAAACATTTTGAGGACTGTCAAATTTTCAATTCAAACATTTCATATATGAAGAGTAATGAGTTAATGTCGTGGATTTTCTTCTTTTGTTCAAATGAAAAAAAAAAGATGCCAGCTTATAAACTTGATCCATGACACATGCCATCACTTTGAGGTTTATGAATAGGTTCCTATTTCCCTAATTGAAGTTCAACAACACATATCCTATTCTCCCAATTGGAGCTCAACAATGATAGTCTTGCATTCAGATATAACATTAACCTATAATTAAAATTCACATGTGCATTACATTTATCCTACCCAAAAAGAATAAGCAGGCATAGCGGAACATAATAGAAGTAGAACAAAAATATCCCTTCCAGAAAGCATACCAAGCAAAAGTAAGATGTTTCAAGATCAATTGTATTGACACACAACCTTCATATGCAATCCCTTTTTCGGCCCTTTCTATCAACCCTTCTGGTAAAGCTCTTCTATAGACTCAAATCCATTAGGAGGCTTATCACTAAAAGAATTGGAAAACTTGTTAGTTCAAGACCAAGCATCAATTCTTTCAATCGATTATGTAGTAACAGGCTTTCATTTTTGTATGCACAGAAAGCAACAAAACCATGGTTGAAACCCCCAAGCCATGCAACCCATTTTCCCTCCAATGTAGAGTTTGGTGACTTAGTTAATAGAGACCCTGAAAGACAAATAGACTATTCATACATAATTTCAAGATATTTTGAGTATGTCCCTTCAATTTCTCTACACCATTAATTTGACCTCAATCAGTCAAAAACTTGTACAACAAATAAATGACTTAATACATGAAGTAGTCCAAATAGAACATGAACCATTAAATGTGGGAGGGAACATAAAGAGAGAAATTTTGCAGTTTGTTTTGTTGTCATAGTGATGCATTAATTAGTTTCTGCAATATGGCCAAAATAACAAATTCAAGGGTCATCAATAAAAAATTAACATTTTAATCACCCAATCAATATTGTGTAAACAATCTATAACATGGAAAACAACATAAGGTTGAACATGGTAGATTATCAACATCTATCATTGTGTGTACGGTAACGAAATGGTAAGCATATAGTAACGAAATTGCCTTTGGTTTCTCTGGTGATTTAAGCTAGGAGACTGAGACAACTAATGTGCAAACGACCTTGTGAATACCACGAGTAGAGTCATCGCCAAAGGAGAAGTAGGCATCCCATGAGTATTGACCACCTCCAATTCCATCATTGCATCAGAGAAATTCCAAAAGCCTGAACAAATCAAAGGTAATTAGGTTTCCCACGAAATTAAATAAAATGCGAGAATAAATTTACCATAAGTTCCTACAAATGTGACATACCGATTTAAGTGAATACAAAAAATTTAGATTAGTGAAAAGATGTATAAATAGGAAATAGTAATCGCGCGCATGAAACATTCATTTAAAATTTCAAATTCAAATTTTGAATTCAAAATATTTGGAAAAGGTCATTGATGTGTGAGAGACGAAAGCTCAATGTTCAATAACTGAGTTGAAAAATTTCTCAAATACAAAGCTATAAAACACAACAAAGGATCATAATTTTGGACCGTATATGAAATTGAAAACTGTAAAATAAAGAAGTCAATCACCGATATAGAAAATAATTCAAATGGAAAGCTAAAAAGAAAAAAATAAATGAAGAAATCTGTAAAACCCAAATCAGTGAAAAAAAGAGAAATGCATTAAAAGTGAAAGCAAAAAATGGATGGAAAAATGAAGAGAAGAGATTTTATTCTACAGATTTGAGATACAAATATGGAAAGATTGAAAACTAAAATAGAATCTCTTCTGAGCAGCAAAACTGGAACAAAGAGGAGATGAAATGGGCGTCGTAAAAAGTGAGCTCAGTTTTGCACGATTTAAGGTTTTTAGGGGTTTTATTTTTTAAATTACAATGTTGTGTTTTTGGTGCCAGGTTTTTTAAAGTTGAGATATGCACGTTTACCTCTTTATTTGCTTCCACATCATATATTTTCCTGTTGTAGTAAATTTTATTTTTAGATTTTTAAATTATATTTTCTGAAAGTTTCCTTTTCTGCTTCCTTCAATTGTATTATATATATATATATATATATATATATATATATATATATTATGTAGTTTTGTTTTTTTATTTTATTTATTGTATTTCTGGTTTTTTAGAAAAATAAATTATTTTATTTTAGTCTATTTTAACTGGTTTACAATGTCTGGAAGTGGGATTGGGACTAGGACGACTTCAAACTCTTGTGATCCTAATGTTAATGTATCTTTACTTGCTAGACCTTCTAGACCTATAAGTAAAAATGCTATTGGAGCCAAAAAGTTGAAGTTATTTATGTTTTGTGATTTGTATTAACTAATGTGTTTGTTGTAATTTGAACTTATATAACAATCATGTGTGTTGAACTAAGTTATTTTACAATTATTGAACTACTGTTTACTATTTGCATTAATGTATGGTGATTAAATTCTAAATTGATATGATATTATATACAATTTTTCATATGAAGTAGGGGTGTAGTAGACTCTTACGAGTCTACGAATCGAGTCTATGAAGTTCTCACGAGTCTAAGTAGACTCTCGAGTCTGATAACCTTCATTTCATCACCTCAAATTTCAACCAGTAATTGTTAAAAAAGAACACTTATTCATTGGAAAGACGTTATTTTTAAAAATAAGTAGAAATCGTTACCCATTGACGAGTTTTGAACAGGTACCTAGTTGCTACCTTTCTCAAGTTCACACGTATACCTGTAACATCCCTGGCGCACCCCTCCTCGGGCCCCAGAGGCTGTCAGGTTACTACAGCCCAATGCATCCCAACCCCTCACCCTTCTCCGTCCATTCATACTGGGTGGGTTGTTGCCAGTGGGAATCAAACCCCCAACCTGACCTTTAACACCTCTGGCACACCAGCAGATGCTACCAGTTGGTGTGCCAACTGGTGTGCCAGAGGTGTTAAAGGTCAGGTTGGGGGTTCGATTCCCACTGGCAACAACCCACCCAGTATGAATGGACGGAGAAGGGTGATGGGTTGGGGTGTATTGGGCTGCAGACCTAACACAACCGGTTTGAGGGTGGCAGGTGGGATGCCTGGTAAGCCCAAGAGGATCCAGGGGTGTTACAATACCCATCGATTACTGTGATGAATCCCACGTGGGGTGGAATTGTTGCTTCTAGTGATGTTAGGATTCAAACAACAATTTGCAAGTGAAACTAACAGCTAAACTAAACTAAACCCTTTGTTAACTAGTCACTTCCAATGTAGAAAAGGTAAACAAAATCTCAAATAAAATACAATGAAGGAAAAATAAAAGCATAAGCATAAGATTCAACCTCAAATACACAAATATATAACATTTCCAAGCAAGCAACTAGTAAATTTAAAAAAAAAAATCACTACAGATTACATAAATCCATAAACAAAAACATAATACCCAAGCAAAACCCTAGTCCCAAGATGAAAAGTGAAAAATCTAGCCAAAGGTTTTAAATTTTACACAAATATTCATCGAATTTAGCATTGAAGAAAGAACGACACAATTTCGTGCAAATCATGATCTGTGAACGATCTAGAATTTCACAAAATTAATAACATCAAACCCTGTAAAAAAACAAAAATTGGGGGGAGGGGAACAGTTTATCGCAGAAAACAAACCGCATCTGGTGAAAAAAATGAGGGAAATCAAGTAACGGAGGTTCTAATAGAATAGAGGTGTCGATTGAATGGAAAGAATCGCAAAATGGGTACCGACCAAATCAGAAGATCCCAATTGAAATTTGAATAGATCAAGAGAGAAAGAGAGTGTAAAGAGAGAGAACCTGAGAAAAGGATAGAGAAAGCGATGGAACAAGAGGTGGTTGCCGGAGCTGCCGCGGAGGGTGGCGCGAGTAAGGGTGGCCGGGTGTAAGTGTAAGATGGCCGGGTGTAAGTTAATGAATAAGCAGAGAAATTGAAAATAGAGACCAAGATTAATGGACAAATATTATTATTAGGCTTAAATAGTCATTTGGTCCTAGTTTTGGTCGACTTTTTTCACTTTGGTCCTACTTTTGAAATTGTTTTCAATTTGGTCCTACCTTTCGTTATATTTTTCAATCAACTCCTTTTCATTAACTTCGTCTAAATGGTTAATGGAATGGAACAGTGGCCAATGTGGTTATTTTGTGTGACGTGGAGCACTCTTTAGTGGCGTGTCTATTATGTTACTGTGCTGGCCATTTAATTGTAATTGCATAATCATTTACGGTTTAAATTTAATTGAATTGGGTTTAGGGTTGTGTTTGTCGAATTGGGGATTTGGTGTCGAATTGGGGATATCCTTCAATTGGCCATTTCAAATCAATTTCTGCCATCCAATACTGACGCTGATCTTTGAAGAATCGTTTGCGGAGGGTTGAAGGTGTTCATCGTGGAGGTATGTTTTGGTTTAGGGTTTGATTTTTGCTGACTATTGTTTGGGTTTAGTGTTAATGATTAGGGTTTATTGACTCTTTTGTTTATGCATTCGATGGAATATTTTAATTTGTAGTTGTTTTTTTCGGTGGTGCATTGTTTGTTGTTTTCGTTGGTGACCCACCATTTTTAATTGTTTGTGTTGTCGCTATCTGGGGTGGGTTTCATGGTTGGTTGTCGGTTTGTCGGTTGTAGATGGACTATGTGTTCCCCATTTAAACTCTGTTTATAATTTGTAGGCTTTTTTCTATTTTTTGGTCTTTCCAATGCCTGATGAAAGGTTTGCGGTTGTGGTCCACCACCGTGGTCACTTTGCAAAAAATGAGTGGTGTAAGTATGTTGGTGGGGAAACTACTCATTGGTCATGCGATCTTGACCGATGGAGTTATTTCAAAATATTGGGGTCTCTTAAGGAAATGGGCTATCATAGTATAAAGGGGTTGTGTTATTGTGTTGAGATGTTGTTGCACCCCTTGGATGATGATAGAGGTGCACTTAATATGCTTCATATCGCAAGGCATTATGGTGAAGTGCACATGTTTGTTGTGCATGGAGTTGATGAAGCCCAAGTAGAGGATAATATAGTGGAACCTGAAGGAGATGTTGGGAGACCTTTAGAGAGTGGTGAAAGCAGCCATGCTGTTAGTGAATTTGAAGTACTAGGAACTGAGATTATAGTAATGTCTGCTCCACGTGAAGATGTAAGGTTTGCTCCATGTGAAGATGTAATTAACCAAGAGACTGAAATTGGATTAGAGGAAGGTGAAGTGGTTGATAGTTTAAGAAGGTCTGCTTCTGCTCCTGAAATTGTAGTTGATGATGTAGGTGAAGGTATTGGGCATTTGGAAGAAGAAGTGGGAGTTGAGGATGTGGGTACAGGTGAAGAAGAAGTGGGAGTTGAGGATGTGGGTAATCGAGAAGCTGAGACTGGGCTGGATGATATTGCTGAAGGTGATGATGAAAGGGATTGTGAGGATGAAATGGTTGAGGTTGAAAGTTGGATTGATTCTGATGCAAACTCTTTAGGAGATAGTGATGGACAGGACTAGGGTTGTGGTAATTGAGGGACTGAAGGCGTAGTTGATGTAGAAATAGATGTTGATTATGGTCAAGAAAAATCTAATGAAGGTTTGGTGTTAGTTGAAGTTGGTCCAAGTGACCAAAACCATGATAGTGAAGACAGTGATGAGAATGATGAAATGGTTCATGATAGTAGAGATAGAGGACTGTCTGATAATGGTTGGGAGTCAGAAGAGTTGTTTAGCATTAAGGGCAGTGCTAGTGAGACAGAGCATGATGGGATTAACACCTGTGGTTTTTTTGGTACATTTAAGAAACCCAAGTCAATGGTTGATTGCAAATGGGAGGTGGCGACAACCTTCGTGGATAAGGCACAATTTGTTGATGGTGTAAGAACATATGTTGTTCATGTTGGGAGGAACTTGAAGTTTAAGAAAAATGACAAGGAAAGAGTGAGGGTGAGATGTTTAGGGGCGCATGGCAAGTGTGATTGGTTTCATGTCAAACATGGCAGCTGAGAAAAGTTCAAGACCGTCATAGGTGCAGTAGAGAATTTAGTATAAATTTGATGAATTCAAAATGGTTGAGTCAAACCTTAGACAACACATTAATAGAAAATCCTAATTTGAAGCTGGTTGATATACGTAATAAAGCTACAAGGAAATGGAATACAAAGGTGTCAATTTCAATGGCTCATAGGGCAAATCAACTAGCAGCAAAGGTGGTTGAAGGATCTTTCAAAGATCAGTATAGAAGGATTTATGATTATGCTCATGAGATAATTAGATCAAACCCCAGATCCACAGTGAAAGTTAAAGTGGAAGATGTTAATGATGAGAAGATTTTCATGCGTTCCCTGATGTTCTACCACCACTTAAAAGAAGGCTGCCAGGGAGACCAAAGAAGAAGAGAAGGCTGGAAGCTTGGGAACTGAAAAAAGATAACACCCAAATGAGGCCAGGTGGTCATAAAAAGAGATGTTCAGTTTGTCGCGCACTTGGGCACAAGAGGAACAATTGTCCAGCACTTCCTGTCCATGATTGTGAAGAACGTCCCACTGAAGCTGCAGCACCACAACCAAGTCAACCACCTACAGCACCCACTCCACCTGCAACACCCACTCCACCTGCAGCACCAACCCCATCAGCACACCACCACCACCACCAAACACTGCAGTACAACAGCCCAGCCAACCATCTTATGGAATTAGAAATATGAGGCCAAAAATGCAAATACGAAGGCGACCACGTCCATCATGAGAATACTGGATGTATTTTGGGGGGAGGGGAATATTTTGTTTTGTATTATGAATGTGCTAATTGGGAAATCAAGATGTATTTTCTTAATTTCTGGATTTTGAACACTGATATTTTGATGGAAGGCTTAAAAGCCTTAATTAGTAATGCATCAACTTTGCAATTTTCATAATTTTATCTGCCTTCTTCATTTTCAAATTATTCATTCTTCATTTAATTAAAATTACACAAAACATAACAAACAATTTTAAACAGCTGAGAACATGTAATTACAGTTGAGAACATGTAATTATAGATAAAGGAATATCATTCATTCATTCATGTAATTATTCAAGATAGCCAATGGCAATTACAACCCATAAAAACCACTACATTCATTACAATCAGAACACCTATCACAGCTAATGGCAGTTGCATCCGTTTCTTCCAAACACTCAATGAATTTTCCATATAAGCGATCTTCTGCCTTTGCCTAACGATAATGGCATCTCGCTCATCAGCATCCTCTTCGTAACACCATTTGAAAAAGTTGCAGCCCAACACATCTTCACCACATCTCTACAACACAGATAAAGAAGATGAAAGTGAAACACTGAAAGTGAAAGAAACACTGAAAGTGAAACACTGAGGAACAAACCTTAAAGTTCGCACAACCCCAAAATTGTTTACCCAAGTTCTTTGTAGTTCTAGCTGTGCGCACCACTGTAATGTCTCCGCAATCGCAAATTGGGGGTGAGCCTAAAACCCTAGAACCACCGTGGCATGAATTGCAAGTTCGGTGAATCCAACTATTGCAAGAAGAGGAAGATGCCCCACGAGACATTCCTTTTCAGCTGAAGATGGATGGAAGACAACGACAATTCAAGACCACACAAACCCTAACTTTCAATTATAACATCTGGTCTATGCATACAATGGAAACGGACATGTCACTGAACAGTGCTCCACGTCACACAAAATAACCACACTGGCCACTGTTCCGTTAACCATTTAGGCGGAGTTAACGAAAAGGAGTTGATTGAAAAAATATAACGAAAGGTAGGACCAAATTGAAAACAATTTCAAAAGTAGGACCAAAGTAAACAAAGACGACCAAAGCTAAGATCAAATGACTATTTAAGCCTTATTATTATTATTATTATTATAAATATAAAGCTCTTTAAAAATCTACTAGGAGGCACATTTTTAAGAGAAGAATAAAAAATGACTTTCGTATGTTTCTCAAAGATGATACCACTATACACATCTTACAATTTAATTATTATTTTTTAAATAAAATTGAATAAAAATAAGTTAGATAGTTATGAGATATTTTATATGGACTTATTTCTTATTTTTACGATGAAATGTCTTAAGAGAATTAACAATTTCCATTTTCAAATCCAATAAAATTTGACAATCACACTAAGTGATATGTTATTATTATTACATGTAAATGACATTCTGAAGAAGCAGTTGCAGCAGTGACTCATTTAGTTTCTTAATGTACTCCTGTAAAATACATCATTAACTTTTACATGTTATATTCTTAGATTGTTTGATGCCATTTAATTATTAATATTAGAAAGTGATTGATCTTATGTTATATAACACATGTAAGTTTCATTAAGTTTTAGAATATGACCATCTATTCACAGGTTAAAGAATTTTAAAAAAATATGTTATCAAATTTCTTCCTGTACTCATTACAAAAATATAAACTTTCAGAAATTTTGTTCCATAAAAGGATTTGGTGGTTTTCCCAGGAAGATATTTCCGAAATTTATGAGTACCTTCGGAAAAATTATTTCCAGAATTGGTTTAGTGTGTTCCGGTAAGTGAAATTCAGAAATTCACATACTATGGAATGAAGGAAGAAATTTGTGAGGGAGCAGAAAGAAACAGCCATAAGAGAATAAACTGCATAAGGGGCTTAAAGTTGTCAGGCCCATTATAACACTAACCCGTCCAATCGCAGAGTCTTTCTTCCTGCACCTCCAAAATTTCTTCTACACCTTCAACAAAATTTTATATCTCAAAAATACTCTTTGACCATTTAATTAAAACCACGCACATCACACTTCCAAAATTATTTCCGGAAGTCGACTTCTGGAAGTTAAAATATATAACTGGAAGTCGATTTTCGAAAGTCAAAAATATAACCAGAAATCGACTTTTGGAAGTCAAAATATATTATCGGAAGTCAAAATACATTACCGGAAGTCGACTTCCGAAAATCAAAATATATTACCAGAAGTCGACTTCTGGAAGTTAAAATATATTACCGAAAGTTGACTTCCGGAAGTCAAAATATTATTTTTAAATTTTATCTTTTAGTTTAATTATTTTTAATACATTATATAAAAAAATTACATATATATATATATATATATATATAATTTTATTTTTTAAATATATATTATAAATACTTAAGAAATAAAATAAATAAAAAATACTTAAACTTTATATTAAAAAAAAATTAATTCTGTTTTAACTATTTTTAATTTTATTTAAAGTTTATGTTTTCTAAATTTTAAATATTTTTTTATTTTTTATGTTTTCATACTCTTAATATATATTTGAAAAATAAAATACAATATTAATATTTATGTATATAATTTTATTTTTATTTAATGTACTGAAATAAATATAAATATGAAATAAATAAAACAAAAATATTATTAAACTTTAAATAAAAGAAAACGAAAATGAAATTTATATTTTATTTTTACTTCCGGTAATATATTTTAATTCCCAGAAATCGACTTTCGATAGCATATTTTGACTTCCGAAAGTTGATATGTTGACTTTCGGAAGTCGACTTCCGATGATATATTTTGACTTTCGAAAGTCGACTTCCGTAATATATTTTGACTTTCGGAAGTCGATTTCCAATAATATATTTTGACTTTCGGTTATATATTTTGACTTCTGGAAGTCGATTTTCAGTTATATATTTTGACTTCCGGTTATATTTTGACTTTCGAAAGTCAACTTCCGATTATATATTTTGACTTCAGGAAGTATTCTTCACCGGAAGTCGACATCCAAAAATAATTTTAGGGGTGTGATCTATGTGGGTTTGCTCAAATGATCAAAGGGTATTTTTAGAATTTTTGAAATTTTTGGAAGTGAAGAAGAAATACTTGGAGGTGTAAGAAGAAAGCCCCCAATCGTATGTACTGGATTAGACCTTCCCTAAGAGGGTTGTTTCTCTTAGTATCTCCATTTCTTTTTCTTCTTGTATTCCATAAAATCTATAAATCCATGTTATCCTCATTAAAATTATAACAAAAAAAGTAAAGTCTACTTTTGCACCTCCATTTTTTGATGAATTTTAGATCGTGTAATTTGGAAGGTAACTTTAAATATGAAAAAATAATTTATAATATATATTTCAAAATATATTTACATTTTAGAATATATTTCAAAATCTGTAAATTTTTTCAAATTGTATAATTTATAATGAAGGGCGAAATGTACATTTTGAAAAGTATTTACACATCCAAATATACATTTTAAATAACACAATTTGGAATGTATTTAAAAATAATTAGATGACAAAATTGTCTTGGCTAAACAGGACGACTGCCGACCTTTTTTTTAATAGAAATTCAAATAAAAAAATAATTTAGAAACTTAATTTTTGTATATCATATTACTTGAAGGCTGAAAATATATAATAATATTATAATTTAAATTATTAATATTTATAAATTAAATTTTAATTATTAATTATAATGCAACAATCTAATATATAAAAATAATAATTATTTTAATTTATTCGATCAGAGACGTTACTTAATGAAATAAAACTTAAAAAATATTTTCAAATGTATTTTTAATATATACATCCACACATATAATTAATTTTTTAAAAAGATTAAAAAAACAAGTAGGTCAAAATTGTGAGCACCAAACTGTCCTTTAGTGAGGTAGTTCAAATTTACAATCCATTTTTTTTTTTTTTACAAACCAGTCATCTCGATCCGTTTTGACAAACCAGACACAAATGGATCTGACTAATATCTCTTTTTGGATCGAGTGTGTGTGAAAGAGTGTGATGACATTCAGAATAGAAGAAAATAAATTAGTGAGTTTTGTGAACGGAAGAGATAATTAGATGAAGAAGAAGATGGATGCGATGGCAAGGAAGAATTGGAAGAATTTTGAGGGAAGAAGAATTGTGTAAAAAGATGGATGGTGGAAGAAACTATTTGATGAGTCGTGAAAGAGAAGGGAAATTTAGGGGAGAAGAAGCATGGTGGAAGAAGTTGTGTCTTCATGTGTGTTTTTTTATTTTTGTGGGAGATACCTTCCAAATTGTATAATTTGAAATGTATTTATAGGTTCAGAAATATGTTACATAATATATATTTCAAAATATATATTCTAAAATGTCAAGAAAATTTTTAAATAATTATTAATTTTAGTAGAAAAATATATATTTAGAAATCAATCTCCTAATTAGAGATCAATTTATATACGAATTATTTTATAGTCTAAATTTTTATAATTAATGTTAGTGATTAATTTTGTGACCAATTCATAGTATAAATTATCCTATTTACCAATTTAGATACCAATTATAATTTTTTAAAATTATTTTATTTATCAATAATTTTTAGTTTATACATTAGAATCTAATTTGGTTACTAACTAATTTCTTTTGTCAAGTCATTATTGGGTTAAATATGTTTTTGGTCCCTCAAGTTTCAGCGAAATTTGGAATTAGTCCCTCATCAAAATTTTTGACCAATTTAGTCCTTCATCTTTCAAAATGCGTGACTTTAGTCCTTTTAACCAAATTTTGTTAAGTTTATCTGACGTTTCGAGCGCATTTCATGATAGTATTTAAGTTAACATTGAAGCAAAAATGTGTCAAACAGTATAAATAATTTAAATACTATCATGAAATGCGCTTGAAATGTCAGATAAACTTAACAAAATTTGGTTAAAAGGACTAAATTCACGCATTTTGGAATATGAAGGACTAAATTAGTCAAAAGTTTTGATGAGGGACTAAACCCAAATTTCGCTCAAACTTGAGGGACCAAAAACATATTTAACCCGTCATTATTCAATGATATTTTTGTTATGTGCATTTTCAAAATTGAAAATATCTATCAAAATATGCATTTCATAATGCAAATTTTTCAAATACATTCCACATTGTGCATTCCAAAAAATATTTTAAATTTAGAAATACGTTCCAAAATGCATATTCCAAAATATATCTTTTAAAACATTTTGAAATCGCATTTCAAAATTTGCTTTCGATTCAAAAAGCTTTCTAAATTGCGTAATTCAAAATTAATGTCTAGAAATAACTTTTTATCTTTTCATTATAATTTTAATGAGGAATAATCTGAAGTTTATGAATTTTATGGAGATGCAGAAAGAAAAAAGGAATGTTTTAGAAGAAACAACCACTTTTTTATTATACATATTTTTTAAACTTTATATCGTCCGACTAAAATTTATATTTTTTATTTTAACTTTTAGAATTAATAAATATATCACTTTGGTTCTTTCACATTTTTTCTGTATGCACATTTCATTCTATCTTTATTCATATTATTTTAAACAATGTTAAATATAAGATCTTAAATTAACATATTAAAATGAGTCAATCCGGGTCACTCAGGTTAGTTCATTATGAGTCGAGTTGAAAATAAGTGAACCTAACCAGCTCATTTTATTGTGAGCTAAAAATCTTACAATTCGGCTGAACCTACCACAGGTTGGTGGGTTAAAGGGATTAACTCATTAACCCACATAAAAAAATATTTATTTATTTATTTTTTAGTATTCAAATAACTTTTTAAGCAGCCCATGAGATAACAATCACAGTAAAATCAAGAACCAATGTTTTCATCATGCTCACCACTACTATATGATGAATTGTTTTCAAGAAAGTATCCATATAGTCCAAAAAAACATGACTAATATTACACATTTTTTGACATCTTATTCAACAAAATATAAATAAAAAAACTACACATTTTTGTCATGGTAATTTAGAAAATTTGTTCATAAAACGGTTTGCTTGAGTAATTTACTACAAATATTATAGGTAAAGATTAAAATACGAATGTATATAACTTAACAATCAAATTAATTAAACATTCAAAACATTTAAATATTATTGAACAATATTCTAACATCTAAAAATAAGAAATTGTGAGCTTATATAATTAGGAGTAGTAAATAATTATTAAAAAAAAATTGTAAAAAAATGTTGGTGAATTAAATAAGTCAACCCACCTTAAATCTATTCGAACCCGTGGATTAAGTGAGCCGGGTTGAGTTCTTTTCTATCCAATGTGAGACTTTTTAACTTACACTTGAACTATTCTTAACAGAAAACGATAACTGATATATAAGACAATAATATAAAGTTCATTTTATGCATTAGTAAAGTCGATAAAAAATGTTAGTATAATCTGTTTTAGATTCAACGTGCAAGCTTCTGGTCCATAAAATTTTTTTCAAATGTGTTTTTCCAAATCCCAATTCATCATGTTGAATATTTGTTTCGAGAGTAGGAGCCAATCGCCTACTAAAAACCACCTCAATCTTACTCCTTTCTTCTCCGAGTCCCCTCTCTTCACAACCCGCGATAGCTTCCTCCTCAAGAACTCTTCCTCCTAACTCGATCGGCTGAATAGACGACCGAGGTACCTGTCTAAAAGGCTCCGATGCTTAAGTCAGTTGATGGACCGATCAGTGTATTGGTATAACTGCCGTAATAAATGCGAAATTAAAGATACCCACCAACCTACCTTTGGGGCCTATTTATAGTTCCGATGTGGGCCTGTAATTAGGGTGCCTTAATCACGACCCAATGATTCTTTAATCAAGATTACTGACTTGTTTAACATTAATTAATCCAGCTGACTGGCCTTGTTTGGCCGATCGACCGATGGCCGCTTGAATAGGCTGGTTATCTTCTGATTTTAACAACCTTAAGTGAATAATTAAGCCATACGGCCGATCGACCGATGGCCATACGTAAGGTGCTGCACAAATCACCTATGAGACTGATCGACCGATGAATCTCCATGGGTTGATGCGCGATCGACCTAGGGACCAATCAACCGATTGTCTTTTACAAGTTAACGCGTGGTTCGTCTGTGGGACCGATCGACCGATGGTCCTTTACGAGGTAACGAGTAATTCGTTCGTATGGTCGATCACCTGATGGGGTAGCGTGTGATTTGTATGTGGGGCCGATCGACCGATGGTCCTGTTTTCTGTGCAAGCCCTCCCAGCCTTGTTCGATGGACCGGAGGACTGCGTGTTGTCGATAGTCCGATAGGGCATACAGTACACAAGCTCCCCAGCCTTGAGTGATGACGAAGGTGAAGCGAGAAGGTTTGCAAAGACTGTTGTGCCGATGGGCCGAAGGGGTTCCATGGCAGTTATCTGACTTCATAGGTCGTGCCTGTCAGTTGGGATGCGAAGCGTTGCGAAGTTCGGGCCGTTGATTTCCACTTGATCGCTTGGCCCAGGTGCTGCCTAAGCACATGTGCGCCCACCTTCCATCTCTTGATCATATGATCATAGACGATTGTCCAGGAGTGGAGTTGTCTGAGGGATGTTTGCCATCAAATCTAAAGGAACTGCGTATCTTGAATTGCCCCAAACTTGTTGTCTCACTGAAAGAAGCTTTGTCAGGCAATCACTCTCTACAAGTCTTGAGGATTTCAAGTGAAGATATTGAGTGTTTTCCAGACGAAGGTTTGCTCCCGCTCTCTCTTACTACAATAGAGATTCATAATTGTCCAATGCTTAAGAAACTGGACTATAAAGGTCTGTGTCACCTCTCCTCTCTTCGGAAATTGATTCTTCGGAGGTGTCCTATACTCCAATCCTTGCCAGAGGAGGGTCTGCCCAAATCCATTTCATATCTCACAATTTTAGGCAGCCCGTTGCTCCAACAACTCTATAAGAAACAAGAAGGTGAAGACTGGGAAAGATTGCGCACGTTAAATACATTCGAGTTCAAGGAGGAATATGAACTGTCCCCGCAATATCATGTAAGAATCATAGATTGCCAATGCAGATTTGGTTTTGAATCTCATATGTTTTAGGTACGACGTCAAATTACTCTAAATGTGACATATAAATTATAGAGTGTTCAATAAAAACAATTTAAACTAGAAATAAAGAAAATAACTTAAGCATGAGTCACACAGAACAAAACTATTACTTGTAATCACTACAAAAAATGCATTGTTTATTAACTGTGTATTTCTACCATTTATGTTAAACTGCTGAAAAATAAAAAACTTTCTTCCAGTTATTTCAACCGCAGATTTTATATTATTTTATTTTAGTTGGGTGTGAATTAGGTTATTCAGCTGGCTTTGAGTTTTAGACTCTTTTTTTCCAAAAACTTTCAAATTGATTTGGAGAGTTTGGAGTATTGGGTGCGACTGCGAGTACGCGATCTTGATGCTCAAATTGACTTTCAAATTTGTTTGTGATTTCAAATTGTCAAACAAATTTCAAATTGGCAATTTTGTGGTACGCGTTTTTTTTTTTTTTTTCATGTTTCTCTCTTTTCATATTCTTCTTTCTCTCTTTCTTCTGGTGTTTTTTCTCTACTTTTTAAATTTTAGGTTTAATATAATTTTGTACTCTCTTTTGATATCCCTACAAGTTGAAGCGGTGTGGTTTTTCTACTTGGTAAAACAGAGATGGAGTGTTTTCCAATAATAGTTTGATTTAAGGTATTTAACTTCTTATTGTATTGATTTTCCTTTTTTTTATACCAAAACCACTATTAAATATGGATGTGATTAAAATGAAAGAGTTGTTCAAGTGTAACCTATGCTAGAAGGTACAGGAGAAAATTTTCTCTTTATCATATCTTTTCCTAATTTTATTGATTGATATAGTTGGGAATGTGAACGGCGCGAGTAGAGTACGGATAGTAATTCATCGATATCTTATCTGTTAAATAAATATTTGCCTCGTACCTGTATCCATATTCGTCGGGTATCCGCATAATTTTTTAATATTCACAGATATCTACAGGTACCCGTGAGTATTTAAAAAAAAAACATATTTAATAACATATTTTAATTCGTAAATTCAAATAAAATACAATACATAACATTCATAAATCTTAAACAAAGTCCAAATAATTCATTTAAATAGTGTTGAATGACATTTTACAAAGACATGAATTTTTTTTTAAAACTAATTGATAAAAAAACAACTCATTCAAAATCAATATGTTAGTATTTTAATCATATTTTTTTTACTTGTTTTTAAATTTAAATTAGAGTATAGCGGATACGAGTATCTACGAGTACGAATTCGAATACTATGATACCTGTATCGCTTCGTTAACATGCATGTATTAAAAATACCCGTACCCGTTACCTGCGAGTATTCATTTACAATATTTATTTTCTACCTGTTGCAGGTTTTAGCTGCGAATACTCGCATGTACGGATTTTTTTGAGATCCCTAAATATAGTAATTGTTCTTTTCAATATTGTTTGGTTCAGTTTTATTTTATAATTATATTCTGATCTTTGTTTTCTATAAATACAACTAATGAATATTGCATTTTAACCTTTTAATAATTTATTGTTTCAGTCTTCTGTCCGCAAAGTTTCCCTGCACACTGAGAGCGTCTTTGAAATTTCCAAGCTCATGGACTTGACCTTAAAGATCTGGGAGCTCTTTCTGGTGCACACACCATTGGATGCTATACCAAAGAATGTCAAAAGGGCCTCTGCAGTCTACAAAACTTAGATGGCTATTGGATACTTTTTTTGCTTCTGGATGCTGTTAGGTTATGGTGATTTTCTTGGCTGGTTTTATCATCTGATAATCTTCTTTTAATAATCATTCTATCTTATTTTTTATCAACATTTCTAATAATGTTATCCATTTCAATCATCTTAGGTTCCTCAACCCACTCAGTGTAGTCCCTTGTATAACTTTCACTGGACTCACTCTCTATCGTTTTGGTTCATATGAATTGGTTTTCATTGAATTAAATTATAAATTATTTATTAGAAAATATTACTTTATGAAAATTGTAAGATGTGAGTAAAAAACTGAATGAATAGAAGAAAAACAAATTATAGAGATCAGATGAAGGAAACTTATTTTATATATTTCTTCATGACGTTTTATTTTTTATTTAATATAATTCTTTTAAAAATTATTAAATATATCAATGTAAAAGATTTGAAAATTGTATTTTATCATTTATTTTTATGTTTTATTGCCTCCCATATTTATTTTTAACATAGTTATATATATGTACGTTGGAAATATCTTGACACCATGTTTCAAATACTCCCATTTCGCACCATGATTTTAATAATATTTGATAAAGTAGGACCCCATTTCCAATCAAGGTAAAAATATGTGAATGTAACGATTGTCAAATAAAAGTATTTTTCTTTGTGAAAGTATACTTTTCTTCGACAAAGAGATGCACTATCTTAACATTGGTAAAGAACAACTTCTTTTACTATTAAAATTTTAATTTTTAACATAAGTTAAATATGTTGCTGTTTCAATCGCAAGTATTTTTTTTGGTCGACCGATGTAGAATTCAGCGCTATAATGTCGATTTATTATAACTGATGGTAAAATTATTAAAGTCAATTTTAATTACTTTTAATTTAAATATTATACAAGATAAAAGACTCGTATTCACGTTGTTTTAAGATTTTAGAATAAAAATAATATTAAATATTTTATATGTATAAAAATAATATTGTTATTTATATATATATATATATATATATATATATATATATATATATATATATATATATATATATATATATATATATAAACATAACACTATGTAAGATCAATGTTGTCTTATTTCGTCATTTATCTTTAAGTACTTGTTTAGTGTACATCTGTGTACGCTATGGATTTTCGTTCATAGATTTATTATGGTTTCACGGTTTAAATGATAGAACTAAAGAAGGACTCTAATATTTTTTATTTTCTCAATGTTGGGGGTGAGGGATTTGTAACATTGATATTGATATTTATTATTTGAGTTCCTGATATATTTGGTTGGGTTTTGACATATTAAGTTAAAATCATTTTAATTTGCTTGTTCAATTACAGGTTTATGCAATGTCCAACCTAGATTCATGTGTAGCACGTGAAAAATGTTGGTAAGTAAGAAGGACGATGTTTTCCATTTTCACTATGAACCACAACCATATATCATCAATGAATCCCTCTAATGAATAAAACAAAAGGGGATGAAGAAAACCTTACTTCCACGAGATATGAGGACAAACAAAAATATGGGAGCACGAATCGAGGTTGGAAATGGTCGATTTGAGGGATCCCTAATTATTGGAATGGGGAGAGGGATGTTAGGTCTATAGAGGGGGTTTTGACTACTCATTTTCTGCTGGTTCTAATACCACTTGTTCGGTCTATAGAAGGGGTTCTTTCACTGGAAGGAGAGATACAACACCAATGAGACTTGAGCCCAACCACATAAAGCATTGACACCACTCTCAACCGAAAATCTTAAGGCAATGGGTTTATGGGGTCTTTATTCTTATATAGTGTTACCAGTGCAGTAAGGGCTTTTGGCCCCGGTTGTTTTTTATATTCTGCCTCGGTTCCAGAACCGAGGTATATTAGGGTGAGGCCAAAAGGGATGGCTTTTGGCCTCGGGTCTGAACCGAAGCCATAGAGATACTCTTCTACCTCTGTTTTAATGTGAACCGATGCCATTGTGTCAAAAAAAATTAATTAATTAAAAGCTGCAACGGTGGCTCACCATCACCGCATTGTCAAGGTTTTTGGAGTTATTGTATTTCCCTGTCACAGCATCAAGATTTTTTAATTCACAACAACTGCATCACCATTACAATTTCAGTAGCAGGAAAAATATTTGTCTGCAATTTTTCACAGCAACAAGGAAGGTGATAAAGCAGCAGCACCAGCAGCCACAATTTTGAGATGAAAATTCCAAGTGCTGTAAATCTTGCGAAACAAATCCACAAACAAAAAACACCATCTTCAAAAATTAAACATGATAGGAA
>Ga0214544_1006776_pt1 | contig 20808 bp, 6 predicted proteins | sample CNSS3metaG_FD_160074 | JGI IMG/M metagenome (GOLD analysis project Ga0214544, IMG submission 160074) | Root nodule microbial communities from cowpea collected in UCLA plant growth center, Los Angeles, California, USA - CNSS3 | ecosystem: Host-associated > Plants > Roots > Nodule | place: USA...
TATATATATATATATATGTATATATTTGAAATTTTTTAAATATTTTAAATTGTAGACAATATATATTAAAAATTAATAAAAGTTATATTTTTTTTATTTTTTATTTCTTTTATTTAAACATAATATACATAATAAAACATAAAATTAAATATAATAAAAAATAAAAATATTCAGATTTAATTTTTTTTGTCCTTGTTTTTGTTTAAAAATTGACGCTAGGATTAGGTTAATTACACCAACTAAGCAAATCATCCATATTAAGAGTTTCAATTTGAATGAATTGAGGAATTTAACGAATTACATCAGTTTTTCAAAAATCAAGAACAAATTGAGATTAGAAAAAATTGGAGGACTAACTTAACATTTTTAAATGAAAGCATGAATCAAAAGAGTAATTAAACCAAATATTTATTAACATAATTTTTATTTTCCTTTTCATTGTCTTTTTAGTTTTTCACAAATTGTAATAATCTCTCACTCTCATATGTCTTCTTTTTGTTTTTAAAGAAAAAAAAAGTTAGACATAAACTCATTATATTTCTCATTTATCCTCTTTAATTCTCGTCTCTTGTCTTACTTGATAATGAAAACATTATTCACTAGTGCAAAAATGGGATATTAGATCAGGCATATTAGATCGATTGTACAGGAACCGAGCTAACAATTAACGCGATGGCAATTTTGAAAATAACTTCATTTACATTAGATTGTTTGTGTGGGGAATCGATCTAACATGTATACATTAGATCGGTTTAGGGGGAACCGATCTAATGTTCTTTTTTAAAATTAAAAAAAGGTGACGCTTTTAAATATTAGATCGGTTATAATTATAACCCATCTAATGTTTTCTGCACAAACCCGCGAGACCCTTTCCTTTCTCTTGCGCCTCACTATGCATCCACTTCCATTGTTCATCTTCTTCTCCGATTTTCTCATATGCATCCACTGTTCATCTTTTAAATATTCTTTCTTCTTCGTTCGCCGCACCACGAAACCCTCTCCGTTTTGCTCTACTAGCCTCCACGCCACGAACCACCACCTCTACGCCACTAACCACCACCTCCACACCACGAACCGCCGTTGTCGTTGCACCACAAGCCTCCGTTGTCACCGCACCACGAACCGCCACTGTCGCTGCACCACGAAACCCTCTCTTTTTTGCTCCAGTAGCCTCCACGCCACGTACGACAACCTCTGCGCCACTAACCACCACCGCCACGCCACTAACCTTTGTTGTCGCCGCACCACGAGCCTCTGCTGTCTCCGCACCACGAACCACCTCGACGGCATTCTGAAAGACCACGAAGGACCTCGATAGAAATCCCTATCTCGTGTGGAAGCTGTCACACCTTGATGCCGCTGCCTCCGTTAAAGCTGCTTGAGCTACTGCCGGCGTTGCTTGACGTCCTACCTCCATTTTGAAGTTGCTTGAGCTATTGTCGTCGTTGCTTTGTTTGTTCCGTTTTCCACTACCGCTCTTACCTCCATCGGAAGATTACCATCACTTGCATTGATAAAGGTCAGTTCCTCCAAACTTCATTCATTACATTGAAATTGTTGGCTTTCTTATTGGGATTTGAATCTCGCTGAATGCGTTAAATTAGTTCTTGGAATTTTAGTGCACATAAAATTGGTCAGTTCCTCAAAATAACAATTCTAATAATAATGAGAATTTAATTTGAATATTAATAATTTTATATTTTATATTATAATTAATTTTAACTTTATACTTATTTTTTATTACTATTATTATTGTTATTATATAGCTTTAGATAAACTAATTATTATTAATTATAATTGTACTTTATAGCCTTTTTTATTATACTTAAAGGTTTAAATAAATATTAGTAATTACTATTTATAACATTTAATATTTTAAATACTTTTTTTAATTCCATATTAACGTAACTTTGAAAGTGTTTTATAAATTATTATTACTATTAAGTGTATTTTAAATTATCTTTTATATTATTCATATATCAAAATATTTTCAAATATTAAATATAAATTTTAATAATTTTAAACTTCATACTTTTTTCTTGTTTTTTAAAAATGATATTATATATAATTTTTAATAGTATTTATATTTTATTATATTACATAAAAATAGTAACCCTAAAACTTATTAATTGTGTTACCGACACAATCTTTCTGTAAGAACAAGTATGTTAACTCATTTTTATTGTAAGAAAAAATTATTAAATTAAAAAAATAAATCATTCGTATAATCTTTTGTTACATAAATATTTTTTACTATAAACAATTAATTGAATTTGTTGAAAGTCACACATCGTCTAGAGATAAGGTCATTTCATATTATATAAGTAAGGTTCAAACCTCACCTTTCAAGCCAATTTTGTAGGATTGAATTAAGCTTAAACTCCACTTCTAACACGATATTAGAGTTCAGTTAGAATCATTTCATATTATATAAGTGGGGTGCAAACCTCACCTTACAAGCCGATTTTGTGGGATTGAGTTAGGCTTAAACTATACTTCTAACAGAATTCAAAAATAAATATTGAAAGGATAAATTAGAAAAATATTTTTTTATTATAAGTAATTATTTCAATTTTTAAAAATAGTTATTAAAAGATAAAATTAAAAAAAAATATATGAACAAAAAATGACTCAATTTTTATTTTTAGTTTTGATGTTCTAAAACTTTAAGAAAAAAATGGTGTTTTATTAAAAGGTTATAGTATAAATAGAATTGTCATATTATTTTAAAATACACTATCTCTCTAGAAACCACTTCTAGAGTTCTCTGACATCTCTTTAAGAGTTTTTCCTCTCTAGTCATATGATTAAAGAACTGAAACTGTATGATTGATCCTTGCGACAAGCTTTTCAATTTGGACCGATCAATTTCTCCATTCGTGTAAGTTAGTTTTCTATCCCTTTAGTCTTGGTCCAATTTGTTTTGTCTTTGCATGCAATCTTCTTTTGGTTGCATGTGTTGTTTAAGTCATCAATGTGATTCTCTACTTATTAGTGATCATAATGATATGTGTCGATCATTCTTGTGATCTTTCTATGTGTAGATAGAACATCTTATGGGGTTAAATGCATTTTGGTATTTTTAGAGTTGTTTAAGTTGGATAACAAGAGAGGGAAGCTAATTGCACTATATTAGGTTTTCAACATATTCAAATTACTAATTAAATGCTAGTATTGTGATTGTTTGCATGTTTGACCTGATCATGACCAATTGAATTGGGAAATTTGGTCCTTAAATTGCATGAATTGATTTTGTGATGAGATTTTGAAAATTTTGTTTTAACTGTATCATAATGGTGATGAATTTAGTTCAAGTATGTTGAACAATTCGTGATTGATGTGTTTTGATCTCTATATGTTGTATTGGATTGAATTGGTATGGCTAGGATAACACGAATATGTAGAATCACATTTTCTGCACAATTATGCAGACTTGTTGCGTGAAAGGTTGCTTTGCTGGACGAAACTAAATTTAAAGAGCCACTGACTTGGGGGTCGTTGAGTGAGCACTAGGCGACTCCAAAGTCAGAGAGCTCATTGACTTGGTGGTAGCTGGACAAGGTAAGTCTCGTTAGGCGACTTTTGGAAGAATTAAACTCTAGGAGTTCTAGTGCTAGTTTCGTTGGGCGAGTGGTCTAATCTCTTGGTGAATGGGTATTTAGGCACCACTCATTGAGCGAATGGAGAATTTCGCTAAGCGAAACTAGTAGAACCTGCAACCATGGTTATTAAACTCGTGAGTTAACTCGTTAACGCGTCCGAGTTTGCGTTCCTACATAGGTCTTTCAAGTTAACTCAGTTGTAAACTCATTTTTTGTCTAAACTCGGTAGAATATGTGGTGAACTTGGGGGACTCGCTCAAACTCGCGAGCTTGCATTGAGTCGACGAGTTCGAATGAAATTTTTTTAAACCCTAAACCAGTAGCCGTCTTAATTGTTTGGTGTGCAAAAGTGAAGAAAGCTCAATGTAAGGTTGGTCGTTGCTCGAAACTTGTAGCTCGCCGCTTGTTCACTTGTAGCTCGTCGCTCGTTCACATGTTGATCGTCGCTCTGTCGCTTGTGTGTGAAACTAAAGAAAGTCATTGCCATTCTACACAGAGGATTTCACTCATTCACGTGTTGATCTTGCTATCGCATGTGTGCGAAACTAAAGAAAGTCGTTGTCATTTTACACAGAGGGTTCTATCATAGAGCATCTAAGGGTTGGGTCATATTAGGGGTTTAGGGTTTTTTTCATCTCTTATTACTACTTTATATTATTAGGCCTGAAGATATTTCTTTTTTCTTGTAAAACATTACAATAATAATAAAATATATAATCAACTATTAGAAAAATATTTAAAAGTTATATATAATATCATAAATTAATAATAATACATAATACATAAAAAATATAAAAAATTATTTATGACACCATACATTATTAAATTATGGAAAATGATATTTTAACTCACTTTTTTTGATCCACTTTTAATCCATTGCTTCAATCACCATTAGATCATCTTTTTTATTCTTTTTAGTGATGTGATGTGATGATCTAAAGGTGATTGAAGTGGTGGGTTAAAAGTGGGTCAAAAAAAGTGGGTTAAAGTATCATTGTACTTAAATTATTATGTTATTCATAAATATTTTAATTTTTTTTATTTGAAGTAAATTCTTACGAGTTTACGATTCGAGTTTATGATTCAAGTTTACAATCTGAGTTTGCACAGCTCCCATGAGTTTACGTAAACTCTCGAGTTTAACAACCTTGCATGCAGCTACTCCATATTTTCCCTTTCGGTGTGTTTGATGCAATCTTATCTGTTGTCAAAGTAATTATTGGTATATCTGAATTGTATGAGGATGATTGGTACTAATCCAAGGAGGATTAGGATTTGGTTGTATTAGTGTACACATTGATGTTGGAGGTTATCTTGTCGCTAATAACCATTCAAGCTCAGGTAGAGTAGAATGGGGTATATGGTGAGAGATGCAGGAGGTCCTAGCTTAGGGGCTTAACCTTGACCAAAGATGATAACGAAATAACCTTGTGTGTGGTAAGGTGAAACCCATTGGCAAATGGCTATGTATAGCGGTAGAGGTCACTGTAAGTGCAAGACCCTCTAAGATTTCACATCAGTGCTTGTATCCAGATACTTGAGTTTTGTGTTAGTCTTTGTATGTGATATGCTTGTCTTTATCCATGATTTGTATGATTTACTAAGTATGTACTATAATATTTATTTCCATTATGTGCTAACTTTTTTGCACATTAGCTTACCTTTATGTGTGTTTGTTGTTTTCTCGTGTTATTTGTCTTTTTCTTTTGCGGTGATCATCTATTCGGTGGGAGTAGATGATGTTGTAGGTTTAGAGGCATCTTTAGAAGATGAGGAGTCATCAATTATGTTAGTGGAAGGTTTCAGGGAGTTAAGTTGTAGTAAGTGGTTAGCTTGTGTATAGAGTGTTGTTGGTTTTTAATTAGTTTGTATAAATGTTATATTTTTTATAGTCCTATTTTTTGTAAGATTGTACTAATAAACTTTATACACTTAATTATTTGTTTTAAATATCATCCTATTTTATTAGTCTTAAGCGGCTAAAATTGAGATGTTATATATGTAAATATTTTTTACATATTTTGTAATGTAATATATTAACTAAAACAATATCAAATAAAAAATATTAAATTTTAAAAAAATCATTTAAAAAGTAAAATTGATAAAATTATCATTTTAATTTAAAAACCTTGTATGTAAAAATAAAATGAAAAAATAAATGTGGACACAAAGAGAGTCTTATTATATATATATATATATATATATATATATATATATATATATATAATATAAGTATAAATATTAAACTAATTGAATATAAGAAAAATACAAACCCAGCCGAAAATCAACACACACCCGTTTTACAAATGAAAAAAACGTTTTGACAGACCCGTTTTGCAAATGAAAAAAAAAAAACGTTTTGTATTTAAGAAACCGCCCAATAGAGCGCGGTTTTCTTTAATAAACGGTATAAAAAATAATTTGTGTAAATAAAGCTAAAAAAACCATTTGTGTTAATAAAGCTAGTAGGGTGTCATCTCGGTATTTTTGTTTTTTGAATTTGGGTATCTCCTAGAAAAGAAATTCACATGATGCATTTGGGCTTTGCCTATTGTCATTTAAAAAATATGTTTCTTTTTTTAATGGTGTGGGAAGGGACGTACGTGGCCAGGTTCCCTGATGGTGATTGAACAAACACATTTGGGAGACAAACACTGACTATGTTGATTAGCTTTGTTCTCTTCGACATTGCAATTTGAAGCACAACCAATTTCCTCAGTCAATGCCGACAAGAGACTTCTTGATCTTTGTTCGGTAACCCTCCTCTTCTCCGTCTCAGCGATTGCCAAAGAAGATAACTTCAGGCCAAAATAGACATGACCCACCAAAATTTTGATTTTGTTCATAGTTAGAAAATGGGGTTGTCATTTTAAATTTTGGTAGCTGTGTTTCTTATAGTCTTTGTGCTGTTGAAGCGTTGCACTCTAGAAGGGTATTTTGAGGTGAACAACATCAGCTAGTTGTTCTGAGTCTAATTGATGTTGATTTTGTAGTGTCCTCACTTTTCTTCACTCTTTGATAATTGTGCCTTGATTTTGCACTACTTGTTAGATAGAGATTGAAAATGATAGAAACAAAGATGTGGGATTTTGGCACATGTTGGAATGAGGGGATTAGACTATTCATATTCTTCTGCTGCCGTCCTACCAAAGAAATCGGAAATATTTTAAGATAGCCTTGAAATATCTGGGAAAATGAAGTGAAAATCTGAGTGGAGGGGCCAGAGTTTTGTTGGTTTATTTAAATTACTTGTACCTTTGTCTTGATAAAGAATATATAAAATATGTGATCATGATGATTGCGAATGCTATTGTGTTCTCCCAACCTTTCTTTTAATGCTTGTATGCAGAGGAACCATATTTTCTAGCAACCACTAAATGAGGAAGAATAAATGCTTATTTATCTCGGTTTTTAACCTTCCTAATCCCAGTTTCTGAAGATAGCTTTGAAGTTATTATCTCTTTCGTTTGTCCTATTCAGAAAATATTGGTACCAAGATGCAACATTTAGTAGGTGTAAATATAACTTTCCCCACAAGTATGGTCACCATATTCAGTTTCATACTACTTTATCCTTGATTATTGCTAGTTGTGTTTTAGCTAATCGTATATCAAAAGGTGTCATGCATAATTGTGTGAGGATCTTGTTATATTGAGATACATTAAGGGTTCCATTACTTTGACACTCAATATTTTTTACACCCACTTCACATTCACTTTTTTATCCTTTATCTCTCTTTTTCCTTACTAATACTAAACTTCACTTTTCTAAATATGCAATATTGATGTTGCAGCTAGAGGGGCTCCTGATCTGATTGATTGTAGTAGTATTTTCTGTGACGGTACAAGTGAATACATCGGTGTTTTTGGTTCCTTCATTTGTGTGGCTGTTGCTTTGCAAGCTAAACTGATGGGTGCTATTATTTGTATTGAGATTGAGTTTGTTAGAGGTTGGACTTTTTTGTGATTGGAATGTGATTTCAAGAACACCTCAGATCTGTTGTGTCGTGGTCCATTAGGGTAGATGGAATTGTTGTGTTGCTATGTGCAGAGTTATCATCTTTAAGGTGTCAAACATCTTCAGAGAAGGAAATAAATGTGTTGATAGAGTTGCTAGTTTAGAGATAAACTCCAAAAGTGATTCTATTTTGATATGGATGCTCGATGATTGTATTAGACAGGATGTTTTTAGAAATCGATTTGGGCTACCGGAATATAGATTGGTTTGACTAGGCTTGTTTGTCTTGTTCATGGATTTGGTTTGGCCTCCAATAATTTGATGTATTCTGTTTTTCTCTCTCTTTTTTTTTTAATGCCTTTTTTACTCGGCTATCACATGATTTATGAAGTTTTGATGCTGAAATATAAAGATTTCATAATGTTATTTAGGATAAAACCTTTTATAAAATAATAAACTTAATTAGGTTTTAAGCTCCTCATAAATTTGAGTATTTTTAACTAAATTTATTTGCTATCTACTTAAAATTTTTATATTTTTCAATTAAATTCTTGTCATTTAATTTTTTTGTTAATTGAATGACATGGTTATTATTTTCCTCTATCTCCTTTCATATTTGTCTTTGATATTTTTTTGTTAATATAAATAATATTCTCATTAACGTGTGCTAGATAACAAGGTTGATATGTTCTCCTATGGCTTTCACGTCACTACCTATAACAACCAAAGAACCATCGCCATCACAACCATTAATGTAGGTGACGGTGACGGTGACATACCCTTATTATCCAACAAGTTTTTAACGAAAGCAATGAAAGTCACTTATCATTTGACATTAACTATAATATTGTTTTATTTTAACTGCTTTATTTTAACCGCAAAAACCTATATTTATTAACACGTGGAGACGAGTAAATAAGATAATGGGGCAACGTAACAAACAGTCACCATGTTAACGAATGGATATAAAGGAGAAGGACTCAATTGACAAATATAAAAGTTGACCAAAATTTTTTAACAGGGATTCAATTGAAAATACTGAATTTAGGAAGGGCTTGAAACTTAATAAAGCCAAAAAATTATAACTTTCCTCAAATGCTTGATGCTCCCAACTATGGAATTTTTTTTTTTTCATCAGCAAACTATGGATTTAGTACATGAAAGACTAAAACTTGAATAGTTTTTTCTCCAAACTAACTTAGATTACTGGTTTTGGGTTCAAAGAAAGCCTGTGATGTTGTAATTATGATGCCTAATGCAGGATGATATAAAAGAAATAGAAATATCTTGATGATCTTTATTTGATGCCTAAAATTTAAATAGCTTGGAAGTCTGAACAGAGTGTTTCCCGTTTGTTTTGGCAACATAGAAAACACTATCGAAGTACTTGATGATAAGAAATGAATTGAATAAAAGAAATCATTCTCATTAATTTTTGTTAATGTGAAATCAAGAGTATTTACATGCAAAAATGAAGGTGCAAAAGGGAGTGCTGTACAAGAGAGGTATGGAGTTTGCTGAAAGGAGTAAGTACAAGAACCTTTGTGAAAAGATCAGCTGTTTGATCTTTTACGGAAGTATGCAGCTTCTGCATGACCAGCCAGTTGTGAATGACATACGTATTTTGATTCAGTATTTCTAGTGTAGTTGCTTAATCTTGTGTAAATTATAGTAGTTGTGAGTTTGCTCAATTCATTGATAGAATTGTATGGTAGCTTGGCTGGTCATGTAATTATGGTATGTTAAGCTCTAACAAATATTTTTAAAATGTAATCGCTTCTCAGAAAAGTGACAATTGTTCCTTTACCCTTTTCCGAATTCAAATACGTTGTATTGATTAAGAAAACAATCTCCTTACATTTTGAATATGTTATATATCCTACTTGTCCTTGTTCCTTTATATAATTGATGGCATTCTTTGTCTTGATATATGGTATCTTATTATAATTAAGTTTTTCTAATATATCAATTATCATATCATAGCAAGAGAAGCTCTTAATCCCTCATTGCTTTGGGGCAGTGATCCAGGAAGTTGAACCGAAAGCTATTAATTAGGAAACAAAATTTGTATTATTTTATCTTGTTGATGCTTATTAATGATACTACTTATTCTGAATTTTGTACACTGAAAATCTGACTGCATTCTGAATTCAAAGATATTAAGCATTCTACCAAAATGCTGGTAGGAATGTGGTAAGGTCCATTACAGTAGTGGTGATGGTGTTACAAAGTGTGTTGAGTGATAATGATGGGAATGGTACAGATCTTGGTGGTGATCAATGACAGAACAGCACCACCCCCCTCCCTTCCCCCCAAATGCATGTTCGCCATGCTCAACATCAAAGAGAGTGAGAACAGACAGTACAACCTACGACTTTAATTTTATCTATCCTCCGTTTCATTTTTTCTTGGTAATTAAAATATAGAATTAACTTCCTTTATATATTTGTTATGTTCTTCATTTTGAGAAAAACGGTGATGACATAAATTCACTCTGTACTTCTTGTTTAATTATCATTTTGACTTACGCAAATGATAGTTTGCTCAACTATGAGACTGGATTGAATAGATGCAAATTTGATTCTTGATGTGAATACTTGTGTTTAGAATCCATTAAATATAAACATGTAGGAAATGTTCCTTCATGCATTAATGCTGTCCTTTGAAAGTATTGACTAGTTTTCTCTGTAGTGTTAACAAAGATTGGTGTAATGGTACTGATGCCCTTATGCAATTGTTGCAGTAAGAGCATTCATCTTTACTCCCTCATGGTTGGAAATTAACCAAGCTCAGTAAGAGTACCAAAGTAGGTGAAACATTACCTCGTTAAGCTCTGTATCAAACAGTATGGCTTCACATCTGACCATCCCCCTTCCTGATTTATCATTATTGGACCTGCATCACCTTGCCTTCGGATATTGGTACAAACCAGTCAATGAAATAAATCTTCCCATCTAAATTGTATTTTCATTCTCATTAACAGGATCTCAGAAAGTAGAACTCTTTATTGTCATTTCTTCGCACTGTAGCACTAGATGTACTTATGCAGAAAAAACTTAGGCCTCCTCATTTTTATCCCAGGTTAGATCTTTTCTTTCCACCTATACCATTTCTCACATCTGTCCTTCTTTAAGTCTACTACTTCAAAATTTAGTATTAGTCCTACCCGATTTCCTTAACATTAATTTACCTCTTTCTATTTTCCTTAATTCTCACAGTCACAACAGTGTGCATGAAATATATAAAAGAAAGCATTTAAGATATGGGGATACAAATACAAATGATGGACTTGTTTGTGTGTACACAAACAAATACTCTTATTGTTTTGGAAGATAAAAGAATACGAATTAACTTATAACGATTGAGATTTCAAAGAAATTATATTGGATGTGAGACTGAAGAACATGTGTTGTGAGTCTCGCTGGTTTGAGAAGTATTTTAGTGTATATGTTTTGAATTTAAAATGGCATTCATGTCACCGTGCATATTCAACGGCCACTATTGGTTATATCAGGGTGAAAATGATAAATTTTTTTATACACGTTATATAAATCAATCAATTCACAACTTTCAAAGAATCTCTTATTCTATTTTCACTAATGTCTATCTACCAAACAACTATACAATTAATCTTTGTCTATTTGTCTTCAATCAACTTATATTTCTATTGTTTTTTTTTTCTCTGAATGAAACACAGCAGAGTTAGGTTATTCTTAATGGATGACGTGGAGTTGCTATCTGGGAATCCTAAGATCAACTAACTAACTGGGTACAGAAACAAGCACCTCAAATGGCTTATCTGGAACTTCTGGCATGCTAAAATTGGATGGTGGATCATCATTAATAAGCCCATGTACAATTGATGAATGGTAGTACGTGACGAGGAAAGTGTGTTATAATTAGGTAAAGACAATAAAGAAAAATTTCTCTTTATTTACTCTTCCTACTTCATTCTTCTAATCAAAACCTCATTGGTTTATTGAATGAAGCTGTTCTGGAGGCTTGTGTTCAGAATTTATGAAGGTTGTTGAAATTGAAAAATTGGTCTAAGTTTTGAAATGTAATGCTATATGTAGGACTCGGGGGTACAATGTCAGAAATTAACCAGCTTGTTTATTCATTTACCTCTCCACTCAAAGAAATCATACATTCATCAGTTCCACACTTAGTTTATCATCATAACTAAATGTTTTTTCTTGTCTAGCTTGATTGGTGCAATTGTTAAATATCACATTGTGAATGATGTTACATTTCCTAAATTGAATGACACGATGCTTGTTCTTGTTGAAAAAATAATAGTATAACTAGTAGTATTTCTCTTTTGCTTGTGATATTCACCCTCTCTGTCTCTCTCTGCACTCATTGGGAAAATTTTAATGATAGAAATCAAACATTACTTAGTTAAACAAACACATCTATAATTCAGATTACAATAACTTCATGTTTGGCAGCTCCATTAAATGTTAAAGCTGCAGAAGCACAGAACACCTTAGTACGTGGATTTGATTCTATATGGTAATAATAGCTAGGATTGAATGCTATCTTCACCATTGAATATACAAAAACTTTGGCGGGAGAGAATCATTCTGTGATGACCTTTACAAAAGAACTTGACAAACTTCAAGTTGGAGAAGGTGTAGTGCGAATTTGGTGCATGATTATACGAAATTTAGACGGAGAAATGAGGAAAAAAAGATGAAGAAAAGGCGTCGGTATCAGCACCTCCCAATATTTTCGCTGTTGATAAAATCTTGACTACGATGGTTGAGAAACTTTTGTAGATATGGTCCAGTATGTAGGTCTGTTTCATTTGACAATTTTGGCCCGGAAAGTCAGCAAATACTACGCAACCTCACATTACTGTGCATGATGTCAGTGACGTGAGGAATTTTACAAGTGATGCACAAAAATCCCTATATCAAAAGATTCTACTACCGTAGCGGCAAGAAACTTTGGTCGGCAGTTCTCACTCAGTTACTTTTCAACTTGGCCCTTTTCTTTGCACAATTTGAGAGATACCACACACGCTTCTTGAATCCAATGTCTTAACACCATGTCCAAAGTATCCCTACTTTACTCTTTCTAATGAAATGTGTCTGTCATGCATAATCCTTCTAACAAAACATTAGTCTTAGCAACAACAAAAAAAAAACATGTTTTTTGGACCATGTGTATCATAAAAGGATCCTACTTTAACTTGATACAATTACTATGTTCATTAAAGTTTTGTCTTCAATATTTAATATTTTAACTTTTGAATTAATGATCGGAGGATATAAAACCATGCAGAGTTTTATAATTGTAAAATTTCCTTTTTTACTATATTTCATTCCATATATAATAATAAAGAGTGTTATTAGTGTTTTTCTTATAACGTGCATTTTGTAATCAATACAGAGTGATATGGTTCAGATGTGACCAGGAGTTTAATTCCTAAGTAGTACCCATCAAAAAATATTTGTTAAAAGTGTCAATCTTTTTACTTAATTGGTTCATAGCATCCCAATGATACTATACTCTAGTACGATCAATGACAAAGCTGCGGTATTATATGCACACCTCATTTATCAAATACCTATAAGAGGGTTATTAAATCTTCATAAAAAAAAAAAAAGAATTAATTTGAAACAACCATTTAAAATAAAAAATGTACGTGGTCCAGAACCACTTGCAGGGGAATGGGATTCAATGTGAAAGAAGTTGATGGGATTTCCAGGTTTTTGGCCAATAATATTCCCATATCTTTATGTGTGTTATACTAAATATTTGGTTAACAAGTTTATATATTTTTATATAAAGAAGGAAAAGAATTGTGATAGTAGAGATGGTTTGAAGTTTGATGTACGCAAACAATATTTAAAAATGGTGAACAGCGTGGGCATTATTGGGAAGAATCTTATTCTGAATGCAGGGGTTGCGTTATCTGAGCTTGCGGGAGAATCATATAAGAATATTTTGTGCCTTCACCCCTTCACCTACTTGACCAACACCAAGTTTTCCCTTTTGTGCCTTGTTCGCTTCACTAACTCACAACGCCAAGTTTTATAATTCAAATATTCTCATCCTGTCGAATACTTATTAACAGACATAGACAGATTTTAATTAATTTTTCGGGGACTAAAGGGGCCATCAATCATTATAACTAACATGCATTTTTTAAGTAAACTATTAAACCAACAATAAGATAGAATTGGTACAACACAATAATTAAAATCTAGTTTTATTCCTTGAACCATATATACTCGAAGATGTTCAAATATCGATTTTCCTTATCACTTTCACGAAGAAGAATAATGTTGTCCTCCTTAACGTGAAAGGAAGAATTTCATAAATGGAGCATTGAGTTCTATGGAAAGAAGGATGCGAATCAAATCCATGTGCTGATGCTTCAAAAACTTAGGCATTACCATCCTTGTTGTGAGGCTTGTATGCTTGCTTGCTTACCCATACATAGGGTATCGCTTATTGTTTTTTCATAAAGGTTGTGATTAGATAATAGAGAACCTGTTTCCTACTTTGTTTGGATGCCCCTTTTGTATCTATTCTTTGGATTATTGTTACCATTCTTTGGATCGGTTTTTTGTCTCAAAAAAATCATTTCCCTTTTGATAATCCTAAGCAACAGTCAACGTTATTCGGGGTGGAGGAGCATGATAAGTATTCTCAATTTGACAGAAATCAAAATAAAATAAGAATGAATAATAAACAGTTGCTTCTTATTAAGTAAATTTATGAGCCCGTACACAAAACAAACTCCAATATACACAAGATCATGCACACCAGAAAGATGGATAAAAGCTGTTTTGGTGCCTATGGGGCTTCACAATTGAAATCTTAGGAAAGATTTTTGGAGCAACTTAAAATCTAACTACACTATGCAGTTTCACTAGGGGGTCCCAGGAGGAGGAGGAGGACTAGTCTCAGTGCCACACTCCACTGTGAAATCAATGACTTCCATAGCTTCTTCAGCATTGCTCACCCCTTCAGTACTCACTCTTGCTCTCTTTGCCCGCTTTGAAGTTTTCCTCTCGAATATGCGGCACACACCCATGGCTGACATCTACGTTAGGTGAGAAGAAAGAGATAAGAAGAAAATCACTTTTTTTTTTGTGGTCATAAATGTTCACCTCATTTTGGGGTAAAAAGATGAGGAAAAAAAGGATGTAGAGAGAGAAAATAATAAATGAATAACCAAATAAAAAAGAAAAAAAAAATGAGAAAGAAATTGAGTGCTGTAAGAAAGGTGGTGGATGGATGGATACTGTTGTATTGTTTACCTTTGATGGATTTGACTTTAGGGCAAGACGAAACTCATGCATCACCCATTTTGTTTTGGCAAGAGAGTTACCCTTGGATTTCCAGAAAACCAGAACACTCTTCTTCGCAGTGAGTGGTGCGAGTTGTTCGTCATAAAACTCAACCTCTTCATCTTTCTCCACCATTTCCCATTGCCCTTTCCCAGCATCTCTCTTCTCAGGGTTTAGGCCCTTCACATTGTAGAAGAAAAACTTCTGCCAATTCATGAACTTCCCACCTGCAGAAAATAACGAACATTTTTTAAACCAACAAGAAGAAACAACATTTTGATCCCGCTGTTTAGACCACTCCGGCACTCGGAAAAATCGGATCTTTTTCAGACACATTGTCCACTGACAAAAAAATTATCAAAACCCAACCGCGTGTTACCCAGTTAACGGAAAACGCTAAACTGGTGACAAAAAACCTGAATTTAGACGAAAACTTTTATTTGAGGTTCATCAGAAAGCCAAAAGATCTGAGATTAACAGAAAATAAACGAAAGAAAGAAGGAAAGATGGAAAGGGAGATTTGTGTTGGTGTGTTTGAGACGAACCTCCTGGGAGCTCCCAAGGCTCAGTCTGGTGAACATCATAGTCTAGAATGAGTCCATTGGGGAGAGGGTGTCCCCTGAGCCTCTTCGTGAGGTAGTAGCCTGCGAGAACTGGATCGGTGGGGTCGAACCTGTACCCAACAGGGAGCTTATAGGTCTTGCCTTCAACTGGGTTAAACACTTCCATGAGTGAGGCCACACCAAAGACCTTTTGGCTTTGGAGAGATGAAGGAACTAGTGATGAGAGAAATCAATTTATAGATGTGAAGACATGCAGTGTGGTGGATGTGTTTGACTAAGAGAGAGACAGAAGATGTGGAGAGAGAAAAACATGTGAAACCACATACATGGTTACAAATCTTGGCTTCTATTTGACTTTGGAAGGAATGGACCATTTTCTTATGTGTTTTTTATTTTTTTTATGATGTACTTGGTAAGTATTAAAATAAAAGTAGAGGCAATTAAATTAGTTTGGATTTAGTATTAATTGTTTTTAAGAAAGATGCACTGTGTACAAATTACAACTATTGTAGTACTGGACGTAGGTGACGTGAGTGAATGGGTAACTTTGTTTTTGTTTGCTTTCAGTCAATTGACCATGGACCCGTTACACTGCTCAAAATGTGTGACACCTTTAAAATGGCAGTTTTGGGTTCTAGAAAATAATATTTTCACGTCACAGACGTGTCTTTGGATTTAGAGAAACGTTTGACTGAAGAATAAGTTTCTTTATATTAAAATAAATGGAGTAAAAAATGAAGTAACAATTTGTAAATGAGATGATGGATAAAATAAAAAAAAATTTATTTTAATTGATGATATTATGAAATTGTAATTATATAAATAAAATTATTTTAAAATAAAAAGATATTAGTGATATTAGTTAAAATGATAGGTGAATTCGGTTTAAAGAAAATTATGAATTATCTAATATTGTTGATAAAAAAAAGAATGTTTAGAAATTATAAAATTTTAATAGAAATAATTATAAAATATTTAAACAAATTTGTAATTCTTTTGAATAACTTAATAAAGTATGCCAAATTTATGTAAAACTTTAACAAGTAATTAATATTAAACATTAATTAGGTTTTAAGTGTGTCATAAATTTAGGTATGTTAACTTAACTTCGTAATAAATTTTGTTACATGTTGAGTATAAAAAAAGTTATATTTTTTGGTTAAATTTCTAACTATTAATATTTTCTTAAATTGCTATATGTTGAGTACAAAAAAAGTTATATTTTCTAGTTAAATTTTTACAAACTAATATTTTCTTAATTTCTTAATTTCTACCACATATTATTTTATAATTGGATAATGATATTTTGATCCATTTTTTTTATCTACTTTTAACTCACCACTTTAATCACCTTTCGATAATCAATTCATCCCATTAAAAAAATCAAAATAAATAATTGAAGGATGAATGAAGTGGTGAATTAAAAGTGAGTCAGTATATCATTATCCTTTATAATTATACAAAACAAACACAATAAATATAAAAGAAAACATATGGTATAAAACACAAAAATACATTCACTTCATAACTCTTCGTAATATAATAATGTGTATTAAAATTTGAACTTAAAAAGTAAGATAAATATGATTAATATATTATTATTTCGAATACTAATAAATAAAAGTATTTTATTGAGTAAGTTTCAAGATATCATCATCCTTGTGAGTTACTCTAATGGGCAACTATCAAGACTACACATCAAATTTAATTTATGATAACAAAAACATATATTAATTTTATCAACATTAATGAAATAACGTTGTGAAAGTAAAAAGTATTTTTAAATATTATTATATAAAAGGAAAATAATATTCAAGTTTAAGGATATTTCAAATGTCTCTTTACTTCATTTTTTTCTAAATTCTAGTAAATTATCTTTTTCTATGCACTATTAAAGATTATAATGTATTAATTGAACGCAATCGCACAAAAAATAATAATAATTTGAATATAGATATTTGATCTTTTGAACTTTATTCTATGTTAAATGACAATAAAAAAAATTATCAGAATAATATTAACTTATTATATTATAGTAAATGAAACATGATGTGTCTTTTGGATTCTTTCAACGAAGAATAAGGTTCTTTATATTGAAATAAATTGAGTAAAAAATGAAGTTAAAATTTATAAATGAGTTGATGAATGTAATTAAAAAAATATTTTAATTGATGATATTATGAGATTATAATTTTATAGATAGAATTAATTTAAAATAAAATATATTAATTATTTCTACATATTATTAATCACCGATACGTAGTTAAAACGTTATTTTTATTAAGATCGGTGTTCGGTTTAAAGAATATTATGAATTATCTAATATTGTTGATACAAGAAAAGAATGTTAATAAATTGTAAAATGAAATAAAATTTCAATAGAAATAATTATAAAATATTTAAGCAAATTTGTAACTCTTTTGTATAACTTAATAAAGTATGCCAAATTTTTGTAAAACTTTAGCATGTAATTAATATTAAACTTTAATTAGGTTTGATGTTTGTCATAAATTTGGGTATGTTCACTTAACTTCGTAATAAATTTTTTTATATGTTGAGTACAAAAAAAGTTATATTCTTTAGTTAAATTTCTACCAATTAATATTTTTTTTTAATTTGTTACGTGTTGAGTACAAAAAAAAGTTATACTTTTTAGTTAAATTAGGAGACTGATCCGTGCGTACGCACGGATTGTATTTTTTATTTATTTTGTATATTAAGTAGTAAAATATTATGTAATGAAATATCATGAAAATTATGTTATATTGTTGTAAATGTTGTTATTAAAGTAATGAAGTAGTAAGTAGTATATTTAAATGATATAATAATAATTTCAGTTTTAAGTATAATAAATAAAATTGATATTAAATATAGTGCAATTAATTAATTTTATGAAATAATTATAAAATTGATATTGTACATATTTGTCCCGTCCTCGTCCTCATACCCGTCAAAATACTACGTAATATAAAAAATTTATCTTTTTTACTCTATTATTATTATTATTATTATTATTATTATTATTATTTCATTTGAAGAACTATTTTTTTTCGCTAAAACAATTTTCGTTATTTCCAAAGCATTGGTTATGTTCATATTTAAAAGGTTTTTTAGATCTCTAAAGTATTTTTAATTTTATCATATCTTGATTATACAGTTGTTTTTCTTCGTGTGATTTCATTCAATGGTCTCTCAAATTGTTTCTAAGACACACATTTGATACTTTTTTAATATTTTTATTTTCATAATGTAAAATATTATTTTGATATATTTTATATAATTATCTTTTATATTTTAACTCGTTATCATACTTTGATTTTGTCACTATAATTGTATAAATAAATTCTATTTACTATAATATAAAATTTTAATGTAATTGTCATGAATTTTCTTTTACCACCCTGAACATATATTGAAGTTCAAAAGATACAATATTTATGTTAAAAATTTACTATTATTAGTTTAATATTTGTTCTTTGCGTTATTTGAGTCAAAGTGATTTATTATAACTTTTATTAGTATATAAAAAAGAGTTTCATTAGAATTTAAAAAATAAAATTGAAGTAAAGATACATTTAACATATATTTTAATCTGAATATTTGTTTTTGTTTTATATTTTTTTACAAATTAAATTTTATCAACTACAATTCATTAATGTTTGTAAATTTAACAGAAGTTTTGGTTCTCATGAAATTTTATTTTGTTTTCTAATTTAAAATATATACAATTATAACATAATTTCTTTATAAATATTTGATATTGGAGAAACAACCTTCCTCTTAATATTGAATATTTGATCATATTATGTTTCCTTTGTCATAATTTTTTATTATTTTATAATAATTAATTAATTAATATTAAAACAATAAGAAAGTTGGTATGTGTATGAGTACAAGTATATACCTGTTACGTTGGGTATGGGGATGATGATGAATTTTTTCCATGGGGATCATTAGTATGGGATAGTGAAACTTGTCTCTGCCCTGTCTTGCTGTCATTCCTATATTAAAATAATAAAATATTAAAAGTATTATGTAATGAAATATTGTGAAAATTAAGTTATATTGTTGTAAATGTTGTTATTAAAGTAATTAGTAAATCTAAGTGATGCAATAATAATTTCAATTTTAAATATAATAAATAGAATTGATATCACAATATAATATAATTAATTGATTTTATGAAATAATTATAATAGCCTATGATTTGTGCGTATGTATTTTTTATTTTAATTTTTTTAAAAATAATAATATAATTTTTATTATATTTATTTAACCATTAAAAATACTAATAATAATATTATAAAAATTATAAATTATAAAAATTTTAAAAGATTAAAATTCTATTTAACAAAAGTATTTAGTATAACAACGTTTTCTATAGTTAAAAAAAACACATTTATAATAATAACACAATTATGAATAGTAATAATAATACAAATAATAATGATACTAATAATAATAATAATAATATTTGTAACGTCCCATTTAATTATTAGATGAAATTAAAGGAAACGTCACGCGATAAAAGCATAATAGCGAAGTCTTGGGGTCCTCAACACAACCCTTACAACCTGGGCACACCACGATGCCAACATAAACCATATACAATTCTAGCAAAGAGTGTAGAGTAGGAAAGCATAAAACGATACAGGGGTCGTAACCCTAAAGAATTCGTGAAATAAAACAACTCCAGCCCAGATGGCTAAGCAATGGACTCGCCATTCCCTTGTTGACCACGAGAACCTCGCCCATCTGCTCCCATCAATCAAATTGATGATCATCGCAAGAAGAACAGCCACATACAATACAACCATGCAACAAAACGGGTAAGTTAGAGCCAACACATATTCATCATACAGTCAAATACATTATCATCATCCCATATCTATATAACGACCAAGCATGTTATGACTCTTCATTCAATACACTACGACTCGACTCGACTCGACTCATCCGGATACGTATAACTTAGTCGAATTCAACGGATGCTTGCACTTGTGGTGGATACCCCTGCTCGACCCTGAGCTGCTCATCTCCGAGCTATGTGTTACAAGTGTTACGATGAATCAAATCTCCCTCACCACAAGGTTAGCCCTTAATGAATTTCAGGCCTCCTGCTACTCTCACCACAGGGGTCAGTCCGCTCTAAGTGAGACTAATTGGCCCCTTAGAGTGTCAGGATGCAGTCCTTACCTTGAATCCTTACCTAGTTATACAGATGGGGCACCACCATGGACACCCACTAACAGGGGCCATGGAATTACGTCCCGACCACTGAAGCGCGGCCTTGGGAATCTCACCTAGAGATCCCCAAGGGCTTACGCACTGACACGGACCCAACATGCATAAATCACCAATAAGAGAACATTAAATCAT
>Ga0214544_1006778_pt1 | contig 20796 bp, 14 predicted proteins | sample CNSS3metaG_FD_160074 | JGI IMG/M metagenome (GOLD analysis project Ga0214544, IMG submission 160074) | Root nodule microbial communities from cowpea collected in UCLA plant growth center, Los Angeles, California, USA - CNSS3 | ecosystem: Host-associated > Plants > Roots > Nodule | place: USA...
TTTATATTTTATGTATTTTTTTTTTTTAATTTATATTTTATATATATTATTTTTTTTTTTTTTATAATATATTTTTTTATATATATATATATATATATATATATATATATATATATATATATAATTTTATTTTTATTTTATTTTTATTATTGTTATTTTATTTTATATATATTTTATTTTTTACTTTTTTATATTTTTTTATATATTTTATTTTTAAAACAACATCATTTGCTCGAACGAAATTGAATGTTGACAAAATGGAGGCACTTAGACAGGAAAACTCACGTCTAAGGAGAAAGATTGAGGCCGATCCCACCCGAAAGGGAAAGGCCAAGGAAACATCTGACGCCGCAAAGTCCCCAGCTTTCCAGCCTACTGAAGAAGAAAACGAGTAGAATCATACTCCGCACACCTTCACCACCACTCAACAGACTCCCATCCTCTCAACCCATAATACACACTTCTAACCCACCCTCCCAAGAAACACTGCGGCACCTACCCCCGCCGCCGCCCTCCCCACCACCCACATCCCACCTTACAACTTCCCTCCCACCCTTCCCACCACCCATATCCCAGCTCAAAACTTCACATCAACCTTTCCTACCCTTATCCACCATCCCATCCCCCCTCACCCGCTACCATTCCCACAACCCAGGCGTCGCCACCCTTGTACTGATTTCATCGCCAACACCCCTCTCCCTGCCTAGTGGGAACCTTTCACACTAGACCGTTATACAGGTGAGACCGACCCCAACGAGCACCTCAAAGTCTATATCACCCATGTCACCCTCTACACTTCTCACGATGCCGTTTTCTGCAAGGCCTTTCCTACCACCCTCAAAGGCCCCGCCCCTAAATGGTTTACCACCCTACCACCATACTCCACCGACTGCTTCGACACCCTCTCCAACATGTTCACTACTCACTTCGCCGGCAGGTGCCCACATCAAACCACAACCATCCCTCTTCTTGGCGTCGAACAGGAACAAGACGAGACGCTTCTGGCTTTCATCGATCGCTTCAGTAAGGTTGCCCTCCGCACACCACACTTTAACCAGGAGATGATACTTCAGTGTATGTCACTGACACTCAAACCCAGCCCCTTCTCCAACAACGTCTACCTACACCCACCCGCCTCCATGCATGAACTGAAGCTCCGTGCCGCGGACTACATCCGCATGGAAGAGATGCAAACTCTCCACACCAAATTCTGCAACGACTACACATCCTCCATGGCCACCCCCCTAAACAACCTTCACGACTTGATCCCAGACCCAGGGAACCCCGACAACCTCGCTTCACCAAATACGCACCCGTGAATGTTCCTCGATCTCGTCTCCTTGATGAAGCTCTTCAGACCGACCTCATCCCACCACCACGAAAGACGTCCACTCCCCCCAACGCTGACATGACTAAATATTGTCGCTATCACCGTAACAATGGCCACACCACAGACGAATGCAAAGCACTACAAGACAAGATTGAAGAATTGGTTCGTGCTAGCCATTTCCGCCGCTTCATTCGTAGAGACGACCACCCTCCATGATCTGACCATTGACGTCCTCCCCGCGATTCTCGCCACGATAGATGTCCTACCCAACCCACCAGCTATGATCCCCAACCTACCTGCACTGATATCGCCCCGACCGACCCCCTACTACGCGACACCATTAACACCATCTCTGGTGGCTTTGCTATTGGGGGATCCACCTCATCAGCTAGAAAGAAACATCTCCGCCACCTTTAGTCCATCAAGCACATACTATGCCGTCAAGAAAGTTCTCTACGACCAAGGGAGTTCAGTCGACATCCTCTATTAGGCGACATACCAGAAACTCTAGGTCCCCACTACCGCCATGGTTCCCTACGATGAACCCATATATGGCTTCTCAGGGGAGAAGGTCTCCACCCGCGGCTACATCGACCTCCATACCGTCTTTCACGATGGCGCTCAAACCAAGACAATCTATATCTGTTTCCTTATCGTCGACGCGCCTACATCATACAATGTCTTTCTCGGCCGACCATCCCTTAACACTCTCGGCGTAGTCGTATCTACACCTCATCTGGCCATGAAATTTTCTTCCCCATCCGGAGACATCCTTACCATCCACGGCAATCAACGGCTCGCGCGAGAATGCTACATGGCCAGTCTAAGACCACAACTACCCATCCTTCAAACACACAACATTGAACGTCCACCTAGCTTTGACATCTCTTTATCTGGTAATGATTTCGACCCCAAAGTAGGCTGCGACGCACGCCTCGAGTCTGTTGATGAAACTCTACCCCTAGAACTCCCTAATGGACGCACCCTCAAAATGGCCACTGGCCTTCAACACGAGCAGCGTGACATACTCACCCCTACCCTCATCAGCAACGCCGACCTCTTTGCTTGGTCTGTTGTCGACTTACCCGGCGTTGACCCACAAGTCGCGGTCCACAAACTTTCCATATACAAAGACACCAGATATGTTTATTAGAAGAAACAAAAGCTTGGTTAAGAAGGTCGACTAGCAGCCAAGATCGAGGCCGAAAAATTACTCAGCGCAGGTTTTATCGAAGAAGCCCACTACACTACCTGGCTCTCCAATGTTGTTCTGGTAAAAAAAGCTAACGGTAAATGGCGAATGTGTGTTGATTACACAGATCTTAATAAGGCCTGCCCTAGGGACGCCTACCCCTTACCCAACATTGATCGGGTCGTTGGCGGTGTTGCCGACAACAAGGTCCTCAATTTCCTAGATGCATACTCCAGATATAATCAGATACCGATGGCCACAACTGACATGACCAAGACCACTTTCATCACAGACGACGCCAATTACTTTTACAAAGTTATGTCGTTTGGTCTCAAAAACGCAGGGGCAACCTACCAACGACTGATGGGTAAAGTCTTCAACCATTTAATGGGCAAATGTGTCGAAGTATACGTCGACGACATGGTTGTCAAATCCCCGAGACATCACCAACACGCTCAGGACTTATCGGCAGTATTTTCCGCATTATGACAATACAACCTTCGCCTCAACCCCGACAAATGCGTCTTTGGCATCAATCGTGGTAAATTCCTCGGCTTCATGCTAAAACAACACGACATAGAAGCTAACCCCGAAAAATGCAATGCCATCTTTGAGATGCGAAGTCCTAACAGTGTCAAAGAAGTACAACGCCTCATCGGCCTTCTAACCGCCATTTCCCGCTTCCTTCCTAAATTGGCCGAGCAAACCCAACCCATCATTAAACTACTCAAGAAATTGGCCAGGTTCTCATGGAACGACGAATGTGAACAAGTTTTTTAGAACCTCAAAAACACTCTAACATCACCATCCATCCTCCATAAGTCAGAAACTCATCAACCCCTCCTTGTCTACATCACCGTCACGGATCACATCGTTAGCGCCGTGCTAGTTCAGGATGTTGATGGCACTCAACACCCTGTATACTTCGTCGGCCGAACCTTACAGGGTCCCGAAATCAGATACCAAATGGTGGAGAAATTAGCCTTATCCCTAGTACACGCAGCGCGACGCCTACGCCCCTATTTCCAAAACCACAACATCATCGTCAAAATCGATTACCCCATCCAGAAGATATTCCAAAAGCCAGACCTTGTCGGCCGCATGTCATCCTGGGTCGTAGAATTATCCGAGTTCAACATCCATTATGAACCCCACGACCCCATCAAAGTTCAATGCCTCCTAGACTTCGTCAACGACCTGCAACAAACCCCCGAAGAAGACCAGTGGACACTTAACGTTGATGGTTCTTCAAATCAAAAGGGGGCACGTGTCGACATTGTCCTAAAAGGCCCCAACGACATCCTTATCGAAAATCCCTCCACTTTGCCTTGAGGACATCCAACAACCAAGTCGAATACGAAGCCATCCTCACCTGCCTATCCCTCGCTCGCGAAGTCGGCGTCAAAACGCTTACGTGCAAAACTGATTCTAAACTCACAATGGGCCATCTAAATGACGAATTCTAGATCAAAGACCCAACCCTCCTGCAATATTATCACCTGGTCTGAAACGTCATCCAATATGCTTTTGAACGAGTATGCATCCAACACATCTGCAGATATGAAAATGTCAGAGCCGACATATTATCTAATATGGCCAACTCTAAGCTAAAAAGCTGACACCGATCACTCCTAACACAAACACTATCCACACCTTCCACAACAAACACTTGCCTTAACCTAACCCATAACCAAGCCGACAATTGCACAACTCCCTACATCCAGTACCTCTGAATCGGTAACCCCGCACCTGATGCCAACAAGAGTTGGCTAGCTAAAGCCTCAGGTATACCATGATTGGAGATGACTTATAAAAGCGGGGATACGGCCAGCCACTCTTCAAATGTGTCACAGCCGAACAAGCCCAATACATCATAAAAGAATTACATGAAGGCATATGCATATATCATTCCGGCGCATGCACCATGGCCACCAGAATCCTCCTCGCCGGTTACTTTTGGCCAACCATGGAGGCAAATTGCGACACTTTCGTCAAAAAGTGCATACGCTGCCAAAAACATGGCAACCTCATTTACCAAAAGCAAGAACAACTTCATTCCATACTCTCCCCATGGCCTTTCACCAAATGGGGAATAGACATCCTCGACCCCTTTCCCCAGGAAAAGGCCAAGTAAAATTCCTCATAGTAGCCATCGATTACTTCACCAAGTGGATAGAAGCCAAACCATTAGCCACCATTACGACCCAACAAGTCTAGCAGTTCGTTTGGAAAGATATCATATGCCGATATGGCGTCCCACATACAATCATAACCGACAATGGCCGACAATTCATAGACAAAGAGCTCGCTAAGTTCTACGCCGGTCTCGACATCAAACATGTAACCAGCTCTGTCGAGCATCCGCAGACCAATGGGCAGGTCGAGGCAGCCAACAAAGTCATACTAGTAGAGTTACGCAAATGGTTAGATAGCGCCAAAGGACGATGGCTAGAAGAATTAGTGGAAGTACTGTGGGCCTACAGGTGTACCCCTAATCATCAACAAATGAATCCCCTTTCAGTCTAGTATACGGTGCGAAGGCCATGATACCGGTAGAAATTGGCAAACCATCTTTATGCCGAGAACTATACGATCCGGAGAAAAACCATCAAAACATGTACACCCACCTCAACCTCCTATCTAAATTGAGAGAGAAAGCTCAAATACGCAACTTAGCAGCTAAATAGAAAGCGGTTAGAAATTACAACGCAAATTTATGACCACGATCATTCACCGCAAGAGACCTAGTTTGGAGAATGGCCAGCAGCGCGAGAAAGAAGGATGGCAAATTCTCTGCCAATTGGGATGGCCCATACCGAATACGCGAGGATACCGGGGGTGGCGCTTACAAACTAGAACAACTAACATGCGAAGAAATACCAAACACAAGGAACGTGTCCCATCTCAAATTTTACTTCAGCTTGAAAACTTGTTGTACAGAATACTTGTAACCTTGGGTGTACTCTTTTTCCTCACCTGGCATTTTTCCCTAAGGAGGGTTTTGGCCAAGGAGTTTTTAACGAGGCACCCCAATAAATTATGAATAAAGTATAGGGTTCTTGATTACATGTTCATCTCTTCATCCATCTTTCACATTGTTGTTTAAGTTCCCCACCCTTACCACAAGTAAACGGCCTAGGTCGAACACCCTTAACTTAATTTCAATTTTTTTAAGTTCCCCACCCTTACCACAAGTAGGAGACTTGGTTCAAGCACCCTTAACTTAATTTCAATTCGTTTAAGTTCCCCACCCTTACTACAAGTAGGCGGCCTGGGTCGAACACCCATAACTTAATTTCAATTCGTTTAAGTTCCCCACCCTTACCACAAGTAAACAGCCTGGGTTGAACACCTTTAACTTAATTTCCTTTCATTTAAAGTTCCCCACCCTTACCACAACTAGGCAGCATGGGTCGAACACCCTTAACTTAATTTCAATTCGTTTAAGTTCTCCATCCTTACCACAAGTTGGCGGCCTGGGTAGAACACCCTTAACTTAATTTTCATTCGTTTAAGTTCCCCACCCTTACCACAAGTAAGTGGCCTGGGTCGAACACCCTTAACTTAATTTCAATTCATTTAAAGTTCCCCACCCTTACCATAAGTAGGAGGCCTAGGTTGAACACCCTTAACTTAATTTCAATTCGTTTAAGTTCCCCACCCTTACCATAAGTAAGCGGCCTGGGTCGAACACCCTTAACTTACAACTATTACAACAATCGCACCCCAAAACATTGAACTACTTCCCAAATTAAAACGAACTATAACCAATTTCGGCCTACGTCAAAACACATTTACAAAAACATCATTCCGCACGTCCCTATAACATATCCCATCGGCATCACACAACAACAAACATACCAAGAATAACCATGACATTAACGATAAAGAAGATAGTGTACGGATTAACGAAAATATAGAAAATGTACGGATCAATACAGACTTAGAATCAAAGTCAAATTGAAAATATTCAAATATGAATCCTAAGTCGCCCCTATTAAGCATCTTTCGCATCCCCAGCATCATCAGGATTTGCATCTACTTTCTCCGCCTCCGCCATCTTCCCCACATCCTCCTCAAGGCTAGACTCCACCTCATCCACAAGTATACCATCAACCACATCTTTATTTACATCAAATTTAACATCATTAACATCAAAATCCTTATAAAAGAAGGTCGCTTGCCGCAACCCCTTCTAGAATCTATTTATATGCTCCTGAATAACAGAACTCTTCAAATCTTCTCTACACAAGAATACAATCCTTCCCAAAATCTATGTACAGACAAATGTAGTATATTCATTAAAAATTGTTGGATGACTCTTCTATTCCTTGTTATGCATGTTGAAAATTTGAAATGTAAATCACAAAGCCCCTTTGGGAATTTAAAATATTCAACCTATACCACAGACATTTGTTTCCACCTCTTACGTGCTCTATTATTTTACAAACCCTTTTTACCCCAGTCATTCATTCAATTAAAATGGCAGATCACAAAACTAGAAGTGCTCATATAACATAAATGACAGTAAGACACCTTGTGCACATAATTTTAGTGGAAAAGGTTTTCAATTTACTGGCTTTGTTACTTTTTTTCATTACATTGTAAACAGGCTTAGGATAAAAGTGTTCACTAGGTATGTTGAATTTGCTCATTGATGTTTGACCTTTATTTATCTCTTTTCTAACGTACTCATGCACCATTCACATTTCTCCAATTTTCATACTCTTGTTTTATTCATATGCCATATCCCACATCGCAGATGTTGCATTAACTAGTTTCATATTAATGTCTCTAGTAAGCAAGATTTTTTACAGTTGTGACACATATTAACTAGCAGAACTGGTTTATTGAACTATATATCAATATATCAATAAATACCTTTCAAATATGCCACACGATAAAGCTCCAACAAGAAGTTTGGTGATAGCACCCTTAGCCACTTTCTCTACTATTGCAATAGCCACATCATTTGATTTAATCACTACACAACATTCATATGCACCTGCACCAATAGTATCAGAATTCAAATCCCATATTGCGTTGATATAAAATCTCCAATAGCACATTTACTATAGTTACAGTAAACAATTTATGGACCATGAAGCCTACCTTAATTAAGTTGGTGTGTTCCTCAAACACTATAATTAGAAAAGAAATGTCTACGGTATTTAAGGAACTAAGGCAAACCATGAATTAATCTTCTCGTAGATTGAATGAAACACACATCTCAATTGGCAATTAGAACTTTATATCAGACATGATTGGCTTAGCCAATAGGGTTATTATTTAGTGGAAATCTAGGTGGCAATAACATTTTATATATATATATATATATATATATATATATATATATATATATATATATATATATATTATGGAAAATGATAAACTTCAGAAAATGGTTTACCTATAATTTCCTAATTGCATAAACATGTTTACAACACTTCCTGCAATATTTTATTAATTTTCAGAAACATAACATCAAACAACATATGTTTAGTATTAGTATACTTACAAAATGGCAAGAGCTTGCTTTAAACGAATGACTTTCAGAATCTTATCGGTTAGTCTTTCCTTGAAGTGAGTTGGGAAGAAAAGTCACAATGATTCATGCATTATATACAATTCAAGGATACAAGATGACAAAAATAAATCTATTGATATGCCTTGTAGTGAGATCTGAAACTCATGTTGACTTTCTTTGCTACTTCCACAAGCACTATTGATATTCCTTGCCCACTCAAAGAATTTCCAACCACCACCACAATCTGTTGCATGAAAAAATGCCTCTGTTAAGTTTAAGACTTATAAAATATGAAAGTTTAAGAATATTTATCATATTTAAGCTAATTCACATGGGCATGTTTCAGTATGCAAAGTTCATGCTCCGATCAAATTATTGAAAATAAAGAGATTACATAAGGCACATACCTCATTATTGAATGGTTTTGGGGTCCTATATATGTGACTATGCATTTGTTTTCTTTTCCATGTATCCATTCTTGAGCATTAGATGGACAAAAACAAAGAAAAATTATGATTAAGCTTAGCATTATATGAACATAATCTAATATTTTCTTTGGCATGAAACAAATGAATGACTAGATGCATGGTGTTAGAGATAAATAGATACAGGGTGTTATTAGATATAATACATGGTATTAGAGATAAATAGATGCAGGGTGTTAGAGATATAATACATGGTATTAGAGATAAATAGATGCAGGGTGTTAGAGATAAATAGATACAGGGTGTTACAGATAAATAGATTCATAGATATTGTTATGCACCTTTAGAAAAGGCTTTCTCCCTAAATGGTCCTCTTCTTCCACATTTGCCTGATAAAGCCACTGCCCTCCAACATCATGATTCTTCTCTAACACAACCACCCTGTAACCCTCTTTTCTCAACTCCCTAGCTGCTACTAGCCCTGATGGTCCAACTCTAATCAAAACCATATCACTATTAATAGAGAAATTAAACACCATCATCATACATAAATCACTCATACATGTATAATATAAATGGATTCCTTAGTCCTTGTCTTATCTTACTAAGATTCTACCTCAAAGTTTAGAGGGAATAAAGTGCATAAAATTCAATAACGAAGTACTTCTCACCATCTAAATGAATTTTGTAAATCAAATTTTGAGTTCAAGAATAAAACAACCATTAAAACATACAATTTCAATCTGGAAAAGGGTCTATTAAGACAAGACTCACATCTGCTCTCGTAGCTTGCACTTGAGAGACAAATCCACATGCTCTAGGTGCACATTATCCTTGTTTTATATCTTGTTGCCCTTAAATTATGATGTAAGTTGTATACGTCAACTAATGGGCACTAAGGTAAACCATGATCATTAAACTGCAATAAAAAGAGCTTCACATTATATATTTATGCTTAAATTAAATCAAAGATAGTTGTATTATGAGATCAAACGAGAAAATCATAATACATAATGGAGAAAAAAAATCAAACATTGAGACTCTATTTGACCAAGTTCACACTATCCAGTAGCATTCTCTTCTGCATTATACATTTATTTTTCAGTAAGCTTAACTAGCATCATAAGACTACGTGTTCTTTGAAAATATGTAGAAACAACACAAATGGCCCCAAAATACACATTATAGACACAATAATGCATCAATCCAATATAGGTTGTAGTTGGATTCGACAACTTACTTGTGATTTGACAAAATTTCAGCTCTAGGTGTAGCGTATGGCGACGCACGTCGCATTTCTCACTACAAATCCATACTTAGCCTTGATTAGGGTTTCAGTAGCAAAATTTCTCACCGTAAACCCATGCTTATTCGTGATTAGATTTTTTGTTTCAAAATGAAAAAAAACAAATCAATAGAATTGAAAGTTACAAACAATGACACTAAATAAAAAAAAAAAAGAGTAGAGTAGAAAATTACTACTGTTTTACGAAGACAATAACAAATAGGTCAAATTGCTTTAGAGGAAGATGAGAAATTTCACATGAAATTTGAAAGAAAAAATAACAGTATCACATACCTCTTTGTATGGTTGCAGAAATTTCAGAAGCTTCTGAAAACTTTAGAAAACAAATTGAATAAACAAGCGAGAGACCATTACTTATGAGCTCAAGAAGTAAAACCAGGCAAAGAGACGAAGAAGACGATACACAAGACAAAGAACCGATTGTGAAATATTCAAATTACATCTTAAAAAAAACTTAAAAATATTTAAATAATATAAATTTGTTGCGGTTAGAATAAAATAACAGAAATAACATTCTTTTTTAGCGGTTAAGTATAACCTCAACAAAAAACACACTAATAAAAATTAGTTTTTTTTTACTGTCCTATTCCTCCCTATCCAATCAACAACCTTGAGGAAGAGAAAAGAAGAAATAGGGAAATTCTTCTATTTTTAAATCATGTCTATTATCTTGGTTTGAGGGTGATATCAAGATTGCAATTATGTCCACAATTTATTTTTCAGCTTAATTTTGAAAATGATGTAAAAATATGACTTTCAAATTATTTTTACAAAAATAATTAATCACGAAAATTTAAAAATTGTTATAAAATAAGGTTTAAAAAGTAATTTTTAATTATAATTTTTTTTATTACATTTTCTTTTAAATATTTTTTTATTAAAATATGTTACTTTCATTTATACATTTTCATATATTTTCTACGGTAAATCAAACTTATATAATGATAATTTTTAATTATTTTTAAAATAAAGTATAATTTGGTAATCTTGTTTTTTTATGATTTAAATATAAGTTTTAATCTATCACATCCATCAAATCACTCACAAACTTGAACAAACTTTACTCTTAATTCACCCAGTTTCACCTTTAATCCACTTAAAGTGAACAACACAAACTTCACACTCTAATCCACTTGATGTCATCCTCTCCCTCTCCATCCAATCAACCTTGAGGGAGAGAGGGGAAGGAAGAGGGAAATTCTTCTATTTTTAAATCATGTCTATTATGTCTTGGTTTGAAGGTGATATTAAGATTACAATGATGTCCGCAATTTATTTTTCATCTTAATTATGAAAATGATGTAAAAATATGACTTTCAAATTATTTTTACAAAAATAATTAATCACGAAAATGTGAAAATTGTTATAACATAAGGTTTAAAAATTAATTTTTAATTATAAAATTTTTTATTACATTATATTTTAAATATTTTTTTATTAAAATATGTTATTTTCATTTTTACATTTTCATATTTTTTCTACGATAAATTAAACTTATATAATAATAATTTTTAATTATTTTTAAAATAAAGTACAATTTGGTAATCTTGTTTTTTTATGATTTAAATATAAGTTTTAATATATCACATCTATCAAATCACTCACAAACTTGAACAAACTTTACTCTTAATCCACCCAGTTTCACTTTCTTAAAGTGAACAATGAACATGATGAACTTCACACTCTAATCCACTTGATGTCATCCTCTCCCTCTCCATCCAATCAACCTTGAGGGAGAGAGAGGGGAAGGAAGAGGGAAATTCTTCTATTTTTAAATCATGTCTGTTATGTCTTGGTTTGAAGGTGATATCAAGATTACAATGATGTCCGCAATTTATTTTTCATCTTAATTATGAAAATGATCTAAAAATATGACTTTCAAATTATTTTTACAAAAATAATTAATCACGAAAATGTGAAAATTGTTATAACATAAGGTTTAAAACCTAATTTTTAATTATAAAATTTTTTATTACATTATATTTTAAATATTTTTTTATTAAAATATGTTATTTTCATTTTTATATTTTCATATTTTTTCTACGATAAATCAAACTTATATAATAATAATTTTTAATTATTTTTAAAATAAAGTACAATTTGGTAATCTTGTTTTTTTATGATTTAAATATAAGTTTTAATCTATCACATCCATCAAATCACTCACAAACTTGAACAAACTTTACTCTTAATCCACCCAGTTTCACTTTTAATCCACTTAAAGTGAACAATGAACAAGATAAACTTCACACTGTAATCCACTTGATGTCATCCTCTCCCTCTCCATCCAATCAACCTTGAGGGAGAGAGAGGGGAAGGAAGAGGAAAATTCTTCTATTTTTAAATCATGTCTGTTATGTCTTGGTTTGAAGGTGATATCAAGATTACAGTGACGTCCGCAATTTAATTTTCAGCTTAATTATGAAAATGATGTAAAAATATGACTTTCAAATTATTTTTAGAAAAATATCTAATCACGAAAATTTGAAAATTGTTATAACATAAGGTTTAAAAAGTAATTTTTAATTATAAATTTTTTCATTACATTATCTTTTAAATTTTTTTTATTAAAATATGTTATTTTCATTTTTACATTTTCATATTTTTTTCTACGATAAATCAAACTTATATAATAATAATTTTTAATTATTTTTAAAATAAAGTACTATTTGGTAATCTTGTTTTTTTATGATTTAAATATAAGTTTTAATCTAGCACATCCATCAAATCACTCTCAAACTTGAACAAACTTTACTCTTAATCCACCCTGTTTCACCTTTAATCCACTTAAAGTGAACAACACAAACTTTACACTGTAATCCACTTGATGTCATCCTCTCCCTCTCCATCCAATCAACCTTGAGGGAGAGAGGGGAAGGAAGAGTGAAATTCTTCTATTTTGAAATCATGTCTGTTATGTCTTGGTTTGAAGGTGATATCAAGATTACAATGATGTCCGCAATTTATTTTTCAGCTTAATTATGAAAATGATGTAAAAATATGACTTTCAAATTATTTTTACAAAAATAATTAATCACGAAAATGTGAAAATTGTTATAACATAAGGTTTAAAGTGAACAACACAAACTTCACACTCTACTCCCCTTGAATTCATCATCTCCCTCTCCCTCCAATCAACCTTGACGGAGGGAGAGGTTTGGGGGGAGAGGGGAAGGAAGATGGACATTCTTCTGTTTTTAAATCATCTCTATCATGTCTTGGGTTGAAGGTGATATCAAGATTACAATTATGTCCACAATTTTTTTTTCAGCTTAATTATGATATGATGTAAAAATATGACTTTTCAAATTGTTTTTACAAAAATAATTAATAACGAAAATTTGAAAATTATTATAAAATAAAGTTTAAAAAGAAATTTTTAATCATAAATTTTTTTATTAAATTATCTTTGAAATATATTTTTTATTAAAATATGTTACTTTCATTTATACATTTTGATATTTTTTCTTCTACGATAAATCAATCTTATATAGTGATAATTTTTAATTATTTTTAAAATAAAGTAGAATTTTGTAATCTAGTTTTTTTATGACTTAAATATAATTTTTAATCGATCACATCCATCAAATCACTCACAAACTTCAACAAACTTTATTCTAAATTCACTCACTTTCACCTTTAATCCCCTTAAAGTGAACAAGACATGCTTCACACTCTAATCCACTTAATTTCATTTATCCCTCTCCCGCCAATCAACGATGAGGGAGAGAGAGGGGAAGGGAGACAAAAATTCCTCTATTTTTAAATCATGTTATGCTATGGTTCGGGGATGATATCAAGATTACAATTATGTCCATAATTTATTTTTTAGCATAATTATAAAAAATATGTAAAAGTAACGAAAATTTGAAAATTGTTATAAAATAAGATTTAAAAAGTAATTTTTAATTATAATTTTTTTTTATTAAAATACGTTACTTTCATTTATACATTTTCATATTTTTTATACGATAAATCAAACTTATATAATGATAATTTTTAATTATTTTTAAAATAAAGTACAATTTGGTAATCTTGTTTTTATTTCATTTCAATATAATTTTTAATCTATCACATCCATTAAATAACTCAAAAACATTAACTAACTTTACTCTAAATCAACTCACTTTCACCTTTAATCCACTTAAAGTGAACAACACAAACTTCACACTCTACTCCAATTGAATTCATCATCTCCCTCTCCCTCCAATCAACCGTGAAGGAGAGAGGGGAAGAAAGAAGGAAATTCTTCTATTTTTAAATCATCTTTGTTATGTCTTGGTTTGAGTGTGATATCATGATTACAATTATGTACACAATTTATTTTTCAGCTTAATTATGATAATGATGTAAAAATATGATTTTTCAAATTATTTTTACAAAAATAATTAAATTCGAAAATTTGAAAATTGTTATAAAATAAGGTTACAAAAGTAATATTTAATTATCAAATTTTTTGTTACACTACCTTTTAAATATATTTTTATAAAAGTATGTTACTTTCATTTCTGTTATGTCTTGGTTTGAAGGTGATATCAAGATTACAATAATGTCCGCAATTTATTTTTCAGCTTAATTATGAAAATGATGTAAAAACAAGAATTTTCAAATTATTTTTACAACAATAATTAATCACGAAAATTCTAAAAATGTTATAAAATAAGCTTTAAAAAGTAATTTTTAATTATTAATTTTTTTGTTACACTATCTTTTAAATATTTTTTGATTAAAATAAGTTACTTTCATCTATACATTTTCATATTTTTCCTACGATAAATCAAACTTATATCATGATAATTTTTAATTATTTTTAAAATAAAGTAGAATTTGGTACTCTTGTTTTTCTTTGATTTAAATATAATTTTTAATCTATCACATCCATCAAATCACTCACAAACATTAACAAACTTTACTCTAAATCAATCCACTTTCACCTTTAATCCACTTAAAGTGAACAACACAAACTTCACACTCTACTCCAATTGAGTTCATCATCTCTCTCCCTCTAATCAACCTTGATGGAAAGAGGGGAAGGAAGAGGGAAATTCTTCTATTTTTAAATCATCTCTGTTATGTCTTGGTTTGAGTGTGATATCAAGAGTACAATTATGTCCACAATTTATTTTTCAGCTTAATTATGAAAATGATGTAAAAATATGACTTTTCAAATTATTTTTACAAAAATAATTAATAACGAAAATTTGAAAATTGTTATAAAATAAGGTTTAAAAAGTAATTTTTAATTATAAATTTTTTTATTAAATTATCTTTTAAATATTTCTTTTATTAAAATATGTTACTTTCATATATACATTTTCATATTTTTTCTACGATAAATCAAACTTATATAATGATAATTTTTAATTATTTTTAAAATAAAGTACAATTTGGTAATCTAGTTTTTTTTTGATTTAAATATAAGTTTTAATCTATCATATCCATCAAATCACTCACAAACTTCAACAAACTTTACTCTAAATTCAACCACTTTCACCTTTAATCTCCTTAAAGTGAACAAGACAAGCTTCACACTCTAATCCAATTAATTTCATCCTATCCCTCTCCCGCGAATCAACTATGAGGGAGAGAAAAATTCCTCTATTTTTAAATCATTTCTGTTATGCAATGGTTCGGGGGTGATATCAAGATTACAATTATGTCCGCAATTTATTTTTTAGCATAATTATGAAAACGATGTAAAAGTAACGAAAACTTGAAAATTGTTATAAAATAAGGTTTAAAAAGTAATTTTTAATTATAATTTTTTTGATTAAAATACGTTACTTTCATGTATACATTTTCATATTTTTTATAGGATAAATCAAACTTATATAATGATAATTTTTAATTATTTTTAAAATAAAGTATAATTTGGTAATCTTGTTTTTCTTTGATTTAAATATAATTTTTAATCTATCACATCCATCAAATCACTCACAAACATTAACAAACTTTAATCTAAATCAACCCACTTTCACCTTTCATCCACTTAAAGTGAATAACAGAAATTTCGCACTCTACTCCAATTGAATTCATCATCTCCCTCTCCCTCCAATCAACCTTGACGGAGAGAAGGGAAGGAAGAGGGAAATTATTCTATTTTTAAATCATCTCTGTTATGTCTTGGTTTGAGTGTGATATCAAGATTACAATTATGTCCACAATTTATTTTTCAGCTTAATTATGAAAAATGATGTAAAAATATGACTTTTCAAATTATTTTTACAAAAATAATTAATAACGAAAATTTGAAAATTGTTATAAAATAAGGTTTAAAAAGTAATTTTTAATTATATAATTTTTTATTACATTATCTTTTAAACATTTTGTTATTAAGATATGTTACTTTAATTTTTACATTTTTAATATTTTTTTCTACAACAAATCAAATTTATATAATGATAATTTTTCACTATTTTTAAAATAAAGTACAATTCGGTAATCGTTTTTTTCTTTGATTTCAATATAATTTTTAATCTATCACATTCATCAATTCACTCACAAACATTAACAAACTTTACTCTAAATCAACTCACTTTCACCTTTAATCCACTTAAAGTGAACAACACAAACTTCACACTCTACTCCACTTGAATTCATCATCTCCCTCTCCCTCCAATCAACCTTGACGGAGGGAGAGGGGAAGGGAGAGGGATATTCTTCTGTTTTTAAATCATCTCTATTATGTCTTGGTTTGAGGGTGATATCAAGATTACAATTATGTCCGCAATTTATTTTTCAGCTTAATTATGAAAATGATGTAAAAATATCACTTTTCAAATTATTTTTACAAAAATAATTAATAACGAAACTTGGAAAATTTTCATAAAATAAGGTTTAAAAAGTAATTTTTAATTATAAATTTTTTTATTAAATTACCTTTTAAATATTTTTTTATTAAAATATGTTATTTTCATTTATACATTCTCATATTTTTTCTACGATAAATAAAACTTATATAGTGATAATTTTTAATTATTTTTAAAATAAAGTACAAATTGGTAATCTTGTTTTTTTATGATCTAAATATAATTTTTAATCGATCACATCCATCAAATCACTCACAAACTTCAAAAAACTTTACTCTAAATTCACTCACTTTCACCTTTAATCCCCTTAAAGTGAACAAGACAAGCTTCACACTCTAATCCACTTAAATTCATATTATCCCTCTCCCGCCAATCAACAATGAGGGAGAGAGAGAGGGGAAGGAAGAGAGAAATTCTTCTATTTTTCAATCACGTCTGTTATGCAATTGTGCGGGGGTGATATCAAGCTTACAATTATGTCTGCAATTTAGTTTTTAGCATAATTATGAAAACGATGTAAAAGTAACGAAACTTGAAAATTTTTATAAAATAAGGTTTAAAAAGTAATTTTTAATTATATAATTTTTTTATTAAAATACACTACTTTCATTTATACATTTTCATATTTTTTATACGATAAATCAAACTTATATAATAATAACTTTTAATTATTTTTAAAATAAAGTACAATTTGATTATCGTGTTTTTCTTTGATTTCAATATAATTTTTAATCTATCCCATCCATCAAATCACTCACAAACATTAACAAACTTTACACTAAATCAACTCACTTTCACCTTTAATCTACTTAAAGTGAACAACACAAACTTCACACTCTACTCCAATTGAATTCATCATCTCTCTCCCTCTAATCAACCTTGATGGAAAGAGGGGAAGGAAGAGGGAAATTCTTCTATTTTTAAATCATCTCTGTTATGTCTTGGTTTGAGTGTGATATCAAGAGTACAATTATGTCCACAATTTATTTTTCAGCTTAATTATGAAAATGATGTAAAAATATGACTTTTCAAATTATTTTTACAAAAATAATTAATAACAAAAATTTGAAAACGGTTATAAAATAAGGTTTAAAAAGTAATTTTTAATTATAAAATTTTTTATTAAATTATCTTTTAAATATTTCTTTTATTAAAATATATTACTTTCATTTATACATTTTCATATTTTTTCTACGATAAATCAAACTTATATAATGATAATTTTTAATTATTTTTAAAATAAAGTAAAATTTGGTAATCTAGTTTTTTTATGATTTAAATATAAGTTTTAATCTATCACATCCATCAAATCACTCACAAACTTAAACAAACTTTACTCTAAATTCAATCATTTTCACCTTTAATCTACTTAAAGTGAACAAGACAAGCTTCACACTCTAATCCACTTAATTTCATTTTATCCCTCTCCCGCCAATTGACGATGAGAGAGAGAGGGGAAGGGAGAGAAAAACTCCTCTATTTTTAAATCATGTCGTTATGCAATGGTTCGGAGGTGATATCAAGATTACAATTATGTCCGCAATTTAATTTTTAGCATAATTATGAAAACGATGTAAAAGTAACGAAACTTGAAAATTGTTATAAAATAAGGTTTAAAAAGAAATTTTTAATTATACTTTATTTTATTAAAATACGTTACTTTCGTTTATACATTTTCATATTTTTTATACGATAAATTAAACTTATATAATGATAATTTTTAATTATTTTTAAAATAAAGTACAATTTGGTTATCTTGTTTTTCTTTGTTTTCAATATAATTTTTAATCTATCACATCCATTAAATCTCTCAAAAACATTATCAAGCTTTACTCTAAATCAAGTCACTTTCACCTTTAATCAACTTAAAGTGTACCACACAAACTTCGCACTCTACTCCAATTGAATCCATCATCTCCCTCTCCCTCCAATCCACCTTGATAGAGAGAGGAGAAGGAAGAGGGAAATTCTTCTATTTTTAAATCATCTCTGTTATGTGTTGGTTTGAGTGTGATATCAAAAGTACAATTATGTCCACAATTTATTTTTCAGCTTAATTATGAAAATGATGTAAAAATATGACTTTTCAAATTATTTTTACAAAAATAATTAATAACAAAAATTTGACAACTATCATAAAATAAGGTTTAAAAAGTAATTTTTAATTATAAAATTTTTTATTAAATTATCTTTTAAATATCTTTTTTTATTAAAATATATTACTTTCATTTATACATTTTCATATTTTTTCTACGATAAATCAAACTTTTATAGTGATAATTTTTATTATTTTTAAAATAAAGTACAATTTGGTAATCTAGTTTTTTAGAATTTTTAATCGATCACATCGATCAAATCACTCACAAACTTCAACAAACTTTACTCTAAATTCACTCACATTTACCTTTAATCCCGTTAAAGTGAACAAGAAAGCTTCACACTCTAATCCACTTAATTTCATCCTATCCCTTTCCCGCCAATCAAGGATGAGGGAGAGAGAGGGGAAAGGGAGGGAAAATTTCCTCTATTTTTAAATCATGTCTGTTATGCAATGGTTCGGGGTGATATCAATATTACAATTATTTCTGCAATTTATAGTTTAGCATAATTATGAAAATGATGTAAAAGTAACGAAAACTTGAAAATTGTTATAAAATAAGCTTTAAAAATTAACTTTTTAATTATAATTTTTTTTCATTAAAATACGTTACTTTCATTTATACATTTTCATATTTTTTATAGGATAAATCAAATTTATATAATGATAATTTTTAAAATAAAGTACAATTTGGTAATCTTGTTTTTCTTTGATTTAAATATAATTTTTAATCTATCACATCCATCAAATCACTCACAAACATTAACAAACTTTAATCTAAATCAACCCACTTTCACCTTTCATCCACTTAAAGTGAATAACACAAATTTCGCAGTCTACTCCAATTGAATTCATCATCTCCCTCTCCCTCCAATCAACCTTGACGGAGAGAAGGGAAGGAAGAGGGAAATTATTCTATTTTTAAATCATCTCTGTTATGCCTTGGTTTGAGTGTGATATCAAGATTACAATTATGTCCACAATTTATTTTTCAGCTTAATTATGAAAAATAATGTAAAAATATGACTTTTCAAATTATTTTTACAAAAATAATTAATAACAATAATTTGAAAATTGTTATAAAATAAGGTTTAAAAATTTATTTTTAATTTTTAATTTTTTTATTAAATTATCTTTTAAATAATTTTTTATTAAAATATGTTACTTTCATTTATAAAATTTCATATTTTTTTCTACGATAAATCAAACTTATATAATGATAATTTTTAATTATTTTTAAAATAAAGTACAATTTGGTAATCTTGTCTTTTTATGATTTAAATATAATTTTTAATCTATCACATCCATCAACTCACTGACAAATTGCAACAAACTTTACTCTATGTTCAGTCACTCTCACCTTTAATCCCCTTAAAGTGAACAACTATGTTCGCATTTTATTTTTTAGCATAATTATGAAAACGAGGTTAAAATAACAAAAATTTGAAAATTGTTATAAAATAAGGTTTAAAACGTAATTTTTAATTATATAATTTTTTATTACATTATCTTTTAAACATTTTGTCATTAAGGTATGTTACTTTAATTTTTACATTTTTAATATTTTTTTCTATGACAAATCAAATTTATATAATGATAATTTTTCACTATTTTTAAAATAAAGTACAATTCGGTAATCGTGTTTTTCTTTGATTTCAATATAATTTTTAATCTATCTCATTCATCAAATCACTCACAAACATTAACAAACTTTACTTTCAATCAACTCACTTTTACCTTTAATCCACTTAAAGTGAACAACACAAACTTCACACTCTACTCCACTTGAATTCATCATCTCCCTCTCCCTCCAATCAACCTTGACGGAGGGAGAGGGGAAGGGAGAGGGATATTCTTCTGTTTTTAAATCATCTCTATCATGTCTTGGTTTGAGGGTGATATCAAGATTACAATTATGTCCGCAATTTATTTTTCAACTTAATTATGAAAATGATGGAAAAATATCACTTTTCAAATTATTTTTGTTCCTGCAGAGAACAAACAAGAGGTTAGGCACAAGCGTCACCTTATCACGTAGTCCGCTATCTCTTCAGTTGGCCTCTTCCCGGTCGATACATGTCAACTTGAACCCAGGAGGGGTTACCTGCA
>Ga0214544_1006780_pt1 | contig 20794 bp, 11 predicted proteins | sample CNSS3metaG_FD_160074 | JGI IMG/M metagenome (GOLD analysis project Ga0214544, IMG submission 160074) | Root nodule microbial communities from cowpea collected in UCLA plant growth center, Los Angeles, California, USA - CNSS3 | ecosystem: Host-associated > Plants > Roots > Nodule | place: USA...
TTAAAACTATTTTTCATATTTTTACTTAAACAAATATTTAAAAAAAACTAAATAATATATAATTAAATATATATATATATATCTATATATATATATATATATATATATATATATAAAAAAAAATATATAAAAAAAAAAAAAAAAAAAAAAGAAACCGGCACGGTGGAGGACGACTTCACCTTTAATGTCGTCCTGCCACGACGACTTAACCCTATTTTGCAAAAAAAAAATCAAACGACCCTTTTTTACAAATTCTTGGTCAAAATGACCCATTTTTACAAAAAAGCACACAGTTTCATAACACTTGACAGCCGAGCTTTTATGTACGAGAATGCGTACTTTGATTTTTTTTTTTTTTTTTTTAAATTGGACCGTTATACTTTGACAAGTTCTTTTTATATAAACTTTAACAAATTTTTCTTTTAAGTCTCACCAATTTTATTTTCTGTTTTTAAGCCACGCCAAATAATTTTCCTTCTTAATAATGTTTCTTTTAAAATAACAACTTCTTAAATACACATAGTAAAACATTGTTATTTTTTTAATAGATCTGTTCATTGAAACAGTTGAAAATTTGACTTTCTGATAGCTGAATTTTGAACGACTACAGAATCAGCGAATTTATTTGAATTTTTATTTTAATGATATTTTGAAAAGAAAAACACATATTTTTACTTAGGCTTTATTTAGGAAAAGTTGAACTTATACAGAAAAATAAAAAAAATGTTTTTTTTAAATTAAAATGAAGAGATATTTGTTTATTTTAGTTAAATATATCATACGTAATGTGAAATAATATTTTAAAAACAAATAAATAATATAACGTAATCATAAGTCTAATAGAGGATTATTTTGTTTTTTTTTAATAGTTGACTTTGTGAAACTTTATTTGAAAATAATAGAATCCTTAAATATAGTACACGCACTTGGTGACTGGCAAATGAAGAAACAATGAAATATAAAATGTTTTATTTTATTTCTTTATTTAATCTAAATTTATATGAATTTTCAATTTTTATAATAATTGGTGGAAGAAAAGTAAAAGGATAAAAGAAATATTAGAACACTGAAGTTAGGTGCTTCTGAGTATTAAGAGATAATAAGAGTAAAAAAGAATAGAAATGTAGTGTGATCATAGGCGACCACAATTATCAACCTTAACTGGATCAATGTGCAGGCCCCAAGGTAGTTTCTTCCTGCACCTCTACAAGCGTCTTCCTGCACCCCACATAAAAAACTTTCCATTTTGCCCTGTTTGGACCGAACAATCTGAAAATTAATATAACTTCTGGATTATGCAATCCAGAAGTTTCCAGATTATGCAATCTGAAGTCACACATGATTTTCAAATTGCAATTTAAAATGATTTTTGAATTGTATCTAAAAGATGAAGGAGTGGATTTGAGAAAGAGTGGGTGAATAAATTTGAAGGGATGAAAAGAAAATTATGTTATTATCTAGATTAAAGGATAAATGATCTGATTTGAGTAGATTTAAAGTGAAAATTTATGAAAGTTTATACATGATACATGATGTGATGGGTATAATATATTAAAAAAGGTTTTAATAGAAAAATTAGATGATTAACATTTTATTCTTAAAAATAAATAATATAAATTTGAATGTAAATAGTGAAAATAATATTAAATTAAATTAAAATTTTTATTTATAATTAAAAAGGATTAAAATTGGGAAAATAAAATTAAAATTAAAAGGGAATTGTAAGAAATGGAGGGTAAATATGGCACATAATAGTTACAACCGCATATGCATGCAGGAATATATTATCTTAGAAACAACTTTATTTTAAGTGAAAGGGAGCTATTTTTGTTTTTGAGCATATGGGTTTTAGTGACATATTATATCACCCTCAAATCTGTTTAAAACATTTGAAACAAACAGTGAAGTTATTTGCAAAATCCGCTTTCACACATACGCTTGAACGGTGGACATCCTAAGAGGCCAAAAATGTTTTCAGATTGTGTAGTTTGGAAACAATGAATTTCAAATTACATAATCTGAAAATAATTTGACTTTTGGACTGCACAATCCAAAAGTCACTTTTAGGATTTGAATTTTCAATGTAAAAGTTTTTTTTCAAGTAAAAAATTAGATTCCAAATTACACAAAGTTAATTTTGGCTAACTTCTGAATTGTGTAATCCAGAAGGGATAATCCGGAAAAGGCAAAATGAGAAACTCTTTTATATGGTGGTGTAGGAAAAAACTGTGAGGCCCCAATTATGTTGGATCAAGGATGCCGGTCAGATCCAAGATGTTAACCAGCTAGGCCTCAATCTTACATTGCAATATAGAGTAGCGTCTTTCTTCCTACACCTCCAAGATATTTTTTACATCTCTAAAAATTTTTAAAATTTCAAAAATATCTTTTAATTATTTGAGCAAAATTATATAAATTACACTACCTAAATTATCTTCAAATGTTGACTTTCGATAAGAGATATTTCCGAAAACCGATATTCAGTTAAAATTTTAGAGTTTCATACGTAAAATATATATATATATATATATATATATATATATATATATATATATATATATATATATTTAATCTCTTTTGCTTTTACTTTTTTCTCTAAAATTTAAAGTTTAATTATTTTTAAATTTATTTACAATACATTATAAAATAATATTATATATAAATATAAATATATTAAGATTTTATTTAATTAAAAAAAACATATTAAAAATTATAAAATATATAAATTTAAAATAAAAATTACTTTAAAAAAATAAAAAATAAGTAAAAAAATTAAAGGAAAAAATTAAAAATAAAATAAAAAACAATTTAAATTAAAATAATAAAATATATATATATATATATATATATATATATATATATATATATAAATATGTATATATATTGTTTTTATTTTTTTTAATTTATAATTTTATTATTTTAATTTAAATTATTTTTCAATTTAATTTATTTTATAATTATTTTTATAATTATTTTATTTATATAATTAATGAGTATAATATTTTATATTTTATTAAAAAAATTTAATTCTATTTAGAATTTAAATATTTTACCAGGAGTAGTTATTTGAAAGTAAATTTGAAGATGGTATTTGCAGAAAAAAATTTGGAGGTTGAGAAAGAAATTCCTTATTAAAACTATCAAATGGGCCAAAGCCTTTAAGTAAATTGGATTTATCATGAATTTGAATTGGTTGAATTAAAAGATTGTAAATTTTGGTAGAGACAAAATAAGATCCGTCGACTACGAACAAAGCAGCTTTTAATACAATTTTTTTTTTAAATAATAGGCTGACAAATCAAAACGGGTCAATAGATAGTAAACAACAATCTAATCTTTCATATATTTGGCAGACTAAAAAGTATACACAGCCAAAAAGTTATCATTCTCCTCTTCCCTCAGTGTAATTTTTCTCAAAATCAAAATCTTTCAACTTATGAATTATTTTCTCCCTCTAATCTTGGAACCTTTTTATTTTATTTAGACATTATTTTTAATTATTATTATATATTAACATATGTCATCATCATCTTTATATGATATTAATATGTTGATTTTTTTGGCCATAGTTATTTCAATAAATTGGATTTTAATTTTAGTATATAAGAAAAAAAAGTAGATTTTAATAAAGTGGATTGAAATAAAAAACTAAAAGTTGTAAATTTTATTATTTAAATGTATTGATTCACTTAATCTACTATAATGAGTAAGGTTGGGCTCATTTTTTTTTTCAACTCACTAATAAATGAGTAATGTTAAGTTGGTCCACTAAATAGCCGGGCTATGTGAGTTTAGACAACTATAAAATAGTTGGTGAGAACATATCTTTATATCTATATTTTCAATCATATTACTTTATTTTAACTTGTTAAGATTTAATATTTTTATTAAGTTTAGTTTTATATATTTTTAAATTAAATAATTTGTGTTTTAAAATTTGAAATTTAAAAGAATACATCATAAAACAACATAATAGTAAATCATATTTATCAGAAATGATATTCTCTCACTTTCTCAATCCTAACTTTTCTTTCTTCTACATCACAAAATATATAATTACTATAAATGAAGATTAAGTAGGAACAATAATTACTAGATAAGAGATCTCTTATGTTTATTAAAACATTAAAGAAAATGCTTTGGATTCTTCTTCTTATGATCATAGTATTTAATAAGTTAATGGTTAAAAAGTTATTGCACTCAATTAATAATTTTCTGAGTAAAAAATGCATGCACTTGTTAGTAAAACAATTATGTTGCCATCAGTGGCGGAACTAGACCAAAAATTGTAGGGGTGCCAAATTATATTTGTTATATATAATTTTTTTTTAATTAAAAAAAATTAATTTTTTTACATCATTTTTTTTATTCAAAATAAGCATTCATGACAATAGAATCTAAATAATATAACAATAATATATATGAAAGAGTAACATAAAGTTTATCATCAACAATAATATAAAAAAATACAACAAAAGTTACCTTTATTCAGAGTGCTCCTTTACGCTCTTTCAATGACTTAAAATCTTCAATAATTGAATCAGAGCTGAAGCTAGTTGCAATATCCCTTTCAATATAGATTATCATAGTGCTTGCTAAAAATTCAGCCTCCATCTTATTTCTCAACTTGTTCTTGATTATTTTCATTGCAGAAAAAGATCTTTCAGTTGTAGCTGTAGAAACTGGAAGAGTCATGATAAGACGAAGTAATCTATCTATCAAGTAGTAAACTTCAGACTTTTTTGTTGTTGCCAAACATGTACATAACTCTTGCATTGTTGATAAATTCTTCAAATTTGAATCTTGACGAGCATCAATAATGAAATGTTGAAGTTGAAAATTCAAATTAATCTTCTCTTGCTCATTGAAATCTATGGGATAATATTTTTCCACAAGAGTGCAAATTTTATCAATATTAAAAGCTTTATAAGCATCCTTAGGATCCAAAGCAGAACTTAGAATTAATAACTCCATTGCTTGGTCATTAAATCTACTGTTTAACTCTTGTAATTGCTTATCAATGGTAACAAAGAATATTTCAACAATAATGCTCCACTGTAATATGATCCTTTTGGTGACGAGAGCGTCCTTGCCTTTCTACATAAGAAGCCCCAAAATTAGGCACCTCAATATCATGTTTTTCACAAAAAGAAGTCACATTTTTTAATAACTTATTCCAATCATTTTCTCTCAAGTTTTAAATAAGTCCTTTTGTAGAACAAACTAAACACATAGCATTAACTATATCCTGAGATTGTTGTTGTAATGCTTGACAAAGAATATCTGTTATACCCATGTTTGACAAATAATATATAAATAAAGTAATAATATATAAATAAAGTAGTAATATATAAATATATTTTTTTAAATATATAGAAAATAAAATAAAATAAAAATAATAAATATAAATAGAGTAATAATTTTTAAATATTATTTTTTAAATATATAGAAAAAAAAGTAAAATCAAAAACGGTTAGGGGAGCCGTGACTCCCCTGTCCCTTAATAATTTCGCCCCTGATTTAAGCAATAATCTATTTTATTGTTAAAATATATATGTATATAAAATAAATTCATAACATCACAATTTAAGTAATAGTTTAGTGCTCTATTTTTTTCTTCTCTGGCAGGCCAGAGTTTGAACAGATTCAAATTATTGTTCAAACAGTAATTAAAAAATTAGGTCATAAGTTTTCATGGTCTGTCAATGACCTTATTGGGATACAACCACGCGTACAAGCATTGGAAGATAAATTAAGATTAGGCTCAAACAGTGATGATGTTCAAGTTTTAGGAATTTGGGGAATGAATGGAATAGGAAAGACTACTCATGCAGCTGTCCTATATGACAAAATCTCTCATAGGTTTGATGCTTCTTGTTTCATTGAGGATGTGAGCAAACTTTATAGGGAAGGTGGCCATTCTGCTGTTCAAAAAGAAATTATTTATCAAACTTTACGTGAAAACATAGATATGAGTAATCCTATTGAAATATCAAGGATTGTAAACAATAGGCTACACAGCATAAAGGTCCTCATAGTTCTGGACAATGTTGATGAATTGGAGCAATTGGAAAATTTGGCTATAAAACCAAAATTGCTTTTGAAGGGAAGTAGACTAGTTATTACAACCACAGATGAGCATATTCTGAAAGTGTGTGAGGGTGAGTGTTTATACACAAAGTTCCGTTATTGAATGATAAGGATGCTCGTGAATTGTTCTGTAGAAAGGCTTTCAAAAGTGAAGAGCAAAACAGTAATTGTGCCGCGTTAATTCCTGAAGTACTCAATTATGCCCAAAGTCTCCCATTGGCAATTAGAGTGTTGGGTTCTTTCTTGTGTACTCGAGATGCTGTTGAATGGAGAGATGTGTTGAATAGATTGAAGAATAGTCCAGATAATAAAATTATGAGTGTACTACAAATAACTGTTGATGGACTACACCATGAAGAAAAACAGATATTTTTACACATTGCATGTTTCTTTAAAGGGGAGAGGGAGGATTATGTTAAGCGAATTCTAGACTGTTGTGAGTTATACCCTCACATTGGAATTTCAAGACTCATTCAGAAATCACTCATCACCATTAGCAATGAAGAACTTCAGATGCATGAATTGTTACAAGAATTAGGAAAGAAAATGGTTCGAGACCAATCTCCCGAGGAGCCAGGATTATGGAGTAGAATATGGCTTCATAAAGACTTCTTTCAAGTCTTGATGACAGAAACGGTAACAAGTTACATTTTCAAACTTATTAAGTCGTTATTTTTAATATGTTGCTGCATAGTTAATGGCATTGGTTATTCCATTTAGACTTAAAGATTATTTTCTTTCGATTGTTTTTTTCGCATGAAATAATCATTTTATTATTGCTTGTATTCATACTTTTATATCAATATAATTTTAGTATGAGGGAAGTGAAGTTTTGATTTTTTTTTTTTTATTAAAACTTCACTATTTTCCTTTTCTATAAAAACGTTTCGTATTCTAATGATTAAAACGATTCAATTAAGTGTTTCTTGACATGTTTATTCTTTATGTTGCAGGGAACAGAGAAGGTGAAAGCCATAGTTTTAAATAAAAAAGAAGAAATGGCAGAATGTAGTGTTGGTGGATTGTCAAGAATGAAGGACCTTACATTACTCATATTATATCACACAAGAGTTTCAGGAAGACCGGAGTTTCTTTCAGACAGATTGCGTTATGTTTTGTGGCATGATTATCCATTTGCTTCTCTGCCTCCGTACTTTATAGCCTCTAATCTAGTAGATTTGAATATGCCTAACAGTCACATCACACATTTATGGGAAGGCCGCAAGGTACTATAATCACTTTTCATTTTCATCTGAATTTAAAGAAGAAAAATTATTTTTGACAAATTTTTTATTTTTATTTGATAAACTTGACAAATTTTTATAAATAGAATTAAAATAATTTTTTTTAATCAAAATAAAATAGTATTTTTTTTATCTAAATAGAATGTTTGTCTTTGTAAAAAAAATTGTTAACTTATCATTCTCCTTTAGAGAAATGATGAAAAGAGCGAATGTCTTTGTGGCTTGGGCTTCTCAAAGAAGTGGCAATACATTTTGGTCATTTTTCTTTTCAACTTATACAATGACATCATAATTTGAAAATTTTAAAAATGTAATATAAATTACTTAAAATAATGCAAAGATATATTTGATAAGACTATGAGATAAACAAATCCTAATTTGTAAATTCAGGCTAATAAACTATCTTTTTAATTAAAAGTGTTGGATAAATTAAAAGTCTAGTTAATAAATGTAAACTAACATTATAAGAATATCATTTTATAAGTTTAATTATTTAAAGGAAATATGTTTTATGAAAAAATATATTACTATATAATTATAATTTTATATTTTTCAAATAATTATTTTTTGTTAAGCAGTTCAATACTTTTATTAGAATTGGCTTTTTAAAAAAAATTGTATACGTTTTGTTTCCAAAAAATAAAAAGTTATAGTTTTTTTAACCTAATTATGTCAATTTTTTTTAAGTGTGAACCGTGTTTTCTAGTTGACAATGAAGCGAAAACGTATTAAACTATGTTCCTAAGGCACCGAAGCAAAAATTGGAACGTGTCAAACGGTAAATATTTCAAATGGTAGTGTGAAAATTTTAAGGATGACATTGAAGTGTGAAAATGTGTCAAATAATATTCCCAAGTGGCAACCGAAGTTGAAACTAGTCAATCTATCTAAACAACTCAAATGTTATTATGAAACACATTTGATACTTCAAAAAAAATTAATGTAATTGAATTAAAAAGACTATATCCTTTTATTTTTAAATTTGAAAACTGAAATGTATGAAAATGTTAAAGAGTAACAAATTTCAATCTTAGTCAAAGTTCATAAGTAAAAACACATTTAAAGCTTTATTTATTTTTTAAGAGTTCTATAAGTTTGTTTGATGGGGGAAATCATTTAATTTAAATTATTGTTATAATGAGTATTAATCAAAATTTATTCTTTATTTATTTATTTAAACTATTTTTTTATTCTTTTTTATAATTATTATTGTGTGTAATTTCTCATTGCATCACAAAATAAAATATTTGTCACTTCAATTTGTAATGATATTTTTTTTTCAATTTTAACTACTTAAACATTAAAAACCAATCCAACAAATACTAAAAATAGTACAATAATTAATTGTCTCAATAGAAATAAAATCGATAATAATAAATAAAAACATATTGAAGATAACAATGAAATATACATTTATTTATATTTTACCAACTAAAAACTATTAAAAATTAAACTATTTTGATGTATTTACCAAACTCTTCTGTCATAATTAAACCAACTTATAAGCTAGTTAAATAAATTAGTAAAATTTCATCGAACACACTATAAAATAAGAACATGTTTTTTTTCTTTAATTAAAGTAACACTACATAATATGTCGCAATAATTTTCTGTGAACTTGATGGTTGTATCGAATATTGTGGTAATGATTTTTAAATTATAATTCGAATAAACATTTACTTAAAAGTGAAAACCTTTTAAATATTATTTGGTTATCTTTGGGTGTAATTTTCTCTACCATTTAATTATAGTATGAATTGGAAATGTTTTATTAATTTGAGTAACTATGATCCTTTTTTATGACATTCTATTTTTTTTTTCACCTAATGTACTAAATGAAACTTTTTATTTCATCTACCTATATGTCTTTAATTCTGAAAGCATACCAAACTGAAAGTGCAAAAATGAAATTGAAGTTTAAAGATTAGATGCTAATAGGTGATTATTTATTTTGTTTACAGAGTTGTCCTAATTTGAAAAGGATGGATTTAAGCAACTCCAGGTACCTGATTAAGACTCCCGATTTTTCTAGAATCACAAAACTTGAAAGATTAGATCTTTCTGGATGTACAAGTTTATCAGAGATCCATTCATCAATCGGACTTCTTAAGAAGATTGCTTTCTTGAATTTACGAAATTGCTGCAATCTAGTTATCATTGACTTTGGCCTTGTGGGTAATATGAGTTCTCTAAGAGTTCTTCATCTCTCGGGTTGTTCTAAGCTTGAAAGCACCCCAGATTTTACAAGGGCAACACATCTTGAGTACATTGACATGGATGAATGTTCAAGCTTATCCACTATTCATCAATCTATTGGAGTCCTTTCAAGTCTTACATTCTTGAGTTTGAGAAAATGCAGAAAGCTTGTGAGTATACCAAATGATATAAATTCCTTGTTATCTCTACAAACTCTAGATTTATGTAGTTGTTCGAACCTTACCGATCTGCTACCAAGACAAGCTTCTTCATCTCATTTGAAATCCTTGACTTAAGTTTTTGCAATTTACAAGAAGTAAATGAAGCTATTAGAGAGTTAAGATGTCTGGAAAGACTGAATCTACAGGGAAACAATTTTGTTTCAGTACCTGATTTCTTCAGCGGGCTTCCTCGTCTAGCATATTTAAACTTGTCTTATTGTCATAAACTTAAATCTTTGCTTAGGATTTGCTTTAAAGGAGATGGATCAGGAGGGAAGTATTTTAAAACAGTATCTGGATCTCGTGATCATAGATCAGGCTTTTATCTTTTTGATTGTCCCAATGTGGCTCTAGAGAAGGAGAATCTTGAGATTTTCAAACTTGAATGGTCTCTCCAACTAATGAAGGTTCACATTCTACAACTTTATCTTTTTCTCTTTGGCTAACATTTGCCTAATTCATAATTAGGAATATTTTTAGGGATTAATTGTAAAAATTACTTTTTATTATCAACCAATTAATTAAATTCTAGCACAAATTGATTATAATAAAACTATTTTGCGATTTTCTTACGGCGATAGGAACCCTGTAATTTTCGGTGTGGCTTTGACGTTGTTGTTCCTTGGAATTTGGGATTTCCACCTTTATTCAGTGAAACATTAAGGGGGATTCAATTATAAGAATACTTCAATGTGGCACCAATGACAACTGGATTGGGTTTGCTTTTTGTGTTGTATTTGAGGGAAACAATGGTGATGCGGCTGTTCGATCTTCGCCACACTCTTCATTTTCACATCCACTTTATCTTTCCTTTGAAAATGAATACACAGAAGAGTACTTTGATATGCGACTTAATCTAGAGGCGCTTCAAACGAACGGATCTGCACATATTTGGATGATTTACATCAGTCGAGAACACTGTCATTTTGTGAAAACAGGAGCGCATGTCACATTTAAAGCGCAGCCAAATGTTAAGATCAATGCATGGGGGATGAGAGCTATACTCAAACAAGATATACATGACTTCAAAGTAGGGAAATACGTACTACTCTCCCAATTAAATCGTGATCATGTCCCCTTTGAGTATGTAGAAAAAAACATTGATGGGTCAGGACCTAAAATCCAGCTTCCTTATAATTGGTTTGTCACAGAAGAAGAAGAAGTTGAGAATATTGATGCAAAGGCAAAAGAAAATAACCTTTCCAATGCGGGACTTTAAGTTGCTTGTCAGAGATATAAATATTGAAGCTCAGAAGCATTTTTTGGGATCCCATGGTAATGATTTTCTCTGAAGCATTTGCTCATAATTAGTTATTGACAAAACTTTTCATCATCATGAAAATTCGTATTTTGCTGCTACCTTCAGAAACTCACCCGTTCTTGGTTGTTCTTCTCTCCACTGCGTACACAAGGCAGAGAAGAATCTTATGATGTTGAATCAAAACAATAGCTTCTGAATTGCAAGGTCAGTTACCGTTCAGCTCCACACTTTAATTTCAGCTTCTAAATATTTTCAACAAATCAAATCTACACTTTTAAGAATTGTTCTTCCGCTGTGTGTGGTTTGAAGTTGGAGGAATAAACACTAGCAGTTGTATGTATAATTCATAGATGGTGAAAACTAAATCAGGGCTTCATAAAGACTTCTTGTGATGTTCAATCAAAGCAAACAACTTACATTTAAAAGTTTTCTTAAATAAAGTTTGTTAGAAGGATGTTTAACTGGTTGCTTTTTTCTCGTTGCGTACCCAAGGCAACAGAAAAATCTTGTGATGTTCAATCAAAGCAATAGCTTGTGCGCGGATGAGTTACGGTTCAGCTCCACATTTCTCAGCTTCTAAATCTTTTCAACAAATCAAATCCTAACTTTTTTTATTAAGAGTTGTTCTTCCGCTGTGTGTGCGGTGAATTTGACGGAACCAACACTACCAGTTGCAGTGTATAATTTATACATGCTGAAAACTAAATCGGTGCTTAAACGGTTTTGGAACTGCGTCGGCGGAACTTCACCAAAGATTTTAAGAACCAAATTATATATTATATTTGTTATATATAAATTATTTTTTTAATTAAAAAATAATAATTTTTTTACATTATTTTTTTCATTCAAAATAAACATCCATGACAATAGAATCTAAACAAAATAATAATAATATATATGAAATAGTAATATAAAGTTTATTATTAATAATAATATATAAAAAAAACAAAAGTTATCTTTAGAGTGTTCCTTTACGCTCTTTCAATAACTTAAAATCTTCAATAATTGAATTAGAGTTGAAGCTAGTTCTAATATCCCTTTCAATATACATTATCATAGTGCTTGTTAAAAATTCAGCCTCCATCTTATTTCTCAACTTATTCTTAATTATTTTCATTGCAGAGAAAGATCTTTCAGTTGTAGCTGTAGAAACTAGAAAAGTCATGGTAAGACGAAGTAATCTATCTATCAAGTAGTAAACTTCAGACTTTTTTGTTGTTGCCAAACATGTACATAAATTTTGCATTGTTGATAAATTCTTCAAATTTGAATCTTGACGAGCATCAATAATGAAATATTGAAGTTAAAAATTCAAATTAATCTTCTCTTGCTCATTGAAATCCATGGGATACTATTTTTCCACAAGAGTGCAAATTTTATCAATATTAAAAGTTTTATAAGCATCCTTAGGATCCAAAGCAGAGCTTAAAATTAATAACTTCATTGTTTGGTCATTAGATCTACAATTTAACTCTTGTAATTGCTTATCAATGGTAGGAAAGAATATTTCAACTTTGAAATAATGCTCCAATGTAATATGATCCTTTTGGTGATGAGAGCGTCCTTGCCTTGCTACATAAGAAGCCCAAAATTAGGCACCTCAATATCATGTTTTTCACAAAAAGAAGTCACATTTTTTAATAACTTATCCCAACCATTTTCTCTCAAGTTTTGAATAAGTCCTTTTGTAGAACAAACTAGACGCATAACATTAACTATATCCTGAGATTGTTGTTGTAATGCTTGACAAAGAACATCTGTTATCCCCATAATTTCTCTCATCAAATACAAGATCAGTATAAACTCAAATGAGGTCAAGCTTTTGTAAGCATTATCAGCATCACCACGTTGTGAATAAGTAGATCCATCAACAGTAATTTTTTCTAGAACTAAACAAGTTGCATCATACATATTGATCAAGCTACAAATAGAAGAGAAATGGGAGCTCCAACGGGTATCCCCAGCTCGTTTTAAAGTACCAATTTGATTTGCCCCTTTACCCTTTTCAAGCTCATCAATTTCTAACAAATATGCAATTTCATCTAACTTGGCAGCCTGTAACTCATCATGACGTTTACTAGAAGAGCAAACAATATTGACAATGAAAGTCAATTTTGAAAAGAATTGGTGAATTGGAATAACTTCTCTTGATGCAGCAACCAAGGCAAGTTGTAACCGATGAGCAAAACAATGAACATAATATGCATAAGGACAATCAGTCAAAAATAATGCTTGTAATCCATTCCATTCTCCTCTCATATTGCTAGCACCATCATACCCTTGACCACGGATATTAGAAACATTAAGATTATGTCGAGATAGTACAACACACAATTCATTCTTCAAAGTTATTGCTGCAGTGTCTTTAACATGCACAATATCAAAAAATCGCTCTTGAATAAAACCATTTTTATCAACGAATGTCAAAACAAGAGCCATTTGCTCTTTTTTTTTATTCATCACAAGCTTCATCGAAAACTATACAAAACTTGTAATCCCCAATTTCCTCACGAATATGATTTTTCACTTTACTAGAAAGAATATTCAATAACTCCTTTTGAATTTTAGGTAAAGTATATTTGGAATTGAATGGAGCATTTTCCAACACAACTTTTGCAACTTCATCATTGTATCATCTCAAGAAAATTACCTTGGTAAAGTACAAGCTTGAAGTGATAAAAAACGAACTGTGTCGATTGAAGTCTTGAGACGTAATCGATTCTTCATAATTTGATCTGAGCTTTGCACTTCCAAAACATTCCTGATGTGACAATTTTGATTTAACAAGTAAATATGAACAAGGATCCTTCCCAATGTGTTTAAGGAAAGCACAATTTTTTCCATTATTAACTTTCCTCCAATTTTTAAAACCTATAAAATAACAATAAAAAAGTTAAAACATGTTGATGACAATAAACTTATTGCCAATTAGAATTCAATGAAAATAAACTCAATTACCTGTAACAATGGAAACATCTGAGCTAGGTTGTCCGCTTGATTTTTTTATTAAAAAGATAACACGGTAAGCAATATGTAACATCTTTTAATGGCGAATACTCTAACCATGAAGGAAATAAGCTAAACCATGTGTACTAAAATTTTCTTGGATGATCATCTTTACTAGACAATGGATAATTTTCTAGACGCATTTGATATGGACCCCATTTTAGATAAACCCTTCGTATCTCATCAATTTGATTTGGTGGGTACTGCCAAATTTGAAGACGCTTTCCAGGATCACGTTCTAAAGTATTTTCAAATTCATTATATGTAACTTTAGGAACCTCAGAGAGTTGTTTTTCGTTTTCTTCAATATTTGGATTCTCATGAAGTTTCTCAATTTTAGATCACGTAGATGCATTTTTTTCATCTTCATCACAAGCTTTGCTCTTGAAAAAAGAATCAATTCTTCTACTCTTTATCATAATTTTTCTAATATAAATTTTTCACCTCTAACCTATTTACAAAAAGATAAAATTATGAATATCCCAAATTAAATCTTAAAAGCAAGACTCAATATTTTAAGAAAACTAATAACTTCTAAATGATTAGCTTCTCTTACCTTAGAGTAGATTCCTAATCTTATTCTTCCCTTACACAACTTCAAAGCCTAAAATAGCTCTATCTACACAAAGAAGAGTTTGATCAACAATTAAAACATGATTTTATGATCTCTAACATAGAGATGTGCCTAGAACGTAGAAAAGCCACATACAAGAGGAAAACATATTGCTTCAAAAATAAAAAGGAAAAGATGAACTTACTCAAAAGAAGAAATTGTTCGGTCCAAAATGTTCCTTAACTCTTCAATTTTGCCGTAGTGCAATTTGATTTTGAAAATAATAAGGATTTGATGATAAAAGTTGAGATGGAAATAAAACGGGAGAAAGAGATGGAGGCACATACGAGATATACCAAATAAAAAAGTATAAAAAATTATAATAGAGAAAAAAACGTGATTTTAAAATTAAAAAAAAAATTCAAACTAAATTAATATAAATAAGATAATAATATATAAATAAAATAATAATATATAAATAAAGTAATAACATATAAATAAAGTAGTAATATATAAATAAAGTAGTAATATATAAATATATTTTCTTAAATATATAGAAAATAAAATAAAATAAAAATCGATTAATATAAATAAAATAATAATTTATAATCATTATTTTTTAAATATATAAAAAATAAAGTAAAAAAAATAGTGGAGGCAACCGTGACTCCCCTGTCCCTTTATTCTTCCATCATTTCGGTGATCCACCTGTGATGGTACTACTCATAATTTTTTTTTCTTATTTATCTTTATGTTAATCATGATGTCGAATAATAAAACTAATGTCGAATAAATATAAGATGCATAAATAGGAAAATGATTTTTTGATTACTAAATTTTGACAATTTTCTCTTACAATTTTAGGTGTTATATTCTAAGTGGTTTTTTATTTTTATTTTTCTCATTCTCAATATTTAAAAATTACTGAAAAAATGACACATCATGTTGTAAAAGAAAGTTGTTAAAATTTAGTAATAAAAATATCATTGTTCACGTAAATATTATACGTATCGATATCTATTCAACTACCATTTCAACTTTTGACTTAAACATACTAATATTCTTGTTTTCATGTGATATTGTCTTGGCATAAAGCGCTAAGTAATCTATGAGTATTTGGATCGGATCATAAAATATTAAAATCCAATTTTAACTAGTATGTAGTCATTACCTAAAAGTATAGTTGGTCATCATGATGATTTCTTATTCTACTCATAGATAAGAGGCTTCCGCTCCCGTAAAATCATCAAGGTTAAGGTGATACCAAACGCATGCTCTTTTGTAGAGGTTACATCCACTATCAATAAAATGATAGTTGAATGTATGAGACAGTAACCATAACATACAAATGCATGCCCAAAGCAAATACAAGTATATAACATCTAACTCATACAAAAACCTATTAGATACATTAATAGCTTAATGTAGTAAAGGTACATTTAGTCCACAAAACTTAATGTAAGAACTTTTTTCAATTTCTTACCACTTCATTTCTTGATTTAGGTGATTTAAACTACTAATAAAATTGAAAAATCTTATTATATGAGCTGTAATATTTAGTACACATCACACAACAAGTCAGATTACCTTTGTAAATTAAACCCTTGAAACAAAGGCATGTCACTTAAGCACAACACATTTGCTTGAGTGACATTCTTCTTTTAAAAGTTCAGAAGTTATTGACTACTTTGGGTAAGTTATGAAATGTAGCTTGAGTGACATGCATAGTTGCTTAAGGTACAACATAAGTACTGTAATCTTAGGAAAGAGAGAATTGTCATGATTTCTATATGTTCACTTTATCACTTCAGTGACTCAAATTTTAAAGAATAGATGATTGATTAGGCCTCTTTCTTAGTTAAGCATCCGATGAATAATTGAGGGTCCAATTTCTTATAAGAAAAATAATCGTCTTATATTCTTCATTTTTTATCTTATAAGTTATGATTTGATTATGAAGTTTTATCACTTGAAGAAGAGAATGTTTAAATCAGTAGTGGTGAATTTACATGTACATTAAGTTGTACAAGTGCATTTTCTAGTTTGTTGAAATTATTATGAAATATCTGGAAAAAAATTATTTTTCTCCCTTCATCTTATATATTTCCCTTCCTCTAATTTTGTTCTCCATAATTCTTTACTTTTACTTTAAAAGGTTACTGGATTGATACTTAAATAATTTCTAATTGTTTCTACTGACTTAGAGTCTTAGATATTTTATCATCAAATTAGATATCATTTTAATTACATATCTTCTAATTACAACTAAATTTGATTTTCAATTAAACTAGAACAAATTTTATTTTAGTCAGTATTATGAATAAAAAATTATAATTGGTCTTTATATCAAAGTTTTAACTACCAAATGAATTAGTTTATAAATTGATCACTAAATATGAACCATCCAGGCATTGACTACAAATGATTTAGTTTTTAAATTAGTCTCTAATTAATTAATCATCAATTTTATTTTTATCCATAACAGTAATTATTTTTAAAATTAATAATTTTTTATTTTATAAATTAATATCTAAATTAGTTATTATAATGACTAACAATGTTCTGTAAATAAAATTGATTGTTATTTAAAATTTTTCTTTTCGAGCAATGTATTCTTTTAATGTAAAATACTTAATGTATGTAATTATAATGTACTCAAACAAATATAACATCAACTGTCTCAACTCAATTTACTTATAAATACAACCGTTTGCACAAATCAACCTCGTTAATACTCCAAATTTATAATTTTAACTCTCACACTTTAACAACTCCACCAATATTCAACATCGTCGGGACATCTAATATCCCACCGATTCATTACGAGGCATCTAGCCCATAGTGTTCAAAATTTCACTAATTTTAATAATGAAGTTCAATTAACTTTTTTATGCTCTTCAAGTCAAATATTAAGAAGATAGAAAAAAGTTAGAAAAGTGTTCATTTACTCTCAGAAAACCTAATTCAAAAATCAAATACATTACTAATTAAGTACTTCAACTTACGAGTGACAATGCAGACTAGTTTCACTTAAACAACTACGTGTCTGTGAGGTATGGGTCGATTCGATTAAATTAAAAAATTGAAAAATATCTAAAAGTTAATCTATTATTTATATTATAAAAAAAATTATTAGTAGTAAGTAGTTATTTAACAAACAAAAAATTTTAAAATAATATCTTTCTTCATTTTTTGTGTTTTTTTAGTTTTCTTTATTATTTGTAACTTTTTGGTTTGTTTTTAAAAGAAGATAAAATTTAGTGAGCATTTGATTTTCTAATACCTTTTTTCAGTTTGAAGAGAGAAAAATCAGATAAGAATTTATCTCTATAAAAAGTTAATGATTTTCTAATAACTACCTAATATAAAATATAAAAAATAGATCTTAAACTTATATAATATGTGTATTTTCTCTATCAGAAATTTTGAACTAGATAAATAATGCTTTAAGGTTTCAGATTTCATTCCCTTTTAATTGTTTATAATGTAATTTCTCTTTTTTATGGATAAAACACCGAAAAAACGTAATGTACATACTTATCAGAGGGAAGAGACTTTATTTTTGTTTTAGTAATTTATAAAGTGTTCTTCGTTAGAGAAAGCAACAGTAACTTAGAACCTAAACTTCAGCTTCCTTACAATTGGCTTGTCACAGAAGAAGAGGAAGTTGAGAATATTGATGCAAAGGCAAAAGAAAATAACCTCTCCAATGCGGGGCTTTAGGTGGCTTGTTAGATAATATCATTATCCTTTTTCGAAATCATAAAACTTGAGAGGCTAGATCTTTCTGGATGCACAAGTTTATCTTATGTCCATTCATCGATTGGACTTCTTAAGAAGCTTGCTTTCTTGAATTTATGAAATTGTTGCAATCTAGTTTTCATTGACTTTGGCTATGTATGCTACATGAGTTCTCTCAAAGTTCTACATCTCTCGGGTTGTTCTAAACTTAAAAGCACTCCAAATTTTACAAGGGCAACGCATCTTAAGTACCTCGACATGGATGGGTGTTCAAGTTTATCCACTATTCATGAATCTATTGGAGTCCTTTCAAGTCTTACTTTCTTCAGTTTGAGAAAATGCGAAAAACTTGTCAGTATACCAAATGATATCAATTCCTTGGTATCTCTTAAAACTCTAGATTTATTCAGTTGTTTGAACCTTAAAGATCTGCTACCAAGACAAGCATATTCATCCCATTTAAAGTTCTTGATTTTTCTAGACCTAAGTTTTTGCAATCTACAAGAAGTACCTGACTCTATTGGAGACTTCAGATGTTTAGAAAGATTGAATCTACAGGGAAACAATTTTGTTTCAATACCTTGTTTCCTTCAGTCAGCTTCATTTTCTAGCATATGTAAACTTGATTATAATAAAACCTGTTTTGCTTTTACTTGTGGTAATAGGAACCCTGTAATTTTCGGTGTGGCTTTGACATTGTTCGTCCTTGGAATCAGACATTTCAAAGGTGGGATGGTGAAAAACTTACTGAGGATTCAATTGTGAGGATACTTCAATGTGATACATATGAGAACTGGATTGGCTTTGCCTTTTGTGTTATATTTGAGCGAAGCAATGATAAAGTAATTCTTAGATCTCGACACGGTTCAATTTCTTCATTGCACCCGTTTTGTCTTTCTTTTGAAAGTGAATACAGTGAAGAGAGCTTTGACATGCGACTTAATTTGGATTTATTCTAGTTGTATTAAATTCTACATTTCTAGAACTTCAATTCGGATATATATGATTTGGTGAATTTGGATTCCTATACTACTTTTTATAATTTTTAGAAGTTGAGATAAACTTGCTTAAGAGTTGCAAAGAGGACCCTACAAATTACTAGGTGGAGAGTTCATTTGTGAAATTTTAGAGTTTTAGTTTAGTTTATTTTCTCTCTTTTCTCTATTCTCTTCTTTTTGTCTTTTCATTCTCTTTAATTACTTCTGTTAAATAAACTTAAACGTGGGTAGTTGGAAATTAGAATAATTGTCTAGAAGATTGTAAAAGGTTGAGAGTAGGTTTAGCATTGATTAAACATGCAATAGAGTTCATTAATTGTGAGTTAGGTAATGATTATATTTAATGAATGTAGTAGAAGGGTCATGTCCAAAGGCCTATAAAAAGACCATGTAGTGCTTCATTGCAAAATACAACAAATATAAATATAAAGAGTATTTATTCAGAGAGACTTATTTGTCAACAACTTCACTCTCAAGTTTTCTTCTTTCCACCACTAGATTTTTATTCTTGTTGCTACCACACTGAACTGCATCATTTAAGAGTCCAGGCCAAAGACAATTTAAACTTTCTTCCTCCTTCTGTTTTTTGAAACGTCTTTTAAGGATAAAATCGTGATGGAGTATAAACTTCAAAGCGGATAATACCTCAGATTCTGTGTTATTGACCCTAACGATGACAAACTTAATATTCATACCCACCGCGAGATCGATAACGTTGTCATTGAAAAGTAATACTAGAATTAAAGTTGTTGGAAAAGTAAAACAGTGTTGGAATGTAACCTATAATTGGAATGTAAGAAATTAAAGTGTAAGAAAAGTAAGTACCAAGAGCACTAAAGAGCAAGAATCTCAAGAACCGAAAACTAAAGAGCAAGAAAGAAGATAGCAAGAACATAACAACAAAAGATGTACTAAGATCAAATCCAAAATCTTCTAATCTTAATTGATCTTGAACTTGTTAATTAATCTTCTATACTTAATTGTTCTGGTATACTTAATTGTCTCACATCGTTTAAAAATTGAGGTCAAACGCAGTTTAAATACTTTTTCTTCATTCTATCATCCCATGTGTCTTTTTAGGATCAAACCTTGACGAAACTACATACTCCAAAGCAGACAATATTCCGGAGATTTAAGAATATATATCTTGCTCTTGAGGATTGACCCGTAACCTTTTTCAAAAATTGGTATTTGATGAAGGATTGACCCCAACCAAGGAAGTTCACTAATCCTTCATCCCTTTCATTTGTGTTTGTTATTTTTGATTCCCTAAGTTGACTTAGTTGAATCAACTTTAGTTGACTTGTTGACCTTTGACTAGGTTTGACTTGTTGACTATAGTTGACTTGACTTAAGTCAACATGCTAATTTATGTTTATTTGCTTTGTAGGTTAATTAGGAGTAAGAAAGCAATGCTAGGTGGCGCATGGTGATTGGGGAGCATAAATGATGTGGAGGAGAGAGTAAAGCAAAGGCATAAAGCA
>Ga0214544_1006783_pt1 | contig 20788 bp, 10 predicted proteins | sample CNSS3metaG_FD_160074 | JGI IMG/M metagenome (GOLD analysis project Ga0214544, IMG submission 160074) | Root nodule microbial communities from cowpea collected in UCLA plant growth center, Los Angeles, California, USA - CNSS3 | ecosystem: Host-associated > Plants > Roots > Nodule | place: USA...
TAATCAAATAGAAATTATGATAATTCATCAAATAAAAAAAATAAGATAATTATACTTTAATTCACTTTTTTTTATCCACTCTTAACCCAACACTTCAATCATCATTAGATCATCATATCACTAAAAAGAATCAAAATAGATGATGTAATGGTGATTGAAATAGTGGGTTAAAAAAGTGGGTTAAAATATCGTTATCCTAGAAAATATGTATGGAGATAGAAGTAAGAAGGACTTGTCGTATATTATCACAAAATCTCAAAAAAAAAAACAATAGTTTTCAGTTATACCTTCATAGTACACATAGACAACATACATATGAATACATTTAAGATAACACCTCTCACACTTCAAAATTAGTCGCCACTTAAACAGTGATATAGTTTGTTTGTTCGTGAAATCCAAAATATGACAAGAAATGAGGTATGCTGAAAAAGTAATGAAGGACTTACCTTACCAGAAAAAAATGAGAGAGTTTTGGGTCTCCAAATTTAAGGGTTCCAAGTTACGGAAAGTGAGTGTTTATTGTTTGAAGAAGATGGTGGCGCGGTGGCAAGACACCCCGACGACGTCGCCTTATAGTGGTGGCAAGAGCAAGGGCTTCCTTCTGTGTCTCTCTGTCGATCACAGCAGGTAGAGCGTCGTCGTTTTGCTTTGATCTTCTGAAAAAACAAATGTTACTGGTCCGAGTCACTAAAATTGGTCGGGTCAAGCCGATAGGTTCGGGTCATAATGTTTCAAACATTGCCTAGCCCGTTTTCATAAATAACTTCAAGTTTCGCTACTTTTTGCGTTTCAAGTTTTCAGTACTCTTCTATTTTCTTTCTCTTGTCCGTTTCATACAAATTTGGACTGTTGGGCCTCAATTTAAGTCCAACAATTTTTTTTTATATTTCAAATAGAGCATAATATAAAATACAATTAATAAAAAGGTAATAATATTAGTGAAATATAAAATATAAAATGTTATATGATTAATTAATAATAATACTATAATAAAATTATAAAAAAATATTTATAGCGACATATAATATTTAATTATGTTATTTATGTATGTTTTAATATATGTAAATTATTGACTTTTGACACGTAACGTAAATATAGGAGTAAAAGTTCAGAAGTGTATTTTATTTGAATGAAAAAAAAGGAATTAATGTGAAGGGGTGTTTCTTTCTTAGGTTTCATTATTGAACATGAAGTTTTTAAAGAATTATTAGATGAAAATTTTAAATGGAGGAAAATGACAATATTTACTTTATAGTGTTTGATTTTTTGTATTAGTTTTACTCAATCACTAACTTGATAAATTGAAAGACGTCTTCTTACCTAAATCAAAAACATAAAAAAAAAATTGAATATTAAAAATAAGAAGAAAAAAATAGACCAAAAGAAAAATATAGACATTTATCAGAAAATAAAATAAATAAATAAAATCTATGCTTCTTATTCTAATTTGTATGTCTCAGTTAACAAATAACTTATCATTTAACAAATACATTACAAAAATTAAAACCGAAATATAATTTTTACCAAGAATTAAAATAAAAGCAAAAATAATCAAAAATCATATGAAAAATTGCAAATTTATATTAAAAAAGGTGATAGGTCACCTTTATACGTGTACAAAACACGCACACAAGCACAACACACATTTATTAGTATTACTGAACACAATTTAACACAAAATTAATTAATGAAACTATGTGCATAAACATACCTTTTTGCGTTTAATCTTTTATGCCGTTCCTGTCTAATACAAAATAACAGGGAATTAAACATTGTGTATTTCTGTAATTTTTGCAAATAAAGCAAAATAAAAGAGAAAATGATTAAAAAAAGAAAATAAAATATGGAATAATATTTTATATTATGTTATATTATAGTTGTGTGTTTTACATGCATCGCATTATGATATTTGACCAAAGCCAAACAAATAAAATACTATTTTATTTTAATATTAAATTATGAAATGATTGATCCAAATGGTAGGGTTATTCTGTCCATGAATTACAAATATGAAATAATGTCTTTTTCGTTTAAAAAAATATGCATTAACAAATCAAAGTAGGTGTAGAAATAAGGTGACTTTAAGGAATAATTTTGACCTTTTTGCTATTGATAACCTTGCTAACAAGAGAGAAGTAAAAGATTTTCAATCCTTTCTATATTCAACAAGGATTTTAACACTTGGACAAATAAGAAGCCTCTTGCCAAATTAAATTGTAAAACATGATTATGTATGCATTTACAAATGTCTATAGTCACTAATTCTCTATTTTAATATATCATTCATGGTTTTTGCTTTATAATTTCTTTTTCCCCTTTCTTAGCATATGACTCCAATATTCCATTTTTATTACTCTATCACTTCAAAACAACTTCGGCAATGCTTCTTTTATTTATTTTTTTTCTTATCTTCTAACAACTTAAAAAATGACTTTAAGATAATGTGAAATAGATGTACAAACACAATGATATTATCTTTTATTCTAGCAAGGTGATTCTTTATCCTACAATGTCACTTCAATAAGTTTGTGAACAATATTTACACTTGAATAAAAATCATCCAAGAAAAACATTCTCACTATGGTTCAATGTAATGTTTGTTTTCATTTTTTTTTCTTTTCTTTATTTGACATATTGTCCCACTAACAAATTGAAATAAAGCTGAATTTGTATTATTAAAGATTAAATAAATAAAGTCCTTAAAAACAACTAACTTTTTTATACAAAAATAAAAAAATATACAATAAAAGTTATATTCTAAATCAAATTAATAAAAGAGTTGTCGGCTATTCAAGAAAAAACATATTCATTAATGCAAACTATCAAAATTGTGTCACTGATTTAGTGTATGCAAATGTTAACAAAAATAATACTATATCATATCCTAAAGTTCATTAAAGCATTTGGTGGTGTAATGTACATTCTAAAATATTATAATGAAACAATGCTAAAGTAAAAATATTCTTCAATTATTGTATTTATTTTCCACAACTTATTCTGGACAGTGTCTCTTTATGAGTTTCTTCTCCCAGGTGAAACGAATTTTCTTTTTATTTCTTATTTGTCTTTCTTTTTTTCAATTTCCTTTCTCAATATATAGAGCTTGTTCAAATCAACATGTTTCGTAGACATACACCAACTATAAACAATGGAGTTGAATTGTGAATCACTCAATTTAACTTCAATTCATCTCATTCAAATTACAATATAAAAAAAGTGCATTTAATGATATCTCTATATATCGGAGAAATTTTATATTAACTACAATTATTTAATTACTATATAGTCAAATTTATATTTTTGTGACAGAGAAATTTTTTCATCGAGTAATGTATAACTTCGAGTTTGGTGTTAAGGAGATTTTGGTTTCTCAATCTCTATTTCTTTGGTTTAGTTCAATGATTCTACAAATCAAAAGACAACAATGATATTCAATTAACTAACAGTAAGCAAAAATGAGTCATCAAATTTACAACATTTAACCAAGACACAGACAAAGAGGACAACATCTCCATGCTCTGATTCTATTTATAGACAACAGAAATATTGAATTCTATTTATAGACAAGCAAAGGCACATTCATATCACTCAATGCTCTGATTTGACCCTCACATCTCCATTTGACAGTGCACTTTGAGCTTGTGCCTGACGTTTCAGCTCCTGCACGATGTAATAAGGCCAATATTTATGTAACAAACAAAAATACTTAATTAATTCCTTGAATTCACTAAACCTGCTCAGCACTTTCAGAAAATTTAGCAATATAAATAGTCTCTTCATGCTTCTATTTACTATAGTCCTATTAAATGAACCATGTAAAATATACAGTGCAAAATGTGCAGAAAAGTCAACTCCAAGGTTCTTTAAATTGAGTGGGATTGCTTAATTTTAAGAATCATAATTGAACAGAAAAAGAATAGATGAGAACAGTCAAAGAACATAATAGTTGGTTTCTTGGAATAGAAAGCATTCCGAAATAATGTGTATTACTTTCTTCCTAAACTAATAAATCTCTCATTTTATTATTCATTATTTTGCAATACTTGAGTTGAAGAAGGTGAGCATCAAATGTAAACTTGTTCAGCATGTAGAACAACGGCCATACAAAAAGAATAAAAGTTAAAATGCAAAAAGCAATTCAAGGAAAGAAGATTAGTAAAGCTAAGGAAAAGATAAAACTAGTCATGTCATGACCTAATTTATTTCCATTATCAGTTTCAAAAAGAAGAGCAGTAAAGTTAAAATACAGAAATCAAGATATCCTAGGATCCTACAGTGAACTTAGAGCACACGAATGGCATAGCAAGGTCATTTTAAATCTCTGTTCCTCAATGAAATAAAATACCAAATAAGGAATACTTACAGCAGCTGCAGCAGCACGACTTTCTCTAAAAGTTTCAACCTCATCAGGAAAGTTCTGCTCCAATTCTTCTAAAAGATGTTTGCGCAAACTCTGCCCAAAAAGAAATGCTAGGTTAGACTAAAACTGCTTATTAAATACATAAAGCTGCAAACAGAAACAAATTCATATGTAATGAAAATAAAGAATAAGAATAGACCTTTAAGGCATCAGTTTTTCCTTTGGTGATCTGATTCTTTGCAATACAGCTGTTTATAACATCTTTGGTAAATTCATCTGGATTCTTTCCATCATCAATTAGACTATAGCAAAAGATTAAACTCGGATGAGAAAAATTAAAAAAGATAAACTATATTAGGTCAAAAGAAAACTATATGAGCACATTCAAATGCAAATCACTCACTTAACAACCTCCATGGGAACCTGAATGTTGCATTTCTCTGCCAATTTAACCATGTTGTCAAGCTCTACCACAAGACCATTACTGGGATGTTTAAAGTAAAATATGATTAATTTTGAACATGAAACAAAAACAAAACAAAGAAAAAAGAAAGCATTACAGGAAAAGGATCAGAATAGAATACATGCGCTGGAGTAGAGGCATTTGAAAGGCAGCATTGAAGGTAGAAACTGTAAGGTAAAGCTGATGAATAAGGCCCAAGGTTTTCTGAATTGAGTTGCTGACCTGGTTCAGCTTCTGCATAGAATCATCAGCTCCTGCTGCAGAAGCTGTCATATCATTAGTTTGAGAAATCAATGTCCCATTTCCACCGCTCCCACCATTTCCCCCCAGAGCTGTGTTTTGTGATGAATCCATGTGTATTTTCCTATAAACAAAAAATTTATATAAAAACTTCAATCCAAAATAAATAATATAGCATTTCTCTTAAAAGTAAATCAAATGGCGTTACTGCACAGATTTAAAAAATTAAAATCATGCATGAGGTTCTTCTAATGTAAGTATAAGACCATTGGCAAATCATACTGTCATCAAACATCATGAGCTGAAGGAAAATGTTCTAGTAAAGTTGGACATGATACATTAATCTTGGATATAATCTCCAGTTAACAGGCACAAACTTTTCAAAATATCAAAACCCTCACTGTCGGGAAAAACATGTTAGAGTTACACTTGCATCCCCTTGCACTTTCCATTTCTTCCTCTTAGAGTGGCAATCCCAACACAAACATTGAATAACCATTATAGCGCAACCATAACACTAACATGAAAATTTCTGACCCGACCAAAATAGGCCATTTGTGAACCAAAGGGAAACCCAATGTCTCGAGAATTGTAAGGGATCAAAAGGGAATGAAAACTCATAACTCAACTCGTAAGAGTTTTTTACTAGTAGATAAAAAATTAAATTCATAGGTGCATCATGAAATGTAATCATATCAATTGAAATAACTCATACAAAATTCATAAAATGGGTTCATAACAATTCTTGATCACATAAGATCAAACATCATCATCCCAAAAAGGCAACAACCTCTGCATCATTTTGACTACTTGTAAACTACCAATCAAGTAACAAACTAACCAATCGCTCTACCAGACAGGACTGAATTGTTATTAATATCATACAAACCATACAAATCATAGCATTAAGCAATTAGAAACACCACAAACAAAAAGTAGTGGAACAAAAACAAATGTAGTTTCACAAATGCATGCTATAAATGACAAGTCCAAACAAAAATAAAAATAAAAATTACGTTTTGAAATATGAAAGTTTTTCCTTCAACACTACATCTGTAATCTGTTTAACTTGGCTTGTACCCTTAAAAGAAATCTCCAGTTATCGGACCCAATTTAAAACTCACTATGATTCTGTTATTTTTAAATTTGCTTGATTTCTTCTTTAACAGCACGGAATTATCATGTTCCTAAACTTCTATCCTCCTGGGGGTTTTGCTGATCGCAAACACTACAAATTTTAAAAAACGAAAAAATTCTTACAAATTATTCACACCGTTCAATTTAAACACGAGAATTAACATTACTCGCCACTTAAACAGGGATATAGTTTGTTTGTTTGTGAAATCTAAAATATGACAATAAATGAGGTATGCAGAATATGAAAAAACAATGGAGGGCTTACCTTACCTGAAAAAACAGAAGTTTTAGGTCTCCAAATTTAAGGGTTCCAAGAAAGGGAAGGTGAGTGTTTATTGTTTGAAGAAGATGGTGGCGCAGCGACAACACACCCCTACGACGTCGCCTTACAGTGGTGGCTAGAGCAAGGACTTCCTTCTATGTTTGTCTCTCACACGTAGAGCGTCGTCGTTTTGCTCTGGATTTCTGAGAAAACGAATATTTACTGGCCCGGGTTACTGAAACTCTTCGGGTAAAGTCCGATCGGTTCGGGTCGCAAACATTTCCCAGTCAGTTTTCATCACTTCAAGTTTCACTACGTTCTCGTTGTGTGTTCAAGTTTTCACTACTCTTCCATTTTCTTTCATTTGTCCCTTTCATACAAATTAGGATGGATTATATTAGGGTTTTAATGTTTTACTTATCTTTTTCTTGGGCCTCAATTTAAGTCCATCAATTTTTTTTTAAGTCTCTAAATTTTATCATTTTTTTTTAAATTTTAATAAAATTTAATTATCCAAACTTTAAAAATAATCGAATATAATTTTGATGTAAATTTGGTTAGACTTATCAAACAATATTTCAGGTAACATCAGAATTATTTAACGTGTTTCATATATTCTAATGCGAATATTAACTTTAAATTTCATTTAATACCTAAAAAGATTAACACCGTATTTATTAATTTTTAAAATTTTATGACTAAAATATATTAATATTTAAAGAAATGAATTTCAACGTTTAAGTGTAAAAATAAAAAATATATTTAACTTTTTTTTAACCAGAGCATAATATATACTATAACTAATAAAAAGGTAATAATATTAAGGAAATATAAAATATTTAAAAAGTAATATATTATATGATTGATTATAACAATTGTAATATTACAATAACAATTATAAAAAAAATGTATTTATGGCATCATACGATATATCATATAATATTTAATTGTTATGTTATTTATGTATGTTTTAATATATGTAAGTTATTTACTTTGACAATCTTGAGTATAACCTAAATGTCTAAGTGTGAGTGCTTTATTTGAATGAAAAATAATTTAATGTGAAGCGATGTTTCTTTCTTTTATTTTCATATTTTTCATTTGACGTTTTTCATTTGACGATAAAACTAAAACAAAAATTGAATTTTTTTAGAAAATCTAATATGTATTTATCTATATCTTTTTAGGTTTCATTATTGAACATTAAGTTGATAAAGAATTATTATATGAAAAATTTAAATGGAAAAAAAATGACAATATTTACTTCATAGTTTTATATTTTGTATTAGTCTTACTTATCACTAATTTATAACTTACAAGACATCTTGTTACCTTAATGAACAACATAAGAAAAACTTTATCGAATATTTTAAAATAAATCAAAAGAAAAATATAAACATTTATCAGAAATATATATATATATATACACACGTCTTATTTGAATTTTTATGTGTCGGTTAAGAATAACTTATCATTTAACAAAAACAAATAATTACAAAAATTAAAACCGAAATATAATTTTAACCCAATAACTAAAATAATACAGAAGAAAAAAAAATAAAAAAACCATATGAAAAATTGCGTTATATATATATTACCTAAGTCACACGCAATTGTCAACTTGTCACTGTCGAAAATTGTCCATTTTGAGTTAGGAGAGCCCTATGTTGATATATAGATGTATAGTTTGTCAATATGTTTGCCAAACTTTATTCTTTAAGAGAAAATTAATTAATGAAATGAAGGTTAAGCATACTTTTTTTTTGCCTCCCCTGTCTATACAATCTAAGTAAAAGTTTTGTGCATTTTTGTAATTTTTACAAATAAAGTAAAATAAAAGAGAAAATGACAAGAAGATAAGAAAAAATATGAAATCACAATAATATATTAGTGGTTAAATATGTTTTTATCATATAAAAATTAGAATTAGTCTTCTTAATTTAACTTATCCACTCTAAAAGTACATGAATTTATTTTTTAAATCAAATTTGTTTACTTTAATTTTGTTAAAAAATTAAATCTAGTAAGATTTGAATAAAATGACTAAATTAATACATTTATCAAATTAATCGACTAAATTCAATCAAAATTTTAAAAAATAAACTAATTTCAATTTACACCAAACCATATTATATTTAACCTTATATTATTTATTATATGTGTTTTTTACATGCATGATATTTGAACAAAACCATACAAACGAAATACTATTTTTCTTTTTCTTTTATTGTGAAAGTATGAAATGTTTGATCCACATGGTAAGGTGAAACTCTCATGTCCATGAATTACAAATATGAAATATTGTTTTTTTTAAAAAAAAAACTGTATTAACAAATTAAAGCAGGTGTAGAAATAAAGTGATTTTAAGGTATAATGGATCGCAAATTTATATCAATTTTAATCGTAGACTTTTAAGCAATTAAAAATAAACTTTATTAAAAGTATTTTATTATACATTCGATGATTTTAATATAATAAATAATCTTAAAATTGGTGCTAACAAATGTTCAAATTAATATAAGCAAATATTTGACAAAAAATTATTTGAATTTAATATAAATAGACTGATAATGTAAGAGTATCTATTCTATTATACAGTCACAAAATTCCGCATGTGATTATAAAATTTGTGTTGACTTTCATACTGAATTTTTACCAATAAATAAACGAGTTTGAATTAGTTTAACATAGATTGATAATAAAAAATATATATTTTTATTGTCACGCAACTACAATTTATTAAATGAAAAATTAAATTTTCATAATAAAAATAGTAAAAATCTGTCAAACATAAATTTTAATTAGTTGAATTAAAAATATATAAAACTTTACATTAATAGCTTTGAAAATTAAATTCCATTGGTTATATTCTTCCTACCTCTAAACGAAGTAAAACAACTAGGGAAGTTATCAAAGTAGATATACAAGTACAATCATCTTTAATTAAAAGAAAAGTAAGCAAATTCTTTCAAAATTAAATTGCTTCATATCTAAATCATAGGTATATTTTAATCAAATATTGCAAAAAATATTCGAAATGAAGTAAAATTATATTAAAATACCCAAACAAAAATTACAAAATTTTATATGTCTTTTATATTACTAATCTTAGTGTAGATTGTGTAAACAATCTGATTAAATTTTGATGAGAGCCTGAAAGTAAAATTCTCCAAAAATGCTTTAAAGCTTTGTTCTATTAAAACTCTGATCCTGTCTTGTCACGAAGGAAAAGAACAAGAGAAGTTACAAAATCAGAGGCTGAAACAGTGAAGTTTGATGCAACACGGTAAATACACATTAATGTGGGTACAAAATGGGGCAAGAAAAAATGAGACCAGCTTGAAGATTCTGCATCCTTATTATTATTCCTCACACCCTCATGACGAGGTTGCAACTCTGAATACGAGAAGTCGTAGGAACAGCCAACACTTAACAACAAATCCAGATTCACTCTTTCATTCATACACTTGTTTCATCAATTATCTCCAAAATCCACACCTACTAGTCAATAATACTATCTTTGAGTACACTTTTTCTTCTTCTCTCACTGTTCACTCTCCTTCCTTCACTCCATTGACTCTGCACCACCCCTTTCATCTTTGGTTGGTAAGATCACCAAAATGGGAAAAATAAGAATCCTACCTTTTGCTTCTGTTCTTTAGAAAATCTCTGTTTTGTTTTTTAATACCCATGTGCTGTATTTTTGTTGTTCCCAACATCACATGTTCGAATGTTGATTTGGCACCCCGATAGATCTCATATTGTGGCACAGAAGTTTCTGAAATTTTTATGACCATGTGATGAATTTCACTCCTTTTTTTTCATCTTTTAACCTCCCATCTTTTATATTTTTCGCATTTGGGGAGAGTTTATGTTTCTAGAGAGCCATCCTTGGATTTCGCACAGAGGAAGAAAATCGAAGAGGAGAGTAGAGGGCGTGGCGACTTCGTCTGAGTCGGAAGGGCTTCCCATAGTGGCCGGTGTTGTCGGCGGCGACTGCGTCTGAGCAAGGAAGGTGTGACCACAGGTTTTGCTGATTTGTAAGTTCGTAGTGATTTCGCGAGTTCACGCTTTCAACACTTTTTCACTCCAGATTTATGGAAAAACTCTGTTTCTAGCATTGATACTCACCTTTAACTTTATGCTTCAACAATCACTTTATCGCATAGATTTTTTTGATTCTTAGTAGGTGAATTTCATGGTTATTGTTGGTCATTATCTCAAAAAGTGCAAGTTTACACATATGACAATCTGTCCTGAAATTTAGATTAGAAATACTTTTACAAGATGAGAATCATGATCAGTTAGATTGTCTTTTGATAGAATTTGTGAACCATAAATCTGTTTTTCCTTCAGTAACTTCTACACTTCTCCAGAACTAAAATTGTCTTTTGTAACAACTGGTTTTGGATTATAGGTATGTAGGTTTTTGGAAGTCTCTAAGCTATCCTTTATACAAGAGTATGGTCCAAAACTAAAAGAAGGATATGTAATGGTGAAGCATTTGTCAAATATTTCACAGGATTTAGATGTATCATGTTTCCCGTGCAATTGGTTTCATTGTTGTAATACATGTTTAATTTATCTACTAGTATATTTCCAGTTAAGAATGTAATCATAATCAATACTATTATTTAATATGTTCTTTAGTTGATTTATCATTAATAAATGTAATCCATAAAATATCATTATTTAATATGTTTCTTATGTTTTGGTAAGAAACCCATCTCTAAATTCTTATCTTTCAACATGTTTTACAGTAATCTTATGTGTTTAATATTTCAATTAAATAGTTCATATATATATATATAATTATTGATTTAACTACTAACATTTTTATGCCTTTTTCTTAATCTGTAGATAAGAACACCACATCTATAAATTGAAGTTCTTGCAAAATTATACGCAAATAAATGAGGTTGTGAGGCATGGTTATATGAAACTTGAGGTAAGGTTTTCTTGTCATTTATTTTCTAGATTTTTCTCTCACACTAGTATGGAGATGACATGGTATCAAGTGAGTTCGTGTTTTGGTTTGAGTGTTACATGTTTGTTCACCATATCTTTCAAGTTTGCCACTACTACAGATTGTTATAAAGACCTCGGACTCTATTCAAGATAATCACATAACACATCAAGTCATGAAACAATAAATCATTTTCTAGTTTAATAAGTTCATGATACAATTGTCTAAGGAAACGTAAGTAGCATGTTACTTAGATTTTCAACATTTTAATATTTGACAAAGTAGCAATTTGTTACTTAGATTTTCTTGGTGGCTTGTCAATATTTTTTAAATGATTCTGAACCATGTGAGAGAAAGATTTTAGTTCATGTTTACAAGGAGTGTTTTGTCGCTTCTTGTAATAGAAATGTCAAGTGAATTCTCAACAAGCATGGACAACACAAGGAGCCATTAAGCTTGAGGGACCCTTGGCCTCCAATTAATTATATTATTTCTCTTTGGCCTCTAGACAATACTATTTCACTGAATCTGCTGAATTCAAGTATTTACGTTTTGCTTTAAAAAGAATTGGAGATGCTCTTGTTAGTAAGAAGTCTATGAAATTATATATACATATGGCTTGTTCAACCTATTTCTACTTTAGATAGGAAAGGAGAATTCATTATTCTCCTTTGTTATGCATATATCTTTTACAATGAGCATCAGACACAAGACAAGACGACTAATTTCAGTTAATGTTCAACAAAACACAACTATATTTAATATAAAATAATTATTATCTTGCTTGAATATTGAAAATCCTACAAGTTAGTTTCTGATTTTCTTGCACTCTACCATGTGGCCTTAGCAACTTTTACATGTGACAAGGTTCTAGATGCCGCTGAAGCTTCTGAAAAACAAACTCTTTCTGCCACTTCCAAAGCTACATCAAGAGTGGTTTCTAACAGGTAAATATAGCCTTACAAATTTTTCTCTCACATGTTTTCAAATTCAGTTTTATTACTTATTTTAAGTTTAAGCAATCTAGTTACTATCTTTTCACAAAATTGTTAAACTTAGATATATAACTTTTACTAGAATAATGCACTCTAACCTGTTTAGAAAATACTTCAAATAAGAGTAGACTAATTGTTATACTTATGAAATGATATTTAAGTAATACGCATATGCTTTTTTTTCTAAAGTTGAATTTGATAGATAAGATTTGGTTGGTTTGGGGAAAGTGCAAGGGAAGCTACTGAACATGTATTTGCGACTACTGGACATGCTGCAAACACTGCTTGGAATGTCTTTAAGATACAAAAAGCTTTAACTCCAGCTTCTTCAGCAATCGACCTTGTATGAATTATGATTGATTGTATGAATCAATCATAAATTACTCACTGCATAACTCATAATCTAGTACTTAACTTTAGTTAACCTTGTATATACCGATTAAAATCTTGTTGTCAATGAAAACAAATTTTTATTCAATGATTTGTAAGTTTATCTATAAACATTTTCTAAATCTTACATCTCTTGCAGTGAACATGGTTAAATTGTTATATACATGTAAATATACTATAATTAAGAAATTTCATGACAGTTTTAATATATAAAATAAGACAATGAAGATGCATGTGTGAGTGTAAAGGGGAAAATGTGAGAAGAGAAAAATATGCACTACATAATATAATACTATCTTTGAGTACACTTTTTCTTCTTCTCTCACTATTCACTCTCCTTCCTTCACTCCATTGACTCTGCACCACCCCTTTCATCTTTGGTTGGTAAGATCACCAAAATGGGAAAAATAAAAATCCTACCTTTTGCTTCTGTTCTTTAGAAAATCTCTGTTTTGTTTTTTAATACCCATGTGCTGTATTTTTGTTGTTCCCAACATCACATGTTCGAATGTTGATTTGGCACCCCTGATAGATCTCATATTGTGGCACAGAAGTTTCTGAAATTTTTATGACCATGTGATGAATTTCACTCCTTTTTTTTCAGTGGTGACTTCCTTCACATTCAAAATTGGATCTTACACAGAACCAAGAGGCTGGTTGCCGTAAAAGTTTTTTTTTTTTTTCTTTGGTTTTGATTTGTAATTGTGAGCAAGATGCAATCTAGGGGTGTGGCCCTTGAAGAGGGAAAGGAAAGAAGCAGCCAATCGAAGCCTCTGAGACCACTGCGGCTACTTGTGTTGTTTTTTTCTCTCTGTGTTGTGTTTTCGGTCATTAGCATATACACAGTTAAGCATTTTGGAATTGAGAGTGTAGCGACTACAATGAGTTCTAATTTTCAGCCATGTTATTATGAGGAACATGGTGGTTTGGATAAGTGGATTAGACCACCTTTGAGCCTGATCCACAACATGAGTGACAAAGAACTGCTGTGGAGGGCTTCTTTTGTTCCAAGGATCAAGGATTATCCATATCCTAGAATTCCCAAGATTGCATTCATGTTCCTGACCAAGGGACCATTGCCTCTGGCACCCCTTTGGGAGAGATTTTTCAAGGGGCATGAGAAGTTGTTTTCCATATATATTCATTCACTGCCCTCATATCAACCTCAGTTTCCTCCTACATCTGTCTTTTACGGCAGGCAAATCCCTAGCCAGGTAAGGCCATATTCGTCTTATGCTGCTATTTGTTGATGAAACTGCACTTGCTCTTTTTACCCTTGTAACTACCTTTGATCTGAAGTTGCCTATGCTTAATTGCTGCAAGTTTAGTAGTTTAAACTTTATATGTTAATCTCTGTTCACAAATGTTATGTCTTCTTTTAAGTCCTGTTTGTGATTGTTTTAAGCTTTTTATGAGAATTTAGCTACTGATGGTGGTGGCATCAGTGCATTTGATTATAGTTGCATCTTACTTTCTGAATTCTGCCTTGTGTGGTGATGGTAATGTTGATTTTTTATCAGTGTTAAATGGTTAGAGTATCAAGTTGCTAGACTTTTAGGTAAGGAATTCAGCAAGTCATATCAGTGGATGCAAAACTTTCAGGTTTACCGTGTTGTGAACTTAGGTTTCTAATGTGCTTGAGTCAAGGTTGTAATCTTTCAATACCAGTGTGATTAAAAGAATCATACACTTTACTTACAAGATAAAGTTAGTTTTACAAGGTGGTGAACCATGGAATGTATTAACCTTGGATTAGCAGGAACATATAAAACAGTAGATATAAATATAATACTACCTAATTATCTATAACTTGTTACCTGTTTAGAATTGTCCGTTTACGAAATATCATTGCATCTACAAATCTTATGTAGTGTTGCATTTGAAAGACATAGGTTTGAGAGAAAGATAAAAAATTTTATCCTGGGAAAATGCTTGAGCTTGCTTCCTAGGAGAGGTATGGCAGTCATTGAAAGTTATGTGTTCATGTTTCCTTTTGTAATACTTAGATAATAGATTATCATCGTGGAACATTTTAGATTGCTAAGCTCAATGGCCTACTTTTTTAAAATCTTAAGCTATTAGGTAAACCACAAGATCGGTTCTAGAGCCATTATTTTGTCCTTAAGGAGTAAACAATACACACATAAGCACTCTATTTTGTGCTAAAATTGAAATCAATAATGCAGGACAAGGGTGAAAAGGATCTAATTCCAAAATCACTTGGTCACAGAGGCTTGAATATAAAGGACTAATGCTTCTAAAAGTTTGCATTGTTAGAAAAAGGCACAAGATTAGCTTTATATGTCAATTTCTGTTCAAGGATTGCGGTTTTCAATCGTATGAAAAGGGTAGAGGGAGACCAAAAATGACTCTACAGGAAGTTCTCAAGAGAGATCTTATGATGAATATCTCTAAGGATTTGGTCTTTAAATTAGACCAATAGTTATTGTATGATCCATGTAACCAAACTTCATCTAGTGGCATAAGACTTTTGTTGCTTTTCATAGCTATGGATTTGCAGCCTTGCATATCTGATTTTCATAAGACTTTTTCATTTACACTATGAATTTGCTGCATTTTTAGAATTGATAACTTAAGATTAGTCTTGTGCCACCTATTTTGACTTAAGCTCTCTTACATTTTTTTCTCAGCAATGAGTTTTCCATCCAAGCTTTTAACACACATGGAAGCTATACTTGTTTCTAACTTATATTAACTTTCTTTTGACCATGAAAATTTTCTGCAAGATCTTATGATTTCTTTTGACGCCTCTGATGATGATCTTTGTGTAGGTTTCTGAGTGGGGAAGGATGAGCATGTGTGATGCTGAAAGAAGACTCCTTGGTAATGCATTGCTTGACATGTCCAACGAGTGGTTCATACTTGTCTCTGAGTCATGCATTCCCCTCTACAACTTCAGTTTTATCTACCATTACACAATGAAGTCCAAACACAGCTTCATGGGTGCATTCGATGATCAGGGTCCATTTGGAAGAGGGCGCTACAACGAGAACATGGCCCCTCTGGTGAACATCACTGAGTGGCGCAAGGGCTCGCAATGGTTCGAAGTGAACCGGAAGCTCGCCGTCACCATTGTTGAAGACACGAAGTTCCATCCGGTATTCGAGCGATATTGCCGGCCGGCGTGCTACGTCGACGAGCACTACTTTCCGACGATGCTCACCATTCAAGCTGCAAATGTTTTGGCCAATAGAAGCTTAACTTGGGTGGACTGGTCTAGGGGTGGAGCTCACCCAGCTACATTTGGAAGAAATGACATCACTGAGGAGTTTTTCAACAGGGTACGAGGAGGTTCTACATGTTTGTACAACAATAGAAACTCTTCTGTTTGTGTGCTTTTCGCCAGAAAATTTGCTCCTAGTGCTTTGGAACCTTTGTTACAAATGGTGGATTCAAAGGTATTGAACTATTGACATATATTTTGTTGTCACTTTCCATTGAAACTTGAGGGAAAATAGAGATGTAGAATAAAGTGCTTAGATATACTAGTGAGATTCATGATGACTTATGGTACGTGTCAACACCCAATTTCGTCATGATAATTACATTGTTGGAGAGTGCTAGGTGGTAGAGTGACCCCATTTCATACACAAGTTGAGTCATTTTTGAATGTACAAAAGAGACCTGTTTGATCATACTTTTGTTTAATATTAACTCCATGGATCTTTGTTCTTCTTCTCTTTTTTACTTTTTAAGGTTTTTACAGATCGGAGATTGTGACATAATTGTTCACCCCTCTTCTCCTTAATTTGACAATTGAGATATGAGAAATAATGGAGGTTCAAAAAAGTGTTCTTGTGAAACAAGAAAGACTGAAACTTTTGAACTCAGTGTAAGGAAATTGATTAAAACTATTGTTTTATGAAACTTAGAAAAATACTAATTTTTAGAATACCTCTTTATTTTGAAACCTAAACATGTGATGTTTTTAATTTTTAACTTTTCTGGGTTACTTTTTAAAAGAAAATTATCGAAATGAGATGTGTAAGATGAAGTCATGTTTTAAAATACAATTTCAATTATTTTTAGAAGTTGAATTTTAAAATTCAGCTTCTTTATTAGAAATGTATTTTAAAATTCAACTTTTCTGTTTGTTGAATTTTAAAATAGGATCTATTATACTCTATAATTTAATTAAAATTGATTTTTTTTGGTATGTTTTTTTGAAAAAATAGACCAAAAACGTAGTGTTTATTTGACAGAAAAGAAAGAACCAGAGGGGATGGTAGAGAAGAGAAAAAAATAACAAATGTCAGATGAATGAAAATAGAGGTTGTTTGACTTGAAAAACAATATCTATATATTATTGTTTATTTATATTGTATTTATTATTTTTGTTTAAAATTTTTAATTTTTTTTTCTTATTTTACCTTCTTATCTAGCAATTTTAATTTTTTTGTAGATGTATAGTTATTTAACTTAATCGGAATACAAAATATTGAAAAACTATGTAAAATTTGTAGCATTACCATAGTTGAGAAATAAAGGTCCTATTATTCTAAACTGTTAACTAAAATAAAATACAGATAAATCAAACAAATACTCTAATATTTAATAAGAGAAGTGTTAGATTGTGACATTTACTTAATTTAACATGAAATATTTTTGCTTATTTTATTGGTGATATAATCACATTACTACCTTTTCACTTTATTTGTTAATCACATTATTACATCATTAAGTTAATATCCCGAAGGGAATGTGAAATCTATATACACTTTGAAACTTAAACGATAATGATCATAATGCTGCTAACATTGAAAAATCAATGTTAAAAATTTAAAAATTAACGATAAAAATTAAAAAAATAAAAAATTAATAATAAAATATATAAGTTAAATTTAAAATATCATACGTATTAAATTCTGAAACAGAAATCACTTTAAATTACTCAGATCATTACATCGTTAGTAATATAATAGTCAATTAACATTTTAAAATTCAGATTATCAAATTCGAGAAATTAAAAATTTAGAATAAAAATTCTAAAAATATAAATACTAATGATAAAATATGTAATTAAATATTTATTCTTTTAGATGCATAAAAAACACTCAATTTTCAATCTTTTATGTTCACTCTCTCTTGCCCTGTGTATCCTAATCCTACACTAAATTTTATTTTATTTTAATTTAATTTCATGTTACTTTCTAAAACCTCATTGCTTTTACATTTTCATAAATTTTTACTTATATTTTAATTCTATAAAAGCTTGATTAAATTTTAAATTTCGTTAAATTTAAGCATTCTATCGCAGTCGTAGTCATTAGCGTAGCCCAAGAGTCCTTTTCCTTGAAATCCAAATATGGGTTTAAATTGCATCATCGATTGCAACTAATATCAGAACATTTCTTTTACCACCTCTATACTTATTTTTTCACCTCCATATGTAAGAAAAAAGTCAAATTAACACAAACATTTATACAATTTAAGATATATTTATAGATTACACAAACATTTTCAGATTATACAATTTTGATAACAAATTATAAATTACACGATTCATAAAAAAATTTCAGATTCAAAATACGTTTATCAAAGTACATGAAAAATTAGACAATTAAAAATATATTTCCAAATCCAAGAGTATATTCTGTAATACATTATAAATTCTAAAATCAATTATACATTTTTAAATTTTAGATTACATAGTGCGAATACATTTTTTGATAATAAAATCCATCATGCATTTTCAAATTATATAATACACATATATTTCCAGATTGCACAATATTTTTTATATACAAACAATTTAAATTTTTTCACACGTGTAGAAACAAATTATGGGAGTGCTGAAAGAAAGAACCCATTAATACCCCCTTTTATCTGAAGTTGGCACATCAGTTAAATATTTAATTAAAATGATATCGTGACTTCTAACCCTTGAACAATTTCCTTATAAATAGGCATACACTAATATCATAAAGAAAAATGTCAAATTTGTTTTGTTCAGACTTGTTACCATAGGGAAAAACTGAAAATAAAATAAAATAAATAAAAATATTAATAATGAAATTTAAATATTAATATTTAGCGTGGTGTATTGGTGTCATGTCCAGTGATCACAATGAAAAGTAAACTCCATCAATCACATGGAACTTGAAGCTGTTTTTTTCTCTTCAAGAAATGCAAGGTTAACATGTAATGTTAGAAGATTCCACAATTTCTTGCCTGATTAAGATGCAAACCAGTGCTCAAAAGCTCATCTGGAACAGAACAGTGAATTTATACATCAAGAAAATGTTTACACAGCAAACCAGTTTTCTACTTTGTCACTTCAAAAGTAGCTCGAACATTGGATATCATGACTGGGCATTCTCCCTTCTCGTCATAGTCAGCATATTCTCCACTTGACAAGTCAACATTCTCAAATTTGGTTCCCTCAAGCTTCAAAATTCAAGTTGTATTTGTCAATAATATAACTAACATGCAGAAAATTATGATATTACCAAAATTTATAGGACCTGTTAAAAATATGGCTATCGGGTTAAATTACAGTTTTTTGCACCAGGAAAATCTAGAACTGTACAATTTTGAATGAAATTTTATTCAAGAGGCTGTATCTTGTAAATTGTGATGATCGAAACTATTCATTCTGAACCTGTCACTTTCCCATAAATGATACAACTATAGGTTTAATTTTTGAAGACTGGAAAAGAAGATTTGAAATTAATCACATCACATCAAATTCATCCCAGTTTTAAGCTCTTAGAAAAAAACATTATAGACATCGTTTCCAGTATTGATACCAGTGAACAAAATAAATTGAATCACTAACAGTAAGCATCAAAGCAAAACAAAGGAAGCACATGATGATGTGTTTCAATGAATTATCAGTAATGTATATCAGTAACACTGAATTATCAGAAGAGATCAGACACATGATGCCATTAAGCCAATAATTTTTGTTTCAATAGAAAAGAGTGGGTATATGAACTATATCTACAATACAAACTCCTAAGCTTATATGTCAGAAGCAACAATGAACAATCAAAAGAGACCAAAGATATGTCATAAAAAAACTGGAAACATAGCATAAAATTAAAAAGGATACTCACCGATTCAACTTTCCATCCATCACCGAATACAAAATCTACAGGTTCATAGCCCCTGCAGTCAAATAACATCAATGGTGCGTACTTCCCTGATTCACTGATTTCCTGGGTGAGTGGTTTACCTTTGCCTTCGATCATGGTCACAGTGCCATCCCTGCCACAAAATTTGCACTACATACCAAATAAAGGATACTAAGAAACCACCAGCTGCAGGAGCAAACAGTTCAAAGAATCACAAATGAAAGAAAACACTGCATTGAGTGATTATCATTTTAAAGTTATGCAGCAGAATCACATAAAATCTTCAGAACCTTTCCTACTACGTCAGAGACAGAAAAATAACCACATAAGTAAAAGCCCAATCATGCTAAACGAATAGAATTCTATTCAGTTGGTGTGTCTTTAATGCACTTAGGTCATATTTGGATAAAATTATCCATAAGTATTTATAACAAAAAAAGTAATAAGGTAAAAGAATTATGTATCTCACATAAGCTAAAGTAAACTAAACTAATACATTTAACTTCCACAAAAGCTATTTTCATTTAACTTCTCCCAAAGCTAAGGTACAGAAGCTCGTTCATTTTAGATTATAGAGAAGTTCAATTCATTTTACCTCTCTTTTTTTCAACTACAAATATTTATAGAGAAGTTTATCCAAATACAGTCTCATTTCACCTAATTAAAAGCAAAAAGTCGATGAACCATAACAGTGATTGCAAATACTAGTATAGTGGATAGTTCACTCGTCTTTTCTACTGTTCAGAAATACATAACTGAAAAATTATATATCCCTAAAAGTAAACACATAGCAGTATGAATTGAGAAAAACTGTTTTTTGACAGCCAATGAGAAAAAGATGTTCTGCACTAACAGTATAAGATTACCTTAATGGT
>Ga0214544_1006786_pt1 | contig 20777 bp, 8 predicted proteins | sample CNSS3metaG_FD_160074 | JGI IMG/M metagenome (GOLD analysis project Ga0214544, IMG submission 160074) | Root nodule microbial communities from cowpea collected in UCLA plant growth center, Los Angeles, California, USA - CNSS3 | ecosystem: Host-associated > Plants > Roots > Nodule | place: USA...
ATAGCTTCACTATGATCAACAAGAGTACAAAAGAGTCTCAATCAATAGCACAAATTAGTGCCAACACCCAACCAAATAACAAAGCAACAAAGCTTTCAAAATAGAGAAGAACAAGAGAGGAAAACCTCTAAAAATCACTACTGCAGTGCGAAATTAATATCTCCCAACTCAGACCTCGTATCAAAGATCCGACCGGTCAGAATGAAGATCAATGAGTTCTGAACCTGCTGTAAAAATTTTAGCCCGATCCAACGGTGAACGAATCTGCAGCGCCGATTCTACTGTGACAGCTTTGTAAAAAACGTGAACAGAACTTTCCCTCTACCTCTCCCTCTATGTGTTAGGGCTCTATTGTTCTGCCTCTCTCTTTATTTTATAGCTCCCTCTCCACTAAGTTAAGTGAGACATGGACTTCTCAAGTTTTGGGTCTTTTCTCCACATAGGAAGGGAGTCCAATACCCAACAGTCTTACCCTTTCAAAAGCATTATCACTGGATTCTAACATTGAGTTTGAAAGACTTGATGATATTCCATCTGGACAAATGTCGACCACCAAAACAACCAAGACAAGGAATTTGTCGACCATCAAAACAACCAAGACAAGGAAGAAATTTATTAAGAGAATACCTAAGATGGAAGAAATTATTATTGTTTGACTTTTTTAATAATTATAACCTTTTCTAAAAGTTTTGCAAACTTTTTGAAATCGCACCAAATCTTTTTTGGTATGTGTATATTTGAAGTTATAAGTTAAGATTTATGTGATTATTTTGAATGGCCAATGTAAATGGAAAATTGTAATGACCCCATAACAATTACAACTTTGTTTTATTTCATATGGTTTATTAAGTTATTTATCGACCCAAAAACTTTGTAAGTTGATTAGAAAAAAAATTGTGTTTGTGATATGAATTCAAATATTAATATATAATTGAATGTTATGTATAATATATTTATTTAAACATATGTCGCTTATTGGTGATGTGTAATTTTTCTTATACTTGTATTGAAATTAATAAAAATTGGAATTGTTGAATACATTATGATATTACATAGTGGTCATTCTAATTTTAAAATGACATTTCTATATATTGAGTTCAAAATAAATGATTATCATGGTAAACAATGTGGGTGTAATAAACATAAGAACCATTGCGTTTTTTTTATACTTAGAAGTTATATAAACAACTATAATCAAAGGATAATATTATTTAATTACATTCATTAGTTATAAATACAACCATAATTTAAGTTATATAATTTTTTATATATATTAGTAATCTAGTCAAGCAAAAATTTAATGTTTTATCGAGTATTGAACTATAAATATAACTTTTATTTAAGAATTACATTTACTTTACGTTCTATTTGTCTATTATCGTTATCGTAATTAATTATATTTTAATGAATTGAAACAATGAATTAATTAAATTTTTCTTAACATGATACAATAATTTTTTAGATTGGCACCTTTTTAGGTGTCTTTATATATACTTTGGCTACAAGCAATAATGGTCAAAAACACAAAACCAAAACAAAATTTGTATCAAACAAAGTATGTTCTAAAAAAAAATCAGGATATTAAGTGCCACAAGTTTCTATTTTTATAAATGTTTCAGGTTCAAGTTTCACTATATAATTTACTTTTATTTTTTTTTTGGGATTAAAGTATAGAATGTTAAATTGTTGAAATTAGATGCCGATTTTGTAGTTTTTTCCTTTTGTCTACCTATCAAAGTTTCCATATTTAAGAAATTTATAAAGCAAATTTTTTTTGTTTTCTTTACTCATCAGTTGTTGTTTATAAATATGAACATGTTATATTGTTATTAGACAAGTTACATATTTATTAAATTTGTTTAACAATATTTGTAATCTTTCAATTTCAGCTACAAACTTGGAATGTTTTCTAGTATAGAAAACGAAAACTAGGAACCAAATACAAGTTGTGCAGATGCACAAAAGAAAAGGAAATTGGTACTAAAAAAAGAGAATGAGTAGTGTTAATATTTTTGAATATACAAAACATGGTAAGGGAATGAGCTTCATACAAGAAATTCAACATCATTGTCTGATTTGTCGATAAAATCATTAATCAGCACAGTTCACCACCAAAGGGTTTACAAGGATTTTCAAATTGTAACCCAAATCATAGAGGATTACAGTATATTTCAAATAGTTGGTTAAACAAAATCTCATGGTATAAATCTTGAAGAGAGATTTCAAGAGGTTGCTCAAACTTCTACACCATATACAAGTTGGAGTACCACGTGCACTGAACATAGTAATGTTGTTACAAATCATTCAACTCAAATTGAAGAACATCAATGGTCTTTTAAAGCACATCAAAATACTGGCTCCGTCAATATTTTTTTTAATCCAACAACGTCAACAAAAAGCAGAGGTAGCTTAAAATTAAGACTTATTGTTATGGTACACTATATACATGCCTATATTTATTAAATGGATGAACAAAGTCAGTCAATGTTAGATAAGAAATGTTTAATTCGTATTACTAAATACTATATTCGACTTGATTGCAGATGACACCTGACATATTACACTACCCGATGAAGAGGAAGAACATGAAATACAAGATGAGAACCATTTGGCTTCGTTGTCAACGTCAAGATATGACACTAATATCTAAAAACTTTATGGTTTGATGAATATACTCTATTTACTAACCTGTCTTTCATTATACACAACATATATAGATATAGGTGATCCAATATTCATCTATACAGGATGTAAAGCTTATATGTGGTACCAGAAAAGGATGGAGAAACATAAACATCAATCAAATCCAAAATTCCAACTATGTTGTGGTAATGGTAAAGTTCAGTTACCACTATTTAAAGAACCCCTGACTGTTTTGCAAAAAACTTTTATTTCACACTGATTCAAATGAGAGTAAGAATTACCAAAAACATATCAAGTCATATAACATGATATTTGCGTTTACTTCTCTTGGAACAAAAGTTATAATACTTTTAACAATGGTGATGGTCCTCCAAATTAACGTATTCATGGGTAATCTTGTCATAGAATATGAAGTTTTTTGCCTCTCCCAGGTGGGGCACCAAAGTTTGCTCAATTATATATTCATGATACTGAAAATGAAATTCATAACAGGATACAATCTTTAAGGTAAATTTGTTTACTTATACGATGCATGATATTATTTTTTACATTTGCTTATTGATGGTACCACCTTTTTATAGAAACCAAACCAGCATTGATGTGGCAATTGTAAAAAATTTAACCAAGATGCTCGATGATTTAAATGTTCATGCCAAATCCTTTAGAATGGCAAGGGATGGGTACAAAGACCACCCATATGATGATCTAAAGTTGAGACTCATTGTAGATAGAAAAAAAAAGATAGGAGGCATAACATTCTTAATTGTGGACACCCAATTTCGTCCGGGTAAATGCATTTGTTTTGTTAAAAAAAATAATAATAAAAAAAATAAAAAATATATAAAATAATAATAATGATAAATAATAAAATAAAATAATAAAATATGTTTTGATTGATGGTAGGTTTTTTTTAACTTTAATTCTACCATGGGAAAAAAGAAAAAGAATAAGAAAATAAGAAAAAACCAAGAGAATGGAGAATCTAATTTTTTTAATTATCACACGCTTCTCATGAGCCCAAATGTTTTGTACATATTTTCACCCTCACTGTTTGTTATTTACACTCTTCACATGACATGTCAGAAAAGGACGTTTCATAATTTCTGTTTTTAAAGAAGAGCGTAATATTAGGAGCAATATTTTTTATAATAATTTGAATAAATATCTTGCATTTACACTTATGTGATGTGTCTCTTTGCGTTGTCAGTCTAGGAAGGTATTATTTTAAATAGAAGTAAATATTCTCAATAGTAATGCTTTTAGAGAATGGTACGATTTTTATAGTTAAAAGAAAATATTCCTGGTAATAATTAGAATCAATTGCATGAAAAATATGTTATAATTTGATCACAATCTTTGTGTGACGAAAAATATGATTCTAGTAATTACAGGAAATATTTCGTTAATAATTATAATCAACACACACTAGTGCAGTTTCATGTTTAGACATCGCCCTATATGCCTTGGTTCTCGCACAAACGAGGTAGATAAGGACGCGGTGGCATTTTTGTGATTTCGAACAACTTTTATGCCTCGGTTTACCAAACAACCGAGGCCTATGAAAGTTTATGCCTCGGTTATAAATTCAACCGAGGCAGTAACACTGCCAAAAACTCACACTTTCCCGCTTTTTTTTAAAATTTGAAAATAATTGGGCAGTTTTATGCCTCGGGTCCCACTGAACAAAGAGGCATATAATGGTTTACTGTAGCGGGTTGTTTCACCCGAGGCCTATCAGTGCCAGAATTTTTCCACGTGACTGATTTTTTTTTTTGCGTGAGTATACGCCTCGGTTTCGAATCAACCGACGCAGTAAGTCCAATTAGGTTTTAAAAACCCAAATCCGCTGCACTGTAGATGCATCTTCTACCTTCAAAAATTAGTGTTGCATGTGCCTCCATGCCGTTCCGCCACCACTGTTTTGCGCCTCCACCGAACCGATTGGCCATCAAATTGGCCGTTCTTGTTGCTCCTTCGTTGCTGGCGTGAATCTCGCCCCTTTGTACGACTCATTTTTCATTTTTTTTCGTTTTTGATTCAGCTCTATCACACTCTTTTTTTGCGTTTTTTTTATGTATGTTGTTGAGTTTTCATCGTTGTCGATGTTGGGGAACTCTCATCATTTCAGCTACCATAGTTTCAGGCAGAACCCTAGGTTGTTCGTCTTCACCCTCCGAAGAGTTGGAGGAGTCACCGGAATCATGGAGCCTCTTCCTCTTTCTCCTTCGCTCCTCCTTCTCCCCGCTCCTTCTCGCGACGCTATCGCCGCCGTCGCGAAGAGTGATCGGAGTCCGATGACGACGAAGAGGATGAGGAGGTCCACGAGTCCTGCAGACGACACTACTTCTTTCTCCTGTCACCCATTTTTACCGCTTTTTGCACTTAATTTTCTGATTGACACGGAAATTATTTTTTATTCAAATTTTTCTTTTTTTTTAAATGGTCATATGCCTCGGTTGAAACAGACCTAAGGCAGTAAATGTATCTTTCTGTCGCGGTTAAAATAGACCCGAGGCAGTAAATATTCAATATGCCTCGGGTTTGTAACCGAGACATAAAGTACTACCTTTTTACCTCGGCCGTATATGCCTCGGTTGCGGACCCGAAGCCAAAAGCTGGAAATAACCGCTGTCATTTCCCTTCCCTGCACTAGTGACAGTGGATATTATGCGACTATTTTATTTCTATAATAGGTTTCATCAGGACCAATTCCTTCCTCATATATTTTATTATAATTAAAGACTAGGATTTCAAGGGTACCCTAAGGTGCCTATATAAGCACAAAATTTCTCCAATGCAAGACACAGAAAAAAAATTCGAAAAACCCTCTTATTTTTATTAATAGAGCACACACGCAAAAGGGGTCACCTTACTATCCTTTCGGTCAATTTTTCAGTTTTGCTTTGTTGTCCTGAAAGGTAAACTCTCTTTGCTCCTAATGTTATTCATGATTATCTTATAATATCAAATGTATGAGATTGACCTATTGTATGATTAAATGTGTTTGAGTTTGGGGTTTGCACGTTAAATGATTTTGGGTTTGTCATTGATGTACTCTCTTCTTTTTCCCTTTATTTGGAATGCCATTTATCTTGATAATTAAAAAGGTTTCTTTCATAGGCTTTAATTCTTCCTAAAAAAGATAATAATAAATAAAAAAATATAAAAACTTATATTATTATTGAATATCATGTCAAGTCTCGGACTTGCTTGATAATCAAAACACTCCTCTACAGACTTTTAATTCTTTTTTTAAATTAATAATAATAAAAAATAAAAATTATAAAATCATTTTAAATATCATGTCAAATCTCGGCTTTGTTTTATAACTAAATATTTTATCATGTAGAATCTCGGGTTCTCTTGATATTAATAATATATATATATATATATATATATATATATATATATATATATATATATATATAAATCTAAAATTTAAATAATAATAATAATAATAATATCAAACAACAAATATTTGTATAAAGAACTACGTTATTCCTGATTTCCCAAATGGAAATACGTAGGAGCGAGGTACAATCCTCGTTGGGCTAAAAAAAATAAAAATAAATAATTTTGTTTGATTTTTTGGGGAATAACAAATATTCTAAACATCAAAATTCTACCTTGCACACTTAATTAAAGAGGAAATCGTCTTAAGACGGGCATTGTGGGGGTGCTAATGCCTTCCCCACACGTAACCAACTCCCGAATCCAAATTGGGGTTCGAAGACCATTCTTTTAAGGTTTTTCTATAGTTTTCCATAATAAACTCTGTACCTTTTTAAATTATTTTCATCGTCCCGTCGCGATCTTGGTTGTGACACTAATGTGTTAGAAGTACTAACTGTTATTGTTGGTGATGTCGACATGGCTTCTCCTAGACACATTATTTTGGAAAGGAGATCCGAGAAACTCCAAAGAATAAATGAGTTACATACCAGTTATTTAAGATATCAATATCTTTTACTATTTCCCTTTGGTGAGGATGGGTACAAACATGATGTTAGTCATCGTGACAGGATGCTACCTAGAAACCTTAGAGAAATCGGTTGACAATTGGGGAGTGGTTCTGTTTCAGAATACAAACAAGGCATTGTGAAGCATCGATTGGTGGTAACTTGATCTCTTGGAAAAGAAAGAAACAAAGTGTTATGGCAAGATCTAGTGTAAAAGTAAAATATAGAGTTATGGCCTTAGCCACTTGTGAGTTTGTTTAACTTAAGCAATTGCTTAGAGAGTTAAAATTTGGAGATGTCACTCAAACGACACTTATATGTGACAATTAATTGGTCTTCATAATAGTTCTAATCATGTCTTACATGAGAGGACCAAACTCATTGAGATAGATTGTTATGTCATTCGAGAGAAGATTGTATCTAGAGACATCAAGATTGAATTCATTAACTCAAGTGATCAGTTAGTAGATATTTTCACTAAGTCTTTACGGGAACCGAGAATTGATTATGTAACATCCCGATCGGATATTACTAATTAAAATGAAATGAAATATAAATATAAATAAAACCTCATTTAATATAATGTCCTTTCCCAAAATGCGGGAAAATTTAACACCTTTATTAGCTCGTCCAGATATAAAATTCTAGTTCCATTACCAATATTACAATTCAAAAACCAATAAAACATTGTTCTCCAATACATAAGATTAAAAATCAGGAAATGACATAAAATAATTCTCCCATGCTAGCCCTCATTTGGCTTTAGGCCTCACCAGCACCTCTTACAATATTATTTGCTCATGTGTAATGAATTACACAATCATCGCCAAACACAAGCACATAGGGTGAACTTAACAAAATAAAAGTGCACTACACAATATAATAAATAACCATTCAATATTCCAAACACTTCTAATACTCCCAAGTCTCATACCCCAATCTTCAACACTTCCTTTGGACTCCTCTTGATTCTACATCCTTTGATGATTACTTTGATCTATCTTTGCTGCCACAAGTGTCTACTCGCCTCTCCAACTACAGGCCACCACCTATAGTCCACACGAGGGAATAAACTCGTTGTGGTCGGAATCCGCAACACCAAGTGGAGTTCCTCAATACAAATCGTAGTCCGTATTTGTCCCCAAGACTACCAAACTCGTTGGATAACACCAAGGAGGGCAATCTTTTGGAACTTATCTGTACATGCCACGATCTTGCAAACTCCACTAGACTTCCAAAACCACCAGGCTACAACCTCGAGTGGCCACGTGTTACCCCAATACAAGATGCACTTGTAACAAGGCCCCTAGCAAAGCATCACATCAAGACCTCCATCCAAAGCTGTGTAAAATCCTTCATGCGATTTCGCTCTGCACCCGAAATTGCCTAGCGCATCACACGCGTCGCCTGACACTGTCTGGTTCTAGACCGCCTGGGGCGGTCTCCTCACGTTGCCAGGTGCCACGCGCCTTCTAGTGTCTCTACTAGTCTACTTCCGCTTGGCGAGACCAACCCTTCCGCCAAGCACCATGCAATTCATTGACCTCTGCCACTATTTGGAGTCTCTATCGCCTAACAATTTGTGTCGTGTCGCCAGGCACTATACCAGGAACGCAAGTGCTACTAGTTTTTTGGAATTTTGGACAGGTCCTAAAGGACCTCAAGCACTTAACATTCAATTTATAGCACAATAATGATTATCTAGTCATAATCACATGACTGGATCACAATTCACACATTCATGGTTTCACAACTAAGGTCATGCCTCTATTCAATTATGATGCATTCCATTATACACTAATTATTTTACCATATAAACATACCACTTTTAACTTAAACCAACAACAAAATTTGCACATAATGATAGTCTCCAAACATGCACCCAACAATAACACAGTCAAGGCAAAGCCTTACTCTTATACGCATTTAATACCAACCATCACATAATTGTTTAATTATCTTACATATTTTACTTTACCAATTAAGCATGCCAATTTGCATGCATATCAATCAACATTACTCAAAAATTGTATTCCCATATATCATATGCATCAATCCCTACATATTCATATATATACTCCATCATTTAAATCCATGCTTTCATTCAATTCCAACTTATGAATAATGCATGCTCAAATCAAATATAAAGCAGCAACATTCTAACAACTTAAGCACATGATTCTATCCACCAATTTAATTTGTATTGATACACATGCATTCATCAATAAACTAATTCTCAACATGTGACTAACCTAAAGGAACATTCAAATTCATAGAGACTTACAATGTAACCCAATCATGCTCCAAACTTATGCCACATTAGTAGTTACATGAAATTATCAAGAGATTATTCATGCATTTTAAAGACTTCCAAACTATCAATCATGAGTAACGTATATCTCTAGCTACAAACCTCCAATTCAAATCTCCACCGTTTTAAGTAAAGATAAACATATTATGGATCTCTTGTCAAAATTTTACCTAAATCGGAAGGTTAACGGACCGGGAAACGCAGTTTTATGAAAACTCTGCAGACTAGAAAAATTGGAAGCACACAGCGCCCGAAAGCCAGGAACTTAGCACTCGATACAAAAACAGTGCATGGCGGTTCCTACTACGCAAAAAATATGAAAAATAGTATTTGGCACATACTTTGATCAATTTAAAGGCACTCAAACATGCAGAATTTAATAAAGGTTCATCTATCATGCATAAAACTACCTAAAACCAAGATTGCATGTTCAAACATAACCACAAAGTCACAGAAACGAATCAATCCAATTCGTATTGCCTGGCGGACCTTCATTGTCGCCAAGCAGTTTCTGGAAAAATTCCAGAAACATGAAAAACCTAGAAATTGGCAGAACCAACAACCCACATGCATTTCATAAATCATACACTTATATAATATTAAATCTTAAGGCACGAAATGTAGCTCCCCCAACCTTGAACTCCTTGCTCCAATTAGAATTGCTTGAGTAAGATTTTTTATCCCCAACCTTCCTTTGCTCACCCACCAGTTCAGCTCTCATTCTCACTTCTATGGCACGTGATTACCTCTGAAAATTCTTTCCTCACAATATGCACCCAAAGGCAGCCTCAGCAAAACCCTCTCTCACCATTAATTGACCTTTTTAACCATGCCTTAATTAGGAGTGATGGTGAAAACGAAAATTTAATAAAACAAGAATTGATTAGCATTCATGAACCATTATAAGATGGCTTTCCAGCCCTCCTCTAACGGTTAGGGTTTCTAACTTTTCACATTTATGCCAAAAGTAATTTTAGCAAAAAGGAAGCTTAATTCAACTCTATGAAAGTTCAAACACAAAACCACCAAAATCTCAAAGCAAGGGCATAACCAATTCAACCAATTCATGTTTCATAATAATTCCTATAAATCTAGGATTATATTATCACTCATCATGATCAAGCATATTATTACACAAGACTCAAACTCGTGTCCTCTCAACATAATCAAGTACTCTTAACCATATGAGCTAGTACCATTCCACATCATGTAAACTAGCATTAATTATCATAAAGTCTCCCACTACCCACATTTATTAATTAATTAATTATTTATTTAATTAAATTTCTCGGGTCTTACAGATTATATTTGTAACAAGCTTGGTACATACGATTTTTATGCACTAGCTTGAGGGGGTGTTGAATATATAGATATATTAGATATCTTATATCTTATCTTTTATGTTCTATTTATATGTTATTAAGTATATGCATCCCATATCTATATTAGATGACCTGCTAGATGATCTACATGGTGCCACTATATTCTCCAAAATAGACTGGAAGAGTGGGTACAATCAAATTAGAATCAAAGAGGGAGATCAATGAAAAACCACCTCCAAGACTAAGTTTGGACTATATGAGTGGTTATTCATGCCACTTGGTTTGACCAATGCACCTAGTACCTTCATGAGACTAATACATCATGTGCTTAGAGAATTCTTAGGCATATTTGTAGTGGTCTACTTTGATGACATTGTCATATACAACTTGTCTAGGGAGGAGCATATGCATCATTTGAGAAGTGTAGCGACCCTAAGGAAAGAGTCTTTGTAAGCTAATAGGGAAAACTTCATATTTGAGATGGATCTTGTGATATTCTTAGGGTTCCAAGTGAATGCACAAGAGGTCCAAGTGGGCCAAGAGAAAGTGGTGGCTATAAAGGAGTCACGAACACTCAAAAAATGTGTGAGCTTAGATCTTTCCATCGGTTGGCTAGCTTCTATAGGAGGTTTTTCCTAAATTTTAGCACAATAGTCGCCCCCTTTAAGTATGTTGGTCAATAAAGGTGTGAACTTCAAGTGGGGTAATGATCAAGCAAAGACCTTTGCAAATCATAAAGAAAATATGATCAATGCACCACTATAGCTCTTCCTAACTTCTCCAAAACATTTCAGGTTGAGTGTTATGCACCAAATGTAGGCATTTAGGTCATGTTAATATAGGCATTTAGGTTGGTGTTTCTCCAAGAAGGACACCTCATAGCCTACTTTAGTGAGAAACTCAAGGGTAGTCACATCAACTACTCCACCTATGACAAAAAGCTACATACTCTTGTAGAAACTTTGCAAACTTGGCAACATTACATTCTCTAAAAGGAATTTGTGATCCATATTGATCATGAGTCCTTACGATTTTTGAAAAACCAAGGCAAGTTGAACAAAATTCATGCCAGGTGGGTAGAATTCATAGAACAATTCCTATATGTAATCAAGCACAAATAAGGGAAAGACAATATAGTGGTCAACGCCCTCTCTCGGCGTCATTCCATTCTCTCCTTTCTTGAAACCAAATTTCTTGGCTTTGATCATATTAAGAAGTTCTATCCTCGTTAGTAGAAAATGACAACTGCACCGATCAACCGTAACAAGTAATAAATATTGTTCTCTCCATATGGACTTTTGCAACACATGAGAACTCTTACAATTCAAAACTCAATTAGACAGCAAAGCTAACAAAAATACAAAGAAACTTTTTTTTTTTTTTTATCAAATAATAGGTGTGCTAATAGAAAATTAATATAGAATATTTTCATCAATTATTTCCATCAATTGTTCAAGAGTCGAGATAGTGTATCCCCCTTTCTAACATTTCTTTTTTTCTTTTTTAACAAATTATGATGCATGAAAAACTTTATCTACCCCACACCCCACGGACACCAAAATATTCTAACCAAAAGTTATTCTAACCTATCAACCATATGCATTCAAAAAGGTTATATGCCTTTTCCATGCCCTCTTGAGTCCTCTTATGCCTTTCTCTATAAACCCCTAAAATTCCCCCTTATTTTATTTCTACTCTTAACTTTCTATTTTTATCACTCTGTCCCTTCGTCCTAATTAGTAACGATCTCCACCAATATTAACCACGTCAGTTATTTTCTTATTGATCATCCAATCGAAATTGGGTCTTGCACTAAAAAAAGGAGATAACAAAAATATTGTTACAAAATTTCTTGTATAAAATAATAGATATCTTCACTTTTCTATTTTAATAAAGTGATGCAAATATTTTGTCATCATTCGTTAAATATTACTTGTTAGTATTTTATTCAAACAAATTTGTAAGTTCCAAGTGTTATTGGGAACTCAGAACCTCTTCCACCATTTCTTCTAACTTTACCACTGAGTCACTTGATAACTTCATTTGTTAAACTGTATATTAAAAAAAAGTTAATCTCTTTATAAAGAGTAATTTCTAAGAAATTTCATGATAAGAATGATTTTTAAATATTTTTAACTGAAATCAAACATTTTTTGTGTGATTCAGATTAACAAATTAGTAGAGTAAGATTATTATTATATGGCCCTTCACTAAACTCTAAGTACAATATAGATTTTCTTTTTAAACTTTTAATGGCTATCAAGTTCTCTCTCTTAAACTAATAATTGATGAGATAAAATATTTTTATATAACCTTTTTTCTCTTCTGTTTTGCTGTATAAAATTAATAGTTTTTTTTTTTGCATTACATATTTATTAAACATCCAAAATATATTTGGTGCTAAATTTAATAAACATATAGACTAAATAATAATAATAATAATAATAATAATAATAAAATATATAATTATTATGACATTTATCTAGATAAAAGTTAAATTTAAATACGATATACTCACAGTCAATTGATGACATCATACTAAAAAAAGATCATAAAAGAAAAAAAAATGATAGAAAACTTAAAAAAAAGTTAAAAAATATTTAAAGAGATATAAATTTTAAAAAATAAAAAGATAACTAAGTTATATTTTATGTTATTAAAATTTAATATTAATAATTTTATAACTATTATTTAAATTGTTAAAAATGGGTTCTTAAATTTATTATTTTCTTTTACATGTGTTTGATGGAAAATTTTCTTATTGATTTTTTAATTGTGTGTATCACTATGTCCATGTGCACAAACTATAAATATCAAACACATCTAATACATTGATTTTTATTTAAACATAAAAATTATTCTTTCGTGGATAAAAAAATGCATATTGATTCAAAAAATGCTTTAAAAAATATGTAAGTCTATTAATATATGATTTTATTATGCTTCAAATATCCTAAACAATTTTCAATTATGTTTTGACTTGTTAGAATTTTTTATTGTAAAAAAGATATCACATATCATGATAAATTTATAATTAATGAATTAAAATAATTTGTTTTTGGATAGTTCAAATAACCTGTATAAAGTATAACCGATTTAAAAAAAATACTCTTTAACACTTGTAAATAAAATAAATCTACTAACATTCTCTTACATGTACAGAAGTATGGATATATAGTAAAATATTACAAAATTACATTTTAGAAATGGTAGCAGTTTAAAAATAATGAAATTAGATTATTTTAATATTAAAATGTTTTAGTATAAATATTTTTGTTATAAATGAGTTTTCTTATTTTAAAGCACATCATCTCTAAAAATCACTTTTTTAGAGTTCTCTAACTTCTTTATAGGAGTTCTAGTCCTCGATTCGCCTGATTAAAGATCAGAGACCACTAGGGTGATCCTCTTGGCAAACTTTTCCTTTATGTCAGATCAGTTTCTTTATTCTAGCTTGCATGTGCCTCCCATTAGGTCGCATGTGAGGTTTTAACCTTCCTTATGAGTCTCTACTAGTAAGTGATCATAATGGTATATCCTGATCGTTCTTGCGTTGTTCCTAGGTATTGATAGAGCATCCTGTAGAGCTAAAGATGTTTTAATGTTCTTAGAGTTTTTTAGGTCTATTGAACTGCTTTGTCGGGTAAAGGAAGCTAGTTGTTTTTTGTGTGCATGACTTTGATTTATTGTATCTTTTATGATAAAATTGAGTTGTTATGATGAATCTGTTTAGTGTGTACGACTTATGTATTTTAGATGATTTATTTTATGTTGACTATTCTGTGTTTATGTGATGATTAGGAGAATTTGGAATTTGAGAAATTGAACAAATTGATACCATATTTCATGTTTCAAAACTATTTTGAACCAATATACTAATGAAGGAGTACCAATTTCAGTAATTGAACAGGCCCTAGTTCCTCAAAAATCACAAAATGCACATGTTGTCAACTAATACAACGCTGAGCAGATTAGTGTAGCGTTAAGCGCCAGTTTGTGCTTCATGTTTTAAAATTGTTTTGAACCAATATACTAAGGAATGAGTACCAATTTCAATAATTGAACAGGTCCAAGTTCCCCAAAAATCACAAAATGCACATCTTGTCAACTATTACAACGCTAAGCGAATTAATGTAGCGTTGAGCGCTAGTTTATGCTTCATGTTTTAAAATTGTTTTGAACCACTATACTAAGGAATGAGTACGAATTTCAGTAATTGAACAGGTCCAAGTTCCACAAAAATCAAAAAATGCACATATTGTTAATATGTTGTTTTAAGCATGTATGATGATGGTGTTAAAGAAATTTCACGGAGAGATTCCATGTGGTTATAATTGTAGTGTATGCATTAACATATTGATTTCATTATGGAGATATCATGTACTTTAATAAATATCCACACTCAAGTATAGTAGAATAGGTTATGTCATGAGAGTAGTAGGATGTCTTAGTCATTGGACTTGTTTGGTCCTAGGTGCGAAGGAGATTTACCTTGCATGTGGTTGAGTGATAACCATTTGAGGCCAAGCTCTGCAGATTTTGGGAACCACCACAGGTGCACACCATTAGTGAGTCTAATGTCAAGTGCATGTATTCATATAATTGAGTTTAGTGTCAACTACTTGTGTGATTATAGACATATATATGTTTTATACCATGTTTTATGGGTATTTGGCATGCTTCAATTATAGATGAATATGTCTTTTGTACACTAGTTATCATGTGCGTGTTTTGTGTTTTCTCGTGTTATTTGTCTCTTTCTTTTGCAATGATCACTTATTCAGTAGGAGTAGATGAAGTTGCAGGTTTAGAGGTACCTCTAGAGGATGAGGAGCTATCAGTTAAAGTAATAGAAGATCTTGGGGCATTTAGTAGTGGTCAATTTGTATTGGGCTTGGTTTAGTTTGAGTGTATAAATGATATAATTATATAGTCCTATCTTTTATAAGAGTGTATTAATATACTTTATACATTGGATTACCTATTTTGAATATTATGATGAATTGTTCTATTTTATTAGTTTTAAGTTACTAAAATGGGATGTTATATATATGAAACTTCGTTAAAATTTAAAAATAATTTTTCTTTATCATCATTATTATTTTGATATTTCATCTTTCTCACTAGTGCAAAAATCACTTTTATAACGAATTTTTATACTGGTTATAATTCACCCAGTATAAAAAGTGACACAGTGAGATAACTGTAAATACTATAAGACTTTCTATACTAGTTAAGGCTAGAACTAATGTATAAAGTGGGTGTGGTGACCGAATTTGCATTCTCTGTTGGGTTTTTTTTTTTTTGTGATGTTCCTCTATTATGCCTTTAAAACACTTTGATGGCCACTGATTTTGAAATTTTAAAATATATTAAAAAGATATTTAAAGTACCAACATAGTTTATTTTAAGTGCTCAGCAAAGGACAACACCAAAAAACTCAGTAGAGAATCTAGACTTATGGTGACCCTATATATAAAAATAGAAGAAAACTTGCTATACTGGTTCTAGTTATAATCCTTATATAAAGTTCTTTATTATTTTTTATTTGTAAACACACAAACAGAGAATTCTCAAAGTGTTCTCTCTCATTTAAGGTTTCTTCCTTTCCATCCTTCACCCATGCGCGAGCCACCCAAGCAAAGCACTCATGTCCGTTGTCAGCGTTCGTCTTCTCTTGTCTAAATCCATTGTCGTTGCAACACCCATGATTAGAAATGCTTACGAAGAAAACTTTTCATGAGATCACTCCTTCTTGCAAGTCACAAGTGTTGTCTTTATCTATTTTTTTGAATAAGGAGTAAGTTTTATGAAATGAATTATTTGGCAGCAAATGTAGTGACATTAACAGAGTAACAACAAGAACAGAAGAGACACATAAGAAACAATAATGTGTTTGATATTTTGTTAGTGATGCATCTTTCACATTCATTGATATTTTGTGTCAAAATCACGAAAAATGTATAATCTCTTTACTCTCACATTTTCTGTAACGGTCCTTTTTGCATTTATGTTGTACTTGAATGTCACAATCTATGGACCAAAAACCCTTATTCCCTATTCAAATAAAAAAAAAAGATAAAAAAGAAACGATAACACTTGTGCTTGGACATGAGTGGTGGGAAAAAGATGAAGAAAAATGGAGGGGAGGATGAAAAGGTGTGAAATACTTTTTGCACTGAATGTGGGCTTAACCGGTATAAAAAGTGTCACTTTCTATACTGGTTTTTTGGAATTGTTATAGAAAGTGAAAACTTTCTATACTGCTTGTATCTATACTAGTTCTGGAACCGGTATAGAAAGCCTTTTTTTAACTGGTATAAAATGTATTTCCTCCGCTTCTGTTTTCCATTTTGTCTTTTATTTTTATTTATAAATGATTGTAGAACATTAACATGTTTTTGTATATCATCTTTTACATTTTCTTTCATATAAACTGTGAAATAAATTTGAATACATGTTAACTAGAAGTTTAACAAAATTTATTATTGTTTTACTAGTAAGTATCATGGTTTTTTTAGGTGGAAAGAACCTATGAAGTACGAATATGTAGTGTGATTTTCCTGAGGTGGAAAGAAACTAGGAAGCCAATTTTGTAGTTCTAAGGATTAACACTTAATTATTGATGAAGACCACGAGGAAATCCATATGTATAAGATTTATTCGATGCTCAAATTAATAAGAATCATAAAAGTTTTGAAATACGAAAGTAATGAAAGAATTGAATATGTACTCTTATGATATCTTATTTACTTATAGCCTTGGCCAAAACTGATAATTAGTTATTGACAATCACAATTACCGATAAAACCACCTATATATATATATACTAGATTCCGCCTGAAAGTCCCTAAATATCGTTGTTATCATATATATATATATATATATATATATATATATATATATATATATATATATATATATGTATGTATGTATGCATGCATGTATGTATGTATGTATGTATGAGATGGATGAGAGCTAAGTTTTTGGAGAAGCAAAGGAAGGCTCTTTAAGATCACAAAGAAAACTTAGGAGTCAATTGGAGCAAGAAATTCTAGGTAAGGGGAGCTGCCCTTGCATGTTTTACTCGTGTTTGATGTATTGTATTCTTCCATGATTGAATGTATAAAATTTCCTCTTTTTCTTGCTGATTTCCGTGAATTTCTATGTTTTTGCCTAGAAATCGCCTGGCGGCATTAAAGGCCCACCAGGCGACTCATCCAGTTTTGACCCAGTTTTCTGGGTTCTGACATGAACCGCCTAGCGGCGATGAACTACCGCCTAATGGCGATGAACTACGACCAGGTGTAAGACCCATGAAATTTAATTAATTAAATAAATAGCTAATTAATAAATGCGGGTAGTGGAAGCCTTTATGGCATTTAATATCGATTGATGTGACATGGAAAAGTACTAGCTCAAATGGTTAAGAGTATTTAATCATGTGAGAGAACTTGGGTTAAAGTCCTATGTATGCCATTTATTTGCTATTTAATTTATTATTATTTTAAATATGTGATGGATCATGATGAGTGATAATATAATCATAGGATTATATAAATTATCATGAAACATGAATTGGTTGAATAGTTATGCATTGATTTGACATTTGGCATCCAAAAATACGCTAAGAAAATTAGGTTAGCGAGAGATTTATGTGTTGGGGTGCATTGGGCTGTAGTAACCCGAGGAGGGGTAGCCACGGATGTTCAAGGTGGAAGGGAATCTTATGTGGCTATAACCAATGAATTGTACAAGTTTGTCTTTGTTGCTTTTTCTGTTTTGCTTCTTTTTTATACATCTAGCAGTGGTGGTAATATGTGAATAAGATTTCGTTGATCACATAATATATTGAATTTTAATGTTCGATTGGTTTTTGACATCTCACGTAGTTTTTGGATTTTCTTGATTGGGAAATGTGGGAACATTTTCTATTGGAAAGAAAATATGGATTCTCCTTATTCTACTCAATCTAGCTATTCTTGATTGGTTTAATTATTGGTTTAACATAATATCTGATGTTGTCATAGTTATTGGTTTCAATTTGCTTATATGTGTGTGAATGTACGTATTAATTTGGAAGTGTTGCAGGTTGGATGTGTAATCTGTCATTTCTTATGAAGTTAAAGAAATATGGTAATTTTAATTGTTGGCTAGATTCCTTAAATATCTTTCAATAATTTAAGATATTTGTAGCTTTGATCTTAACGAAGTTTCATATTAATTTCAATTATATTAATTTCAAATATATTAATTTAAGATAATATATAAATTGTTCTAAATTTGACAAATTTCTTTGTCATGATTAACCACCTCATGAGCTTCCATATCGTGCCATTTATATTGTTGTTCGAGGTATTTTTCATGATATGTTTGCTTCCATTAGAGGGAATAGTAAAGGCTAAGTTATGCAACGAGACATATAATTCTTTTGTTTCTACTTTGTATGTCAGGATTCATCCAAAATTGAAGCCCTTATGAAAAAGGGCGAGGAATCCACTGATTTGATACCAAAACTTGAGGACAATATTCCAAAACTGCAAAAGTTATTGCTTGATGAGGAGAAGATCTTGCATGAAATCACAAAGAGTTCCAAAGGTGGACTTTTATCATTTTTACTATTTTATTTCTAATATAGTGTTGTCTATTGATAAAAATATAATGTTGTTTAATCATAATTTTTTTATGAACAGTTTGGGAGGGTTCCATAACTTCTCTCCCTGTTTTACCTTACTATTTTCTCAGGCTACCAATGATATGGACAAAAGGCCATTTTCCATGAGTATCTCATTTTATAAAGGTTACAACCTTTCTTCCTAACTTCTTTTTATTGACTTTTATCTAACATTGTGTCCTGCATATTATTGATTTTTTTTCTTTCATTTTTAAATATTTCTCTTTATTTAAAACAGTCACCTACATGCTAGATGAAATCATATGGAGTTAAATAGCCAACAATTTTCACTTTGGTGCAACTACTGTCGAATCAAATATATGAATAAGCCCATGAGAATCCTACTATTTCAATTCCAAACACAACATGTTCTTTTATTTATAAATATGTTTTCAGTTCCTTTTTTCTTGATCAATAGGTTGTTCTGGTAGTTGAAAACTTGATGGTTAACATTGCATTCACCATTGTTTTGGTTATCCAAGATCACTAGCATGTAATCTTTACAGAATGGAAATGTTCAAGGAGTACTAATAGAGATTGAAGAAAGTCTTCTAATTGTTGTAAGTCTCCCTTATTGATTCTTTCTATATATTCATGCTAAGAATTTGATTTTGGCCTATGTTGATACCTGTTTAATGTATTTACAACCATCATTTTAACCGTGCAAGGATTGCTACAACATTGCAACTAGATCAGACAAGATTTTATCCATTGTTATGATAGTCTTTGTTGTCTTCTCTAACGTGGTGGCTATATATAGTGATGCCTTGATCAAGCAGAACCAAACTTCACACGAATGATTTCCATCATTCTAAATAAGAGAAGCTGAATTAGGAAATTTGGGTTTTCCAAGAGGATCCGATGGATTGATTTGAATGAACAGAGAAGTTACCCTGTGTACAAAAGTGCTTCAAAAGTGTTACAGTCTACAACATGCGTCCATCCTCCTCTGCAATTTGCCATTTGTTGTAGTAGTTGAAAGTTTTTTTGAACAATACTCTCTATCCCTTTCCCTGATTTGTTGGCATTTGTATGTATTGTATTGAGTGAAAATGAATGAATTTGTTAAAGAAATGGTATACATTTGAAGAATTGGACGAGAGAAAACTATAGCTTCCATTTATATTCCTGTCCCTATTCTCTTTTTTTATTGTTGAAGAAATTGAATTGTAGATTTCAGAATTACTTATTATAAACCATGATATGACTTAATTTGACAATAGTAAATATTTTCCCGCTGTTTCTCTAAAAGGTAGAAGACATTAGAATATTGAGCAAGGAAGATATAATTTTCTTAAGTGATTCATTTAGCCTCACTTACGTGGTTTTTGTGATTACATTTATAGAAAGAGCAAAATACATCAAGAATAAAATAAAGATGGAGCAAGAAATATTAGAAATTGCCATGAAGCAAATACATAAAGCTTCATAAGTTTCAGATTTCGATAGTAAAAACAACGTTCATATGCGTTCATATGCGTTCATATTCTTAAATGTAAATGAATTTCGTAAGTTATTGTTTGTCAGCAAAATTAAGTGTTCGGTTTGTTTTAGTTATTTATTTTTCATGAAAAAATCATTTTTGATTTACATAAAAAAGACAGTTATAATTTTATTTTAGAATGTTTTATATAAGTTTTTCAAAAATAAATCTGAATCACAAAAGATCAGATTACTAATTATTTTAAATAGTTCGCAGAAAAAGGTGATAAGTTTTCTTTTAAATTAAAACTATATTTTATAATTGTAATAAAAATAACTTTTACCTTTTATATATTCTCTAAAGTATTAATTATTGTTTATATACATATATCTTTAAAATTGTTTGTGTTTTTTAAGTTCTAAATTTCTAAGTAACCTTTATAGAT
>Ga0214544_1006790_pt1 | contig 20768 bp, 13 predicted proteins | sample CNSS3metaG_FD_160074 | JGI IMG/M metagenome (GOLD analysis project Ga0214544, IMG submission 160074) | Root nodule microbial communities from cowpea collected in UCLA plant growth center, Los Angeles, California, USA - CNSS3 | ecosystem: Host-associated > Plants > Roots > Nodule | place: USA...
AAAAAAGGAGTGAAGAGAGAAAAAATATATATATATATATATATATATATATATATATATAAATGGTTAAAGTGTTTTGATAGAGAAAAAAAAAGTGTACTCAAGCAATATTCGTAAAACCAAACTTCATATATGGTGAGTAAAGATGAAGATGTCTAAAAAACACATCTTGTTATATAAAAGACATAATGTAAAAAAATTGAGCTTTGTTTCACAAAAACAAAGAAGAACGGTCATTGAAGAATGACAAAAAAAAAGTGTCTAGTTAGAAAGAAGAAAAGAACTGAGAATTGAGTAAAAATCAAAACTTTGATAGGAAAACAAAAAAAATGAAGTTTTGTGCTTGAGAGACATGAATCTATTTAGTCAGAAAGAAGAAAGCAACCAAGAGTTGGGTAAAAATTGAAACTTTGATAAGAAAACAAAAAAAATGGTAAAATACATACCATTGTGATTCTTAATCTGAAAATACGAAATCATGTTGCAAGTTTTGTGCTTGAGGGACTTGCTTGTGAACTTCAAGAGCTCTTAAATCTTTGAATTTGTCCACAATTTCTTTCATCTAAACAAAACCAAAGTTTAAGAAAAAAAAACATGAACCTGGTGTTATACACAATGTTCATGGATCTCACAAGAAAACATTCATCCAACAAAGAAAGACTACAAAGAAAATTAGTTAAATATGGTAGAAGAACAAAAAATAACAGAGAAGAAAATAAGTTGTTACCTTTTTTGTGTTTTTCATGGTGCTCATGAATATGAGAGTAAAACTTCCATCCAACTGAGGAAAACTACAAAGAAAAATAGTTAAATATGGTAGATGAACAAAAAATCACAGAGAAGGAAACAAGTTGTTACCTTTTTAGTATTTTTCACGATGCTCGTACATCTGAGAGCAAAACATTCTTCCAACAGAGAAGAACTACAAAGAAAAATAGTCAAATATGAGAAGAACAAAAAATCGCAGAGAAGGAAAAAAGTTGTTACCTTTTTGGTGTTCTTCACAGTGCTCATGGATCTAAGATTAAAACATTCGTCAAACAGAGAAAAACTACAAAAATAAGTTAGTTAAATATGGTAGAAGAACAAAAAATCACATAGAAGAAAAAAAGTTCTTACCTTTTTAGTGTTCTTCATAGTGCTCATGAATCTGAGAGCAAAAGATTCATCCAACGAGAAGAACTACAAAGAAAAATAGTTAAATATAGTAGAAGAAAAAAAATCGTAGAGAAGAAAAAAAGTTGTTACCTTTTTGGTGTTTTTCACGGTGCTTATGAATCTGAGAGAAAAACATTCACATTCGAGAAAAACTACAAAGAAAAATAGTTAAATATGGTAGAAGAACAAATAATCGCAGAGAAGAAAAAAAGTTGTTACCTTTTTGTGTTCTTCATGGTGCTCATGAATTTGAGAGCAAAACATCCATCTAACAGAGAAAAACTACAAAGAAAAATAGTAAAATATGGTAGAAGAACAAAAGATTGCAGAGAAGAAAAAAGTTGTTACCTTTTTGGTGTTCTTCATGGTGCTCATGAATCTAAGAGCAAAACATTCATCTAACAGAGAAAAACTACAAAGAATAATAATTAAATATGGTAGAAGAACAAAAAATCGTAGAGAAGAAAAAAAGTTGTTACCTTTTTTGTTTTCTTCACGGTACTCATGAATCTGAGAGCAAAACTACCATCCAATAGAGAAAAACTAAAAAGAAAAATAGTTAAATATGGTAGAAGAAAGAAAAATCGCAGAGAAGAAAAAAATTTGTTAGTTTTTTTGTGTTCTTCACAGTGCTAATGAATTTGAGAGCAAAACATCTATCCAACAGAGGAAAACTACAAAGAAAAATAGTTAAATATGATAGAAGAACAAAAAATCGTAGAGATGAAAAAAAGTTGTTACTTTTCTTGTGTTCTTCACGGTGCTCATGAATCTGAGAGCAAAACATTCATCCAACACACAAATACAACAAACAAAAGTAGGTTAATATGGTAGAAGAACACAAAATTGGAGAGAAGAACAAAAGCTTAACAAAAAATCAAAGAGAAGAACAAAATCAGTGTAAGAGAGATGGAGGACGGAAAGTGATGGAGTAAGAGAGAAGAAGAAAAGTTTGAGAGGCTGAGAGGAAGAGAGGAAGAGATGAGGCTGAAAGGAAGAGATGAGGTTGAGATGAAGAGAGAGATGTTAGACTGGTTTTGTTGCCGCCCAGAACAAATGGCAATACACGTTATTCCCTTTGTGGTAAAAAATATTTGAATGCTTTTATTAAGAAAATAATAAAATATTACAAACTTTCTGATTGTTAGGGTCTCAATTTTATATTAGATTAGATACAATAAGTATTATCTTAAAATCTGTCGTTGTAGTTTTTTCTTTTTTATTTAAATTTCTTGTCAATATATGACAATGAACGTAATAATAATTGTTGATGATGAAAATGTATTCTCATGCACACAACAAAAGACTTTAAAAATCTTAACTTTTCAAGTTTTTTTTTTTAGGAATTCAAATTTTTCTCTACTAAAAAAGGTACCTTAGAGAGAATGAATAGAATAATACTCTCATTTAATGACCTTTATTGGAAAAGAAGATTAGTAAAATAACAAATAAAATCTATTCAAAGGTTTTTAGAAAAGGTGGGAATGAATTTATTTATACACACATAAGCTTCTTGCTCTTCATATCCTAGGAAATATGGGACTCAAAAATAAGACAAAAAACAAGTTAAACTAAGGCAATTCACAACCCTATCCAACCAAACAAGATTCTTTCTATTTTACATTAAAAGTGATATATTCCACTTGGTGGGACTTCTATTCTACAATATCTTTTATCTTTGTTAGAAAACAATTGAGTTTTCCTAGGGTTTTTTACTATCCAAAATAAGACTAAGTTAATGTGTCTCTAGAAAAACCTACAAAGAATACACGAGAAAACATATCTTTAAAATTTATAGAACACTAAGAAGAAATAATAAAATCATAGTATTCTACTTTTCAACCATCGAGTCTCCTTCGTGAGGTCTCATCTTCTTCTATCCTCTTAGACAATGGTTGTGATTGCATGGTTTTCATTATTATCCCCCTCTTTAGAAGGTTTTGTCCTCAAATCATATTGATACTTAGTGACAACAACCTTGATTATTTGTTTTATTATTTTTCTTTAGGGTCAAATATTAATCTACAATAAACATTAAAAGAAAGTGATATAAGTTTCTTTATTAAAAGAGAGCTAAGAAAAATGTTTCTAATGGGAAAGGTAAAGAAACAATGCCCTTCATTATTTTTGAAAAGGTTTTTATATGAAAAGTTAAAGGTCATTGATGAGTGTGTTTGTATGCAGTCATACATAATCTAATATAAGCTTTCTTAAAAGATAATTATGTTTAAATTTGTTGTTTTAATTGAGTTTTGTTTAAATTGGATAAAATGAGCTTTAAATACATACATTCATCCCGAAATTGAGTTTTCATGAATTAATAAAATGCATACATGTTCTTGAGCATTTTAACTCTACTTTGTGTAGGCGAATGTTGGGGGCCCATTAGATCATCTATTGAATTGTGCTTTATGCAAGATAAAAGTTGTTTATTAAGGTTATTCTGCACAAGATTCAAGAGACATTATAATTTTAGATAATCTTAAAGATACACCATGGAGATAATCTTAGAGATAACCTTGGAGATAACATAGTTAATCTAAATCTAGTATTCTATAAACTTAATCTTAAGCCTTAAATTTTTGCACAAAATCTGCATAAAATGTCTAAGTAAAATTATGCAATTAAAGTGGGCATTGTGAATCTCCAACAATAACTAAATATGGTTACTGTGAAACTACCAACACAAACTACGGGCCTAAATAATAGAATTGACCATCCATAGATGTTATAAAAGGATAGCCTCACAACAAGTTTCAACATCACCTTACTCGCAATCATCAATTGATCATCTCATCCATCCACCACCACTTCCTTTCATGTATTAGGTGATTTTTCATTTGGAAGATTGTCCCTCTTGGTTGTTACTCTTGTAATTTCATAGTTAGTTCAAAGGCTATGTGCAATAAATGTATTGTTCTTTTACTTTATTCAAACAATATATTTTTCTCTTTTTGTTGTTGTTGTTATTCGTGCTTGTAAGATTGTGTTAAATCATATGTTTATGGTTCAATCTTATGTCTTAGATATAATTCTTAGGTCAATCTTAAGCTCCTTCCAATACCAAATCTAGGGATTGTGTTTAACTCTAAGGTCTCTAACCAAATATGTCTATCAATACATGGCATGCCCTTAAAAGCTTTGGGAAGCTAAGGGTACCCTTTTCTCATGATGTATTTGTTGACATTCAAAGACTTTCTTCACTATCATCTTCCAATCTAAATATTCTCATACATTGTCTTCACCATAGAATAGGGGATGTCTACCTTAGGTTCTTTGGGATGGTAATTTTCCCTAGGTCTATGATAATACTTAGGTGGACGAATGTTAATAGTAATCATCATTATAAAGACTACTATACATCCCCACTTCACTTTAAGAGTTAGAGTCCTTATAATATCTTCTTCTTCTACTTGACCCATTCCTATGTTTTCTCTTGGATTTTTCTTAGGTTTTCATAAACTAGCACAAATGTTCTTAAGATCTTATATATCTCCTTTTTGTATTTTTTATTTAACCTTTTAAGGTCTCCTCCTCATGATAATCCCTAAAACTACCATGCACACTAGAATGATGATTATCATCACTCCTTTTTTTATCAAAATTATTTTCACAAATTTTTCGTAAGATTTTAAAAATGTGAGAGATTTTAAAAAAGTTTTTGGAGGCATTTTTAACAAATAAAAGTACACAGGTAAATTCTCAAGAAAGAGGGGTTGCTCACATATAGACTTGTTTAAGTACCAAATCTTTCCTAGAAAAACATTTCCTAGACATCTATTTTCACAAATTTTGTAAGAAAAACGTAAAAATATATTCATCTGTGTGTGTGTGTGTGTGCACACCACTAAGAACCAAAGGAAAATCTCTAAATACTTTTGAGAGATGAAAGCTAGTTTGCCATTGAGACCTATAGTAAAAATTTAAAGATTTAAAAGCATAGAAAAGTTTTAAAGTAAACTAGACAAGTTCCTAAGGTGAAAGTCCAAGTGACACTTAGAGTCTCTTATAACACTTTCACAAGTCTAAGGTGAAACTATTACAAATTTTGGAGTGAAAGATGAGACTGTACTAAAGACATTTTCTAAATACACAAAAAGAAAAAAAATGAAAACTAAAAAATAAAAAAATAAAACAAAAGTTAGAAGAAATTCCATGACAAAACAATTTAGCAACAAGTACAAACTAGCCATAGATTATGCTATAGATTTTATGTGTTAATGACAAATTTTTGTCACAAGCTTGGTTTCCACTTGTTTCATATATTTTGAAGGTAGATTTTAGTCTAGGTCTCAATTATGCCTCCTCTCATGTTTTTCCTTCCAAAGTCTTTTCCTTCTAGCGTCTCCTATTAAGTAGTCTCGTTCTGGTTCTACCTCTAACACCTAAAAGGATACAATAGTGTCGCAACCGAGATCGTGGCGGGACGGCGAAAATAATCTTAAGTAGTACAGAGGAGTCGCCACCATAGTTTATTATGGAAAAATATAGAAACACCTTTAAAAAGAATGGTCTTCAAAACCAAATTTGGATTCGGGAGTCAGTTACGTGTGAGGAAGGTATTAACACCCCCACAACGTCTGTCCTAAGACGGTTCCTTCTTTAATTAAGTGTGCAAGATAAAATTCGATGTTTAAAATATTTGTTATTCCCCAAAAAAAATCAAACCAAATAAAAACACTTACAAAAATATTAAAGATTAAAACAAAATTATTTTTTTTATATTTTTGGGCCCGACGAGGATTGTACCTCGCTCCTACGTATTTCCATTTGGAAAATCAGGGATAACGTAGTTCTTTATACAAATATTTATTGTTTGATATTATTATTTTATTTTTTTAATTTTCTAGATTTTTATGTGTATGTGTATTTCATTAATATCAAGAGAACCCGAGATTCTACATGATAAAAGGTTTAGTTACCAAGCAAATCCGAGATTTGACATGATATTAAAAATAATTTTATAATTTTATATTTTTATATTTTTATTGTTACTAATTTCCTTTTAAGAACAAAAAGAGTCTACGAAGAAGTGTTTTGATTACCAAGCAAGTCCGAGACTTGACATGGTATGCAATACTTATATCAAAGAAAAAAATATAATTTTTTATTATTTTATTATTTTTTTGTTTAGAGAGAATTAAAGCCTACGAAAGAAACCTTTTTATTTATCAAGATAAAAATAAAGGAAAAGACAAAGGTTGAGCACATCAACGACAAACCCAAAATCATTTAACATGAGAACCCCGAACACATTTAATCATACAACAATTCAAACAATCATACATTTGATGTTATAAGAGAATCATGAAAAGCATTAAGAGCAAAGACAATTTACCTCTTAAGATGACCCCCTATTGTGTGTGTGCTTTGTGATAAAAAGGAGAGGGGTTTTTCCATCTTTTTTTTTGTCTGCATTAAAGAAATTTTGTGCTTATATAGGCCTCTTGGGTACCACTGAGATCCTAGTATTTAATTATAATAAAATATATGGGGAAAAAATTGGTCTTGTTATATTGTTGCATAATATCCACGGTATTGATTATAATTATTAACGAAATATTTCCCGTAATTACTAGAATCATATTTTCTATCACATAAAGATCGTGATCAAATCATAACATATTATTCATATAATTGATTCTAATTATTACCAGAAATACTTTCTTCTAAATATTAAAATCGTACCATTCTCTAAAAGTATTATTATCAGGAATATTTGCCTCTAATTAAAATAATACCTTCCCAGACTGACAACGCACATAAGTGTAAATGCACGATATTTATTCAAATTATTATATAAAAAAATATTGCTCTTAATATTATACGCTTCTCTAAAAACAGAAATTATGAAACGTCCTTTTTTGACATGTCATGCGAAGAGTGTAAATAGCAAACAGAGAGGGTAAAAATATGTAAAACATTCGGGCTCATGAAAAGAGTGTGATAATTAACAATAAATTAGATTCTCCTGCTCTTGGGTTTTTTTTCTTTTTTTTCTTTCTTCCCATAGTAAAATTAAAGTTTATAAACCTACCATCAATCAAAACATATTTTTTTATTTCATTTTATTACTTATTATTATTATTACATTATATATTATTTTTATTATTATTATTATTATTATTATTATTATTTTTAACCAAACAAGCACATTTACCCGGACGAAATTGGATGTCGACAGCTACCTCTCTTTACTTAGATTTGACTAGATAGTATGAAAGTGAAATTTGCATATTATCATAGTAAAAGATAAGTAAAGATAAAAGCACTAATTTCGTTCGGGTTTCAAAAATGAAGAAAAGAGAACTCGACCATTGCCTCGCAGAGGGCCAATATACCAAAATAAAATCTGGGCTCGACCATTGCCTCGTAGAGGGCCGAGATACCAAAAGAAAACCTGGGCCCGACCATTGCCTTGTAGAGGGCCGAGATACCAAAAGAAAACGTGGGCCCGACCATTGCCTCGTAGAGGGCTAAGAAACCAAAACAAAACCTGGGCCCAACCATTGCCTCGCAGAGGGCCGAGATACCAAAAGAAAACCTGGGCTCGACCATTGCCTCGCAGAGGGCCGAGATGCCAAAAGAAAACCTGGGCTGGACCATTGCCTCGCAGAGGGCCGAGATACCAAAAGAAAACCTGGGCTCGACCATTGCCTCGCAGAGGGCCGAGAAACCAAAAGAAAACCTGGGCTCGACCATTGCCTCGCAGAGGGTCGAGATACCAAAAGAAAACCTGGGCTGGACCATTGCCTCGCAAAGGGCCGAGATACCAAAAGAAAACCTAGGCTCGACCATTGCCTCGTAGAGGGCCGAGATACCAAAAGAAAACCTGGGCTCGACCATTGCCTCGCAGAGGGCCGAGATACCAAAAGAAAACCTGGGCTGGACCATTGCCTCGTAGAGGGCCGAGATGCCAAAAGAAAACCTGGGCTGGACCATTGCCTCACAGAGGGCCGAGATACCAAAAGAAAACCTGGGCTCGACCATTGCCTCGCAGAGGGCCGAGAAACGAAAAGAAAACCTGGGCTTGACCATTGCCTCGCAGAGGGCCTAGATACCAAAAGAAAACCTGGGCTGGACCATTGCCTCACAAAGGGCCGAGATACCAAAAGAAAACCTAGGCTCGACCATTGCCTCGTAGAGGGCCGAGATACCAAAAGAAAACCTGGGCTCGACCATTGCCTCGCAGAGGGCTGAGATACCAAAAGAAAACCTGGACTCGACCATTGCCTCGTAGAGGGCCGAGATACATAAATAGTTTGTAACCATTTGATAAAGAAGGTCCTAATATGAAATTTACATGTGAAAGTCAAATTGAATTTTGTGAATGAAAGAGACTGATATTTGTTCTTGACAAATCATGTGATATTTGTGTACTTGAATCTCTAGATGTACAAATAATATGATACCCAAAAAGTTGCCCCAAGTTATATACATGAAGCAAAATAGATTACTCAAATGAATTGGTTTAGGAAATAAAAAAAAGTGTATAAACAACGGTGGCAATGTGTGATAACGTTGACTAGCATAGAAACAATATGTAGAAACATTGGCAATGTGCAGAAACCTTGGCTGACTTAGAAACAAGATGTAGAAACCTTGACTAACGTAGATACAAGGTGTGGAAACCTTGACAAGGTGTGTAAACCTTGACTTACATAGAAACAAGGTGTGAGAACCTTGGCAAGGTGTGGAAACCTCAACTTATATAGAAACAAGGTTGAAAACCTTGGCAAGGTGTGGAAACCTTGACTCATAGAAACAAGGTGTGGGAACCTTAACAAGGTGGGGAAACCTTGACTCATATAGAAACAAGGTGTGGGAACCTTGACAAGATGTGGAAACCTTGACTCATATAGAAACAAGGTGTGGGAACCTTGGCAAGATGTGGAAACCTTGACTCACATAGAAACAAGGTGTGGGAACCTTGACTCACATAGAAACAAGGTGTGGAAACCTTGGCAAGGTGTGGAAACCTTGACTCATAAGAAACAAGGTGTAGAAACCTTGGCAAGGTGTCAAAACCTTGACTCACATAGAAACAAGGTGTGGGAACCTTGGCAAGGTTGGAAACCTTGACTGACACAAAAGAACCATGATGATTAAAATTATGCATATTACTATTTTTTCATTTTTGTTTTAGAAAGAAAGATTCGACAACCACTCATATGAATGAAGATGGTTTCGATTCGCAAGAGTGACAAGAATTTTTTCATTTCATGAAAAAGAACTATGATGCATGTACGTGATGCATGATGATTAAGACATGTTATGAATTTTTCTTTTTGAGCATTTAGATTATTTATGTATGCATGAATATGCTAATATGATATATGCATGAATATGTGGGCATGTATGTGACTTTTTTCTTTTTGAACCAAATACTATATAGAACCTAATTTTTCTAACACATGTTTGGATATTTTTTGTTTGACAATTGATGTCATGTGTATGAATGCATGCAGATGCTAACACCTTGTATGAATTTTCTTTTTATGAATGCATGAGTGTGTTGATGCTTATTATGACTTTTTTTTAACATTTACATTATATGTGCATAAAAATGCTGACACATGCTATGTATGATTTTTTTTAACATTGATTATGATGTGCGATAATGATGTTATGTTTATTTCGAGCATGCATGGTGAATGATAATGTTCGCATGACTTGTGGATTTTCTTTTTGAACACTAACAATATTAGTTTATGATGCACATGTTATGATGTTTTTTTTTACATGAACAAAATTTGAAACTTTGATGTATGAATTAATGAATGCATGATGAAAATTCCTTTGTTTGTTAATTTTTTCTTTTCTAAAAAATGAATGATGTATGTATGACTAGATATGAATCTATGCATGAAGCATACCCTTGTGTGTTTTTCACCTTTTACATTGTATCAAACCTATTTCACTTGATCCCCAATTTGTTGTTATTTTTAGATTTATGGAATCCTTGTGTTTTGATTTTTTTTCCTTTGAAAAATATTCTTTGGTCTAATAAGTTTATTGAGAAACTCTTTTCTGTATCCTTGCTTTTTGAACACTATTTGAGTGACATACATGAAATTGCCAAATCTCTAAGAAGAGATTAGATGAAGTAATTGACTAAAGAGTTGCCCCAATTTGATAGGTAGGAGTTAACTTCAGGACATGAGGTGTGTCTGGGCTTGTCCCAATTATTAATAAAAAAAATATGGAGACTTCAAAATTTGCCCCAATTTGAGGGTATAGATTGGTCTCGAGGTGCAAATGAGCTTGCCCCAATTGTTGATAACATGAGAATATTGAAAATAATGGAAGATTTCATACTAGTTGCCCCAATGTAAGTTTGACAATCAAAGTCAATAATTGTCCAAATTCAAGATATCCGACTATAATGTAGGAACAACAAGTAAAATGTCTCTCCAATTTATTTCAAGGTGAGAATAATGAGTAATGGAAGGAGAAAGGTAGATCAAAGTTTAGGCTCAAAGCAGAAAATATGATAGGAAACAAATGAATAATGAGAGAATGAAAGGGCATGACCTTGATTTAACTTGACTACTCGTGCTAATTTTGATCTCTATGGAAACATGTCAACCAAAAATAAACTGCCCTAGTGTTTGAAAGCAAATCTTTGAACACTTTTGCAATCTTTTTTTTTTTTTGACAAACCTCTTAAAATGACAAAATATTTTCCTCTAAATTAAAGTTTTGGAAAAACAACAACCAATCATTGATTTGTGTGGACTTTATTAGGCTTGTATTGTGACCAAGGCTAATGGATAATGAAGGATCAAAGTAAATGGTATAAAGGTTATTTAAAACAAGGGTCTTTATCTAAGGTTGCACCTAAAATTCATTTGACTACCTTTGTTCACCACTTTTTTCACTTTCCAACTTTTGTTTCTCTTTTTTCTTTTTTTGCATAACCCATTTTTTTTGTCTTTCCAAACTTTTTAATTTTTTATTGGTGAATTACAAGTCAAATGAAGTAGATGCAAACATCATGTTAACTTTAGTGGAAAGGTGAACCTTGTTCAGGGTAATTAAAAAGAAATTTTAATTTTTTTATAGGCTCAAAATGGGTAACAAAGAAATATAATTTTTTCTTGATAAAGAAACATGGCCACACACCATTTCAACTCATGATTGTTTTAATTTCGAAAGCTTTAATCCAAAAGGAAAAAAAACAATCACATTATAGGTTGCCCCTACTTTGCCCTTACTTTTTTTTTTGTATTATTTTCTATTTTTTTGTTGTCTTACTTTTTGCCTAGACTACCCTTTTGGGTTTTCAGTCTAGCAGACTTTTCTTCATTTTTTCCTTTTTTTTTGTGTTCAAAGACTTACTTCAATTTTAATTCATTTTAAGGCACATGCCCCTTTATGATGATCCTCCATGAAATACAAAGAAAAGGTTTATTGGAGAAAGGTGATGGGAAATGGAATGAGAAAGGAAGTGAATTTGAGCAATTCCATGTACACATATTATAGCAATGTTTTAAAAGCATGCCATTTTTCATTAAAAAAAAAAAATTCAACTAACTGATTTGACCAAAGAATAATTTATTTTCTCCCCTTCTTCTTTTTTCCACCTTTCGCAAGATTCCATGAATTTATTAACAAAAAAATGGGAAACAATTAATTTTGAATTTATTATAGTGAAACTTTTTTTCAAGATATGTTGATGCATGTTATGTGTTATGCAAAATGACATGAAAATGCAAAATACTACAAATTTGGAAGCTACCTATATACAAATTTGGAAGCTACCTATATACATGCAAAATACTACAAATTTGGACCTCCACTCCTTACGGCTAACTCAGGCCCGGGTATAGGACCCCAATATTAAAATGAATGCACTAGCCTACCATGTGTAGTGTGTGAAGGGAGCAACCTAAGACTACCCAAACCCACACATGCAAAATAACCAGAAAATTCCCAAACAGATATAGCAATTGTCTTCTACCCTAAGGTTCAACAATTTCAACAATATAATCATATAACAACATCAAAGCAAGTAAAGATGACATCAAGACAAACAAAGATAGACAAATATATATGAAATATAAAAAAAAGACAAGGGAAAAACAAATATATATTAAAACAACATACCTTTTGCACACTTAACTAATAGGATTGACTCTCAAACATATCCCCAGTAGAGTCTCCATCTGTCGCAACCGAGATCACGGCGGGACGGCGAAAATAATCTTAAGTAGTACAGAGGAGTCGCCACCATAGTTTATTATGGAAAACTATAGAAAAACCTTAAAAAAGAATGGTCTTCAAAACCAAATTTGGATTCGGGAGTCAGTTACGTGTGGGGAAGGTATTAGCACCCCCACAACGTCCGTCTTAAGACAATTCCTTCTTTAATTAAGTGTTCAAGATAAAATTCGATGTTTAAAATATTTCTTATTCCCCAAAAAAAATCAAACAAAATAAAAACACTTACAAAAATATTAAAGATTAAAACAAAATTATTTTTTTATATTTTTGGGCCTGACGAGGATTGTACCTCGCTCCTACGTATTTCCATTTGGAAAATCAGGGATAACGTAGTTCTTTATACAAATATTTATTGTTTGATATTATTATTTTATTTTTTTAATTTTCTAGATTTTTATGTGTATGTGTATTTCATTAATATCAAGAGAACCCGAGATTCTACATGATAAAAGGTTTAGTTACCAAGCAAATCCGAGATTTGACATGATATTAAAAATAATTTTATAATTTTATATTTTTATATTTTTATTGTTACTAATTTCCTTTTAAGAACAAAAAGAGTCTACGAAGAAGTGTTTTGATTACCAAGCAAGTCCGAGACTTGACATGGTATGCAATACTTATATCAAAGAAAAAAATATAATTTTTTATTATTTTATTATTTTTTTGTTTAGAGAGAATTAAAGCCTACGAAAGAAACCTTTTTATTTATCAAGATAAAAATAAAGGAAAAGACAAAGGTTGAGCACATCAACGACAAACCCAAAATCATTTAACATGAGAACCCCGAACACATTTAATCATACAACAATTCAAACAATCATACATTTGATGTTATAAGAGAATCATGAAAAGCATTAAGAGCAAAGACAATTTACCTCTTAAGATGACCCCCTATTGTGTGTGTGCTTTGTGATAAAAAGGAGAGGGGTTTTTCCATCTTTTTTTTTGTCTGCATTAAAGAAATTTTGTGCTTATATAGGCCTCTTGGGTACCACTGAGATCCTAGTATTTAATTATAATAAAATATATGGGGAAAAAATTGGTCTTGTTATATTGTTGCATAATATCCACGGTATTGATTATAATTATTAACGAAATATTTCCCGTAATTACTAGAATCATATTTTCTATCACATAAAGATCGTGATCAAATCATAACATATTATTCATATAATTGATTCTAATTATTACCAGAAATACTTTCTTCTAAATATTAAAATCGTACCATTCTCTAAAAGTATTATTATCAGGAATATTTGCCTCTAATTAAAATAATACCTTCCCAGACTGACAACGCACATAAGTGTAAATGCACGATATTTATTCAAATTATTATATAAAAAATATTGCTCTTAATATTATACGCTTCTCTAAAAACAGAAATTATGAAACGTCCTTTTTTGACATGTCATGCGAAGAGTGTAAATAGCAAACAGAGGGGGTAAAAATATGTAAAACATGTGGGCTCATGAAAAGAGTGTGATAATTAACAATAAATTAGATTCTCCTGCTCTTGGGTTTTTTTTTCTTTCTTCCCACGGTAAAATTAAAGTTTAAAAACCTACCATCAATCAAAACATATTTTTTTATTTTATTTTATTACTTATTATTATTATTACATTATATATTATTATTATTATTATTATTATTATTTTTAACCAAACAAGCACATTTACCCGGACGAAATTGGGTGTTGACAGTTAGCAAGAGGCGACTTCTTTCAAGATTCAAGGAAAAGTTAATTAGTTTCGAAGCACTCAAGAGTAAGAAACAAAAATCAAGAAAAACTAATTTGAAAACTAGACTATTTTTAAATGAAATGTTGAATATGAAAAACTAAAATAATTTCAATGAAATGACAAACAATAAAATTAAAGAAAATTTAAAAGTAAAAACACAAAAATAATCTAAGTGATTTGGTCTAGAATTTGAGTACAAAAAATAAAAGATGTTGAACCAAGAACTATAAAAATGTAGCATTGTATCTTTAATGTGGAATTAAAAGAGTTTCATATTTAAATATGCTCACTATACAATTCAAGATATGCAGTAAACTAAAATAGCAATAAAATTCATCAAGGAGTTGTAATATGGTGTGAATTGTTTTAGTTTCTCCTCTTTTATTTATACATGTCCTGACCAATGTGAATTTTTTTTATATTTCACTTTCTATTTTTAGTTTTGGAGGTCACAACCTTTTCTTTTCACAATTCTATTCCACGAGCAACTTAAAAATTAGATTCAAATTTAAACTCCAAAATCCACTACCAATAGGTGTAACATGTAAGACCCGGAAAAAATTAATTAATTAAATAATTAATTAATTAATAAATGCGGGTAAAAGGCGCCTTTATGACATTAATTGTTGTTTAATGTGACGTGGAAAAGTACTAGCTCATGTGGTTGAGAGTACTTTGATTGTGTGTTGTTGTTTTATGATTTATTTTAATAATATGTAAGAGTGTGGAATGTAAGCTTATGTTGATTGTGTATATCACCAAATGGGAATTGGCATAGTGGTAGTGCTTTGGCTTTGTGAGTGGAAGGTCACGGGTTCAATTCTTGGTAGACAGAACTTAACCTTTATTTTTATTAAATTTGGTTTAGAGTGAATGTGGAAAGGTAGAGAACTTAGCAGAATGGGGGCAGCCAACTTTGTGTGTTGTTGCCTTACGGGTACACTAAACTGGTATGAAATTGGATGCAAATTCCCTGGGCGAGTAAGGTAACGCTGTGATTCTTGCTCAAAAAAGCCTTATTTTCTTTTTAGTAAAGTCAAGCTTTGGCGAAGGTTTGTGGGTTTTGAGCAAACCAGGATCTCGCCCAGGCGAGATGGCCTCGCCTAAGCGAGACGTCATGATCATGTGTGATGCTTTGATTGTTGTTTTAAGCTCGCCCAAGCGAGGTGATCTAGCCTAAGCGGAGCAGAGGGCTTAGCTTGGGTGAGAGGTCCTGGCTTGAGCGAGATTATGTGAATTTCTCATGTTGTATGACCTTGTGTGTGCGCATTGACTACCTTCTTAGGTATAGGAAGTATATGCATGTGTTGTGGTGTGTGGGCTTGAAGGACTAAGTCCATTAGGGGTTTGGGATGTGCTCGGTGGTTGGACACATGATGGGCATGGAACTGGTTGAGTTCCCGTCGGCTACTAATGGGAGATGAGTCCTTAGTATGGTGATTGCATGTGTCAGGCGCACGATGGGCAAGGAACTGTGATGTTTCCGTCGGCTACTATCGGGCGAGGAGTCCATAGTATGGTGATTGCGTGCGTGCCAGGGTCCAAGTTATAAGACTTGGATGTTTATACTACACGCGAGGAGTCTGTAGGGTAGGACTATGAGCGGGATAGGCTCATAGGGTTGGACCACGAATGAGTTAGTTTCGTGGGAGCACAGGGAAGTCTCAAGACTTAGTTCATGCATATGACTCATGAAGGACTATGAGGTCATGGTTTGGGTGATTTGGAAATTTTAAAGTTAGTTATGTTATTTTGGGTTGGGAAACATATTTATATCATGTTTTGTTTATATATATGTTGTGCATAGCTCACCCTTTCTGTGTGTGTGTGGCGATGATCAGATAACTTGTTATCCGGGAGTAGATGATGTGACAGGTGGGCCAGGAGACACTTAGACGCGGAGCGAGGGCTAGCAGGGGGAAAATTTTGTATATGTATATAGATGTTTACATTTTTAGCTTTGAGAAAATTATGTAATCCCTTTGGGAGTCTTTGACTTTTAATTCGGTTTTATGAATTATGGACTCCTGGATTTATGGATTTTAATTTTTAAAGTTTACTATTTCCCGTGTTTTAGGAAATAGTTTATATTAAATATAGCACATGTTGGATTTCAAATTTTTATTTATTTAATATCAGTAATATTCCTTAAGGATGTTACATAACATGTTCTAACCCTTATAAACTTCAATGGATTAATGATGATGAGAACATGGTAGTTAATCAACAAGTGAATGTTAAGTTTTTCAAAGGGAATTATGAGGATAGTGTGTTATCTGATATAGTACCTATGGAAGCTTGTCACATCTTGTTGGGAAGGCCTTGACGTTTTGAAAGAGAAACTATACACCATGGCCATACCAATGAGTTAACTTTCACCCACAAAGAGATAAAATTTGTACTTCATCCTCTCAAACCTTTTCAAGTGGAAAAGGACCAAGTATAAATGAGAAAGAAGAGAGAGAAAGAAAGAGCTGACACTTGCACAAACCAAAGTGAGATCAATTGTTTTAAGTGCCAATGTAGTACACACAAGTCCAATGAGTGCCCTAACCAAAGAGTACTCATGTTAAGGGCTAAAGGCTTTTGTGAAGATTATTTTCATCTTCTTCTAGTAGAATGGGAAGACAAGACCAAATAAGACATTGTGTTGAAAAAGAAAGACACTCTAGAAGCAAATGGATTCAACACAAGGCAAACAAGAGCTTGAAGAGCATGCTCCCAAACTCCAAAGCCTTGATCTTTCATTTGGTCAAAGGTGTATAATCCTTGGGAGTTACATGCTTTTAATGATTATTCTAATGACACTTACTTTTTCTCTTATTTTTTGAAAAAGGGTCTTTGACCCCAATAGGAAAAAAACCAAATATCTCCGAGAGAAGGAAGGATAGGCACTTGACAATTTGAAGAGGGAGGGTATGATGGCATATCCCTAGCTTGACCAAGCACACTCAAGAAGAGTTGGAGTCATTTGTGAAAGGTGGCCCCAAGCTCCTATCATGATGGGCCATCAGTGAGTCCTTATTATTTTAGGTTTATTTTGGGCCTTGTATTATGGGTCTAGTAGTATAAAGTTTTCCTTTTGGGCCTTATATCATGGGCTAAGTAGTCTAGGTTTTCTTTTGGGCCTCGTATTTGGGCCTAAGGTTGTAGTGTAGGGTGCATTTGTATTCCATTAGTCTTGCATTTGATTTCCATTTTAGGAGATGCTCTCTACTATAAATGAGAGTCTCCACACCTTGTAAAGGGTACTCTTGAATTTTAGTGTAAAGTTACAAGTTGAGATCACTCCATGACCTTGCCTTTTGAGAGTCAAAAGCTAGAGAATTCACCTAGAATTCTCCTCTAGCCTTCCTCCTCTAAGTTGGCCTAACCTCTTAGATATCTTTCTCCACTCAATTTCGCTACCACCAATCACCATCAAAACCTTGCTTCCGCATACATTTAGCCATGGAGCTTCGTTCAACCACCAAATGCATCAATGGAGCTTCATCACTCAACATTAGAAAGATAAAGAAGGAGAAAATTTTTTTCTTATTCCTACCCGACGATATTGGTTGTCACTTACCATACACCAAAACCTACTAAAAGTTTTCCATTTTGAAACCGCTACCTTATCAAGTTTTCAGAACAAGAAAATCATTTTAATTCTCATTGAATTGTTTAATTAACTCTTCACATACCTTGATTATCCATCTTAATTAAATTTATTTTCATTAGTTTCAGTATTGAAGATTTAGATTATTAATTACTTGTTGATTTAAAATTAAAGTCCGAAGAGATTGGTCTAATGGCAACAAAAGTTATTTTTGCAACAAAAATTATTTGGAGATTTTTTTTTCTTAAATTGTTTTAGATTCACTAGTTATAATAAATATGTAGGTATGTCTTAAGGTTTGAACTCTTAAACTATTCTTTTATATTATCTCAATTAGTGTTATTATATCGGATAACGAAAAATATTGGCGACCTAAAAAACCATTATAATGTTATAACAGAAACCATGACGAGTTATAATGGAAATATTGCGGTAAAAAAATATAATACCACCACATATAATTTTAATGAAAAAGTAATGATATTATGTCTAAAAATTCAATTAATAATAACATCATATCAAAACACCACAAATTTAAAGTTCAAAACATAAAATAACAATAAATCATAAACTATATGTATTAAGTTTCTTTCTAATCATCATATTCTTCCTCAATTCCAACATAATTGTCTTCAATGTCATTATCTAATGGGGCATATCCCTCCTCCTCTTCCCCTTTTGAGAGACTCTTGTCAAAGTTAAGTAATCTTTCAAACTTAGAATTAGAGCTATCAAGCAATTCATTTTGAACTTGAATTTGAGTCTTCTCTTTATCGTTCTTGGGTTGTGTTGGAGTTGGAGTTGCACCTAAACCTTTCTTAGAAGCATGGGAAGATCCAATAACAATACCACCACTTGATTGTTTCTTTCTTTTATTATTTGCTTGTCTCATTATATAACATATTGGTTCTCCAATACTTGAAGCTTTATAAACAATTGCTTAATTAATAGTGGGATCATCATAAAAAACCAAATCACTACCCCCATCTTCATTATCATTATCATCATCAACTTCTCCCACTAACCACTCATTACATTCACCAATGTCATTCAATAAAATAGGGTCTATTTCATCCCTAATATCATATCTTTGAGAAAGTTGTTGATTATACTTTATGTAAACCAAATCATGCAACCTCTTATGGTCTAGCCTATTCCTTTTATTTGAATGAATATGCATTATGAATAAGTTATATATGAATTAATTTATTTCTACACTTTACAAGATAATAATGAAATGAGTCATGTATTTCACTTGCTCAAAAACACTTCAATTTCGCTCACATCCCGATGATAACACGTCAAACTTAAAATCTTGATTGTTAGCTTTTGTAAGTTGGGAAGTTGCATGCCCATAATTCTTCCACCATTGAGCTACACAATCAAAGAAAGTTACTTAGAATTTAACCATTATATCTTACCGCAATTTACAAAGTGTTTAAGTGTCTCACTTGGGGTTGTGGTCTTCCTTGATTCTTTGGAAAAATCATCACCAAAGAGTCCATTTGCACTCTTATAAAGAGGCAACTTAGTTCAAATTTTTTGTTACACATCTTTACTTGGCACCAAGCTCCTAATGCAGTCATATAATCGATTTATAACTTCCAAATCATATTCCATGTCTGGTTTGGAATAAAAGAACTCAGGTTCATAAAGTGACCAACATGATGCAAGGGGCGATGAAGTTGACATGTCCATCTATTCTCAATGATTTTAAATACATCAGTGTATTTACTTTAATCGTTGTTGAATGACTTCATTATTGTTTCCTTGCCTTTCTCCATTGCTTCATTTATATAACCCATAGCTGCTTTTCTTTTCCCATCCGCTAGACGAAGCACATGAACAAGAGGAGGCATGACTTTGAGAGTAAATACTGCTTGATTCCAAAATGACAGCATAAGAACAATTTTTGTAGCCTCCCTCCCTTTGGCTTCCTTAGATAGCTTATTATTGCTTCATTCATCAAAAGTGAACATCTTTCTCAAATTTCCCTTCTCTTGATGCAACCTTTGTAATAATAAATAAGAGGTAGCAAACCTTATAACGACATGTCTTACTAATTCCCTTTTGTTTGTAAATTTTCTTAACAAACTCAAGGTACTAGAATGGCTATAGATAAAGCCAACAAAACTAACTCCTCTTTGAGTTGTCTTCTTTATCAAAGGAAGCTCTCAAATGTCTTCAAGCATCAAATCTATACAATGAGCAGCACAAGGAGTCCAATAGAGATGGGTATTTTTTTTTTCTAACAACTTACCAACCAACACATAATTGATCCCATTATTTGTTATAACTTGAACAACATTTTCTTCTCCAATCTCTTCCACAAGGGAATCAAGCCTCTCAAATAGTTTTTCTCCTCTCTTCTCAAAGTTTGAACCATCAATGGACTTGACAAACATTGTCCCCTCAAGGGAGCTCACCCAAAAGTTGCTTTTGGTCAATCCGTGCATTTGACATAATAGAACAACCATGTTTGTTCCATTGCAATTTATGATCTTGCAACAATTTCTTAGTGTACTCAACTTCCTTGTTGAGAAGTGGAACTCTAATTTCATGATAAACTAGAGCGGGTAAATTAGGTCCATTAGCACCTATGGTATCAATCATATATTGATAACTTTTCAACCGCACAAGGTTGAATGACAAGCCTGCTTGGTACCAAAATCGAGCAATATACTGATGAATGAGGCCTTTAATATTTTGTCACATGCCTCTTTAATGTTAGCTTACCTTAGTTTTTTCTATTCTCTCTTCGCTATTGCAACAACTGGATTTCTACAAAACATATCTATTAGTCTGATAACGTTGTCGTTGACGCATTCAAATTAATACTACTTATCTATAACAACTTCAGTATTGTTAAGAAAGTAGTCAACAAAATAGAAAGGGTAAAGTAACCCAAAGTCGTCTTCCAACGAACACGGAATTGATTTTTAACAAGTTAGTTCTTATAAAATCTATACAAAACGGTTAGTCAAATAAAATAATAAAAATATGAGGGATAAAGATAAAAAGATAAAATAAGATATAAACAATAG
>Ga0214544_1006791_pt1 | contig 20765 bp, 19 predicted proteins | sample CNSS3metaG_FD_160074 | JGI IMG/M metagenome (GOLD analysis project Ga0214544, IMG submission 160074) | Root nodule microbial communities from cowpea collected in UCLA plant growth center, Los Angeles, California, USA - CNSS3 | ecosystem: Host-associated > Plants > Roots > Nodule | place: USA...
ATAATATAATATATATATATATATATATATATATTATATATATATTATATATATATATTATATATATATATATATATATATATATATATATATATATATTTAATTGTTGTACATGGGGATAAAGAAGATGTTTCAAGAGATGAAAATGTTGTAGATTTATTTATTTAAAATTCTAATATTATAGTTTAATAAGTGACAATAATGATTTAATGTTAGATAGTAATTTATATTTTTGTGATTTTGGTTTGTATTTGAAGTTTAACATAATTTGGAATTTTATTTGGATTGTATTGAAGTTTATTTAGATTTTTAATCTGAATTATAATTTAGTTTTCTTGAGATTGAAGAAAAAAATTGTGTGTTTTTTTTTTTTAATTAAGTGAGCCAGTGAGCCAACTGATTTAACCAGCCAACCCGTGGTGGGTCGGATTGGATTCTAATTTTGTTGGCTCGCTAATAAGTGAGTCGGGTTGGGTCGGGTGACCCGTTTTGTCAACTCTATGTATATTGTTGGTTTTGATGTTTTAAAATGAATTTTTTTTAATATACTAATTCCAATGCATTTTAAAAGCTCGAAGAGAGAAGCAATACTAAAAATGTCAATAGGAAATCTGGACTTAACATACTTACAAGAAGTACCAATATATTTTTAATAATATAGACATACAAATTTATTTTTCACATGTTACTTCTTTACGTTTCATCTCGTTATCTCAAATTCTATTTTGTTGTAAAAAATTTTCTTTAAAGTTAAATGTTCAATTATATTATTTATTTCTCTTTTTATAATATATATTTCATGCACACTAATAATTATCATACATAATATTTGGTAGATCCAATAGTTTAGTATAAACACATAAATTACAGTATTGCTAGACTATATCTATACTCATTTAAAATAATTAGTAGAAAGTTCATTTGAGATGAATTAATGAACAAGACATCAGAAAAAAAAATACTAATAATCAACATAAAAGATAACTTTTAATTAGCTACTTTATTTTAATTCAAATAAAAAGAGGCAAAGACTTTAATTTATTTATACAAATGTGTTTACTAACTATAAAATTATGCATAGTTGTTTTTTCACCTCTTCTAATCGCGGGCCTTGGGCCATCGCACTTCTGGACAATACCAGGACTAACTTTTGTTAACTATTTAAAAAGCCATTAATAAATTATATAATTAAAGAAATGAAAATAATACTTTCAATGACGATAAAGTTATGTTTCATATTATAAATTAAAATTAGTGACATTTCATTAGTACAAACAAGTGATTGAGTCTTTCTTAACTAGACGCATGTGTAATAAAGTGAGAGAATATTTTAGGTCACAAAAGTGAAATACTCATTAATTTTATGGACTTAATAGATCATATCCCACAACATTTATTTATTTTTATATTATCAGCTTTGCGATAATATATTTCTAAAATTATGTTAGAACTTTAAATATATATATATATATATATATATATATATATATATATATATATATATATATATATATATATATATATATACTTGAGTGGCTTGTGGATGTTTCAAAAGATAGTAAAAATTTAGACAAATTTCTTTATATTTGGTAAATGTGAATTACAATAAAATCTCTTTTGTACAACTAAAATTATTAAATTAAAAATATGAATTACTAATGTTAAAGAAACTGATTTATTAAGATCAAATTAAAAAAAAGAAAAGTTAAAAATAACCTGTGGCTGCTGGGATTCGAGCCCAGGTCTCCACGGCCACAACGTGGAATTCTTACCACTAAACTACAGCCACTTTGATGTCTGTTAGTTTGGTGTTTCACAATTTGTTTTATTTTGTAAGTTCCCATTGTTTCAGTTCAATGCCAATTGGAGACTATTATTTACAAATAAGATACAAAATTTAGTGTACGGTTTTTATTTGGTCCATAATCTATTTTGGACTTGGTTGGAGACCCAAGTTGCAACCAAGATTTAGGGTGTCAGTTAGTAGAACAACTTTGGGCCCAAAAGTGTTTTCTAACCGAGAACATGGTGATAACATTTTGGGTTTTCTTCCTCCACCCCTAATATTTTTTCTGCACTTCTAAAGATTCATGCTCATCCATTTATGCTCTTGAAAAATTAAATAAATAAAAAAATTTAATTAGCTAAACCTAATAATTCAACAAACAGAGGTAGTTGGTTGCCTGAATTAAATGATAGCAGTTTTTGTATATGTACGGCTGCACCTCCAATTATTTTTCCCTTTTCTTTCACTTTCACTTTCATTTTTAGTAAAACAACTTTTGTTGCTGGTTGAAGTGTGAATTTTGCAGTTCAGGGTCCACCGGTATTTCACCACTTTGCTTCATTTCTTCTCAGAAAAAAGGTACGCGTTACAATCCGTATACCTAATAAGTTTATATTTGATAAGTTTATGTTTGAGATACTGAAATCTTAGGTGAAAAAAAATGAAAACAATTGAGCTGGGTTTTTAATGTTCTACGTATATGGAGATAGCTTTTTACGAAAATCATTTTCCATCATTAGCCATATACAGAAGTCGACTTCCGGAACATAATAAAAAAATCCCTACTTTCGGAAGTGGACATTTGGAAGTGTCTGTGTAAAACGGAAGTGGAGTTATTTTTTGACCATATACAGATCGACTTCCAGAACATAATGAAAAAAATCCCAATTTCGGAAGTGGACATCCGAAAGTGTCTGTGTAAAACGAAAGTGGACTTCCAGTATGGAAGTAAAGTTTTTTTTTTTCGTAGTCTTACGGAAGTGGACTTCCGGTCCTTTAAAGCAAAGTTAATTTTTCACAATATTATGGAAGTGGACATCCGAAAATGAAAATAAACGGATGTCGACTTCCCATTTTTTTCTTCCGAAAGTGGTGAGTTGCTTTTGTTTCTCCGGATATGGTAGCATATGCATTTTTTTTTCTTTCTTTTCCTTCCTTGTGCGTGAAGTTAAGATAACATGGTTTTCTCTTTTCTTTTTCCACTGTGGTAAGGTGCTACCCTAGGATGAAGAGATGTAATGTAGATAGAGTAAGTAGTTTTTCTATTTTATTTTGTAATTTTGTTAGGGATCGAGTAATAACTTCTGTTTTATTTATTATTTATTTATATTATTTATTTAATTTTTATTTACATAAATATTTATTTTTTCTTTATATATTATTTCTTTATATATTTTTTTCTGTTTTAATTATTATTTGTTTACGTATACTATTTATTTATTTATTCATTGTTTGTTTTATATTTTTGAATGAATGTTTTTATTTTTTATTGATTGAATTTTATTTATCTTGAATTTCTTTTTATGGTTTACTGTTTATGTATATTTTATTTTATTTTTATTTATTTTATTGTTGGAGGAATATTTTAATTTTGTTTTTATATATTTTTTATTTTGAAAAAAGTGGTATTGATTACTGATGTTAGATTATAGGTGGTTAAAGTTATTTAAAATAGACAATTAAAGTTATCTAAAATAGACAATTTTTCTTTAACTTTCATGGAATCACAAGTAAATTCGAGTTTCATCTCAAATTTCTCTTCTTTCATCGTAAATAATTAAAATTTTAATTATTCTAAATTATAAATAATTAATATTAAAACTTATTTACATTAAAATTAAGTATAAAAAATATTACAACGTAACCTAGAAAAATAACATAACAACGATGATAAAATAATAAATATTAAAAAATTTATATAGAAAAAAAAAACAATCGGAAGTTGACATTCGGAATCCAATATCTTCGGAAGTCGACATCCGGTGAGTTAAGTCAATGTTGCCTAATACCATTCACCGAAAGTCGCCCACGTGCTTACGGAAGTCGACTTCTGGTGATATTTTTTGCACACCTACAGAAGTCCACTTCCAGACACAACACTTACAGAAGTCACCCTCTTTTACGCATCTCTTCTTACGGAAGTCACTTCCAATTACAAAAGTCATTTTCATCTACGGAAGTCACCAACTATGGAAGTCACCACCTACGGAAGTCACCAACTACGAAAGTCACCACCTGCGAAAGTCACCACTACAAAAGTTAGTTTTAATTACGGAAGTCAACTTCGGGTATTGATGCCTTACGGATGTCGACTTTCGGTCATGTCGTTTTCATGCTATTCATAGTGGTCTACGGAAGTCCACTTCCGAAACTTATCTTTGTCTACGGAAGTCCACTTTCGTCATTTTGTGGCTTACGGAAATCGGAATTAAATCACTTGCGGAAGTCAACTTTCGGTTCGTGGTTTACATTTCAGGCATTGATACTCACAGATCTATACTCCAATCAACTAAATGATGCTTATACCTATAGATGCATGACAAACATGACATCAACAACACAAAAAATGAAAAATGAAAAACTACGAAGGGATATCATTACCTGTGTTAATGTAGAGGAATGGCGAAAGGAAGAGGGAGACCATAGAAAAAAACAATGAGGAGTGTGACTTGAGGGGCGAGCTTAGAGAGTGAGGAGAGTAAGGCAGAGGGTTTGAGGGTGAGGTGAGGAAGGTTGCTAGGTTTAGGTTAAAAGAGAGTGAGGAAGTAGTTTTCATTAAATAAGAGAGAAAAAAATGAAAGAAGTGATTGATTTAAAATTTTAAAATGGTCAAAGGGAAATTCTGGATTTTAAGAAAAATTTGGAGGTGTAGAAGAAATATCGGGGGTGCAGGAAGAAAACCCCTAACATTTTTTGAGTTTGTGTAAAGGCTTTTGTTTCCTGCACGCACCTCTATTATCAAAATGGCTAAAACTTTCTGCACCCTATCAAATTTCGCTTCCCATCCCATTAAAAACTTTCGAAAAGTGTTTTTTCGTAGAAGGATGAGTGATTGATTTCCTGATTTTCGGAATTTTTTTTTTGAAATTGTTTATTGTGTTTCGGAAAATAAATTTTAGAAGTGATTAGAGAACGGTAGGGTGTAAGTAATATTAACATTATTACATTATCCATATTTTTTTATTCTTTTATTGACAAGTTATATAAAGTTTGGTTTTTCCGTCATTTTAAAATTGTGTGCAAAAGAACCCGGGTTCAAATCGTACAAAAATCAGTTTGTTTTTTTTTTCATTTATTTATGATTTCAACTATAATATTAATTATAAGTAATATTGTTATTTGTAATATTTTATAATTATTATTATTTGTAATATTTTTATAAGTATTATTATTATTATTATTATTTATAATTATTAATAATACTATTATTATAAATATGATCTGTAGTGATAGTAGTAAAATTATAACCAATATTAATATAATTATTATTATTATTATTATTATTATATGTTACTATTATATATTATTATTATCGATATTATTAACATTATTGTTATTATATATTATTATTATTATTATTATTATTATTATGAGTAAAGAAGTAATTAGAAAAATTATTAACTATAATATATGAAAATTAATACTATAATTAGTAGTGAAATTGTTAGTATTATTATTATTATTATATTTTTTATCATGAAAATTATTAACATTAGTAATAGTAAAATTATTATTGTTATTGTTATTTTTATTAATATTATAAGTATTATTAATCATATTAATATATTATATATTAATATTATGATTATGATTATATATGATTGTTGTTATTATCAAATTTATTGATAATATTAGTAGTAGTAAAAATATTAGTATAGTATTACTTATAATTATTATTATTATTATTATTATTAACAACATTATTATTATTAGTTTTAATGATATTATTATTAATAAAATTATTATTATTATTATTGTTATTATTATTTATTATTGTTAGTACTATATTTATCATAAATAATATTAATATTATTACTATTATTTCAATTTTGACACAAGATTATATTTTAATTATTTAAATTTTTATTATTTAGATTGTAGTATTTAGGTAAACATTTTACTTTTATATAGTACGAGATTATATTTTAGTTACTTGCATATTTTTTTTGTTTTGTTTTGTCTTTCCATTTGAATAATTAGTTGAATCCAAAAAAGTAATTACCAAAATTTATTTTTATTTTTCAATTATTTATGATTTACACTATAATATTAATTATAAGTAATATTATTATTTGTAATATTTTTATAAGTATTATTATTATTATTTGTAATTATCAATAATATTATTATTATAAATATTATTTGTAGTGATAGTAGTAAAATTATAATCAATATTAATATTATAATAATAATAATAATAATTATTATATGTTATTATTATATATTTTTATTATATATTATTATATATTATTATTATTATCAGTATAGAAGTAATTAAAAAAATTATTAATTATAATATACGAAAATTAATACTTAAAATAGTAGTAAAATTATTAGTATTACTATTAGTATTATTACTATTATATTTTGTTATTGTGAAAATTATTAACATTAGTAATAGTAAAATTATTAGTGTTATTATTATTATTAGTATTATTAACCATATTAATATATAATATATTATTATTATGATTATATTTGATTGTTGTTATTATTAAATTTATTGATAATATTAGTAGTAGTAAAAATATTAGTATAGTATTACTTATAATATCAACATATGATATATTAATTTTTTATATATTATGAAAAAAAAAGCTGGAAAAATTTATTATTATTAATAACATTATTATTATTATTAGTTTTAATGATATTATTATTAATAAAATTATTATTATTATTTACTGGTATTAGTATTATATTTATCATAAATAATATTAATATTATTACTATTATTTAAATTTTGACACAAGTTTATATTTTAATTATTTATATTTTTATTATTTGGATTGTAGTATTTAGATAAACATTTTACTTTTATATACTACAAGATTATATTTTAATTACTTGTATTTTTATTTGTTTTGTTGTTATTTTGTCTTTATATTTGAATAATTAGTTGAATCCAAAAAAGTAATTACTAAAATTAGTTACATAATATTATTTTCCCCTTATCCATTAAAATATTCTTAAATGATTTAAAAGAATATGAAGTACAAAAGAATTTATTAAAAATGGCATTCTAGATAATGAATTATGTTTATTTATACTGATTTTAATGGTTTAAATTTACTTACAGTTGCATCCTTAAGCAATCTTCATTTATTCAATTTGGAGTAAATTTTGTGAATTATTTTAAATACCAGCGAAAAAGTTTATACTTAAGAGAAACTTATGGTACAAATTAATTATTTAACGATCATTTATGAAGTGAATCTCATTGGAGATAACTTTAGAATACATTTTTTTTTTTCTCATCTTGTCTCTAAGCCATCTTGCTTCTTCTAATTTAATCAATACTTGAATGTGTTTATTCTTAACTGGGAGGTTAAGATGTTCTTTGAAAGATTTTATAGCATTCAAAAATTATACATTAGTTATTGTAAATAATTTAAAATTTTAAATCTAAGTTTTTTTTTTATTAATTTTTTCCAAATTTTTTGTGTAAATCTTGTAAAATTTAAAAGGAAAGTGGATTGATATGGATTGTTATAATAAGATGTTTCGTACCTATTATTTAGTTTCATTTACAATTGTATGACTTAGATAAGGTATTCTTAATTTGATTGTCCATGTGATGTGATATTGTTTTGGAAAGTGTAAATGAAGCTCAATAGTTGGAGGCTTAACCTTGAGAATTTGAATGTGTAGTTGTTGGACCTGATGAAATAATCTTGTATATTGTTAAAACTCTTTTTGTCTTGAATAGTCACTATAAAGATAATTTAATTTTGTAGCAAGTGATTCAAAAAGTGTGTTTTGACATATTTTCATACTATTTATATCATACAAATTATTGATATGATATTTGTTCTCATTTTCTTTCTTATTTCTTATTTTTTTTCTTGTTGAAAATGATAGAAACTTATTTAAATACTACCACAAGAATACATTTATAAGAAGTTTAAACTAGAACAACATATTGAAGAGAACAGGGAAATGATATCACAATTGTATTATGAAAAATGCAATCTTTCAATGGAAAGAAAACATCCGCTAACTCAATGAATGCATTACAACTACTAGAAAAAGATCCCTTAAGGATGAAGAGGCAAACAAAAGCATAATCATTCACAACCCATCTACTCCCAATGGTTGGTCCTTAAAAGCAAGCCTTGCCACACAAAATCCTCCAAGGTCTGATTGATAAAAATTTTGTGTTGGCAATGCTTTTCATGTCTTTGTCCATATGTGTCATACAATTAATGACTTCACCTTTTTTATTTTCCAATAATCTCCTTGACATTAGTTGTCAATTCGCCCAATGAACCCTTAACCACCATAACTTTTCTTCCTCCATTGGAATCAACCTTGTCCTCAAGGTTGAACTTAGGATAATCCCTTTTGATGACATTGATATCTTCCCACACAATGTTTGATGTACTAATTCCTCCCATTGAATGAGGAGACATTGAATGTGTTTGATACTTCGTAAAATTACGCGAGACTCTAAAACTTTTCTTGGTTAAGTGATAGGACCTTTTGCATTTGTGATTAAAGGTAATGACACATATGATTGGTGGTGGTCTCCGTAACATTTTATGGATTGAGTTTGACGAACGAAAGTCACCTACCTGAAACTCCACATGAGTCCTTCTTTTGTTATTTGATTATGAGCTTTTAATAAATTGTGTTTTTAATTGATTGAGAATGTCATTACGTTGGTGCAACAACTCTTCTAAGGATGAAGGGTTAGTTTGATCTAAATGGTACTTGGTTATGGTTGATGGGTCATGATCCTAGACAACTTGAAATGGTGTCATACAAATGTTGGTTTAAAAATAAATATTGTACCATACTTATGCCCATGTAAATAATTTAGTCTACTCTTTCAAATTTTCACCAATAAAACACAATAAATGCATATTAAGATATTCATTGAGAGCCTCAAATTGACCATCACTTTTGGGAATGGTAGGCTAAGCTCACAACTAGTGTAGTGTCACTTAAATAGGTGTTTCTATAAACTACTCATAAAAGCTTGGCCTCAATCTAAGACTATAGATTTTGAAAACCCATGTAACTTTATAATAGTCTTGATAAAAACCTCAATGACCTATTTTCTTGTATAGCTGCTTTTTAGAGCGGTAAAGTAGACATATTTAGACAATTTGTTGATGAATACCATAATGACAATGGCCTTGAGAAAGAAGAAGTCCCATAATAAAATTTGTGACCACATCTTTCCATATTTTGTCATAAATAGAAAGAGGTTGCAACAATCCTTTGGCCGAGTTGTGTTGGTTTTGGTTTACTTGCAGACATTGGTGGACATGTTTTTTATGTCCTTATACATTTTTTGCCAAAAGAATTCAACTGATATACGATTGATTGTTCGAGTAATACCAATGTAGTTTTTTTATTTAAGGTGACATGTTTTATTAAGGGTTAATACGAGAAAGATTTAATGGTAATTGTATGCTTGTCTTCAAATAGTTTGGCCAAGGATATTGTTTTTAGTAGAGAGTTAGGGCTTTGGGATAAAACATCCCTACTATAATATATAATATCCAGCTTTTAACCACTAATGAAATAATCAAGCAAGAAATCTATGAAATAGTAAAGCAAGACTATAATGACTCTAGTGCTTTTATTAGTAATAGTTGTAAACCGCATATAATATTCAACAATATAACTTTTTTAAACTAATTAAATAATGTAGAACGAGAACATTCAAATTGTGAGAAACCAAGATCCACATCTAGCATAACATGAAACTTTGTAGATTGTAACAAGTTGTTGTTTTGCATCATTTGAAATCACAAAAACAATGTCTTTCTCGAGGTGGATGAAAAATGTAATTAAGCATTGTATAGTATTTAAAGATTTTTCTACTTTGAATACCCATCGAAAAACATTTGGACCATGACATTGTGAATTTGGAATGATAATGTCTGTGAGCTAAGCGTTGAGGAATTTGAGTTCAGACCACTATTAGTGTGAGCAATCAAGACTTCCTTCATAGATAATTCCAACTGCTTGAAATGAGACTCATAATCTCCATTATATTTGTCCATTAGTTCTAAAATATTCTTAGCATCATTTCCTAACTCTTTCAATATTCTATTTTGAATTATGGTGTTAATGAGAGCACAAATGTAAGACACCGACACTAGAACAAGATATTGAAGAGAATATAGAAACAATATCTATATTGTATCATGGAAAATGCAAGCAACGAATAAATCTTACAATGGAAAGAAGACATTCACTAAATTAGTGAATGTAATAAAAATACAAGAAAAAGATCCCCATAAGGTCCAAAAGGGAGACAAAATCATAATCATTGACATCTCTTATACTATCAATGATTGGTCCTTAAAAGCAGACTTCACCGCACAAGAGTCCTTCAAGCCTGATTGACTAACTTTTTGCGCTTTTTCCATTAGCAATTTTTTTCACATCTTCCACTACTAGAAAAAAGTCATTTAGCCACTAAAATAATACGGTCGCAAATTGTCACTGAAATAGTCATCGATTTATATCAATTTCAAATTAGCCATCGAATGACTTGTTAGTGATTTAGTTCGTATATTGACTAAACTAGTGATCGATAGTATTAGTGACAAAAATTCAGTTGCTAAATCGGTGACTATGAAAAGTAAAATTAATTATTTTTTTTAGCCACCAAATTAGCGACCGAATAAAGTGGTTTATTAGCAACCAAATTCGTTTTGGTGGTTATATAGCGACCAAAGGTGTTTCAGTGGCTAAATAGAAGTCCAATTTCCCACTTAATTAAAAGATTGGAGACTGAATATATTTTGGTGGCTAAATTATATTCGGTATTAGCCTCCTTGTTTTCAACTTGCCCCCAAATTAATAGATTTTTATTTTGCCTCCAAATCCTATTTCGTCTCACTTGCTCTAACATTTTGTGCCAAACCCTAAACCCTACCATGGTCATCTCTTTTCTTTTCCTTGCAATTACCGAACCGCAACTTGGTTGAAAAATTTTGTGTTGCCATCTATTTTTTTACGGGAGGAGCTGCAAAGATGAAATAACTCTTTCAAACTTTGCAGTACTCCAGCACTAGTTGTTGTGTATAGTGCAAACAATTTGTCTATTTTTTCTTTGAACCGTTCATTTGAACCAAAGCTTAATTAGACCTCAGTTACTTTTTCATGAAGAATCCCCAATAATAGTGAATTACATATAAGAATTTGGCCCACCTCTACCACAACCCTTTTATGCCACTTAATTGAACAACAAATTGAGTAAAATTTGTGGTCTATTCTAGCTTAGTTCTTTGACATCACTATGCAACATAACCATGATACGTATCTCATTGATGGATATTCCCAGAACCTTACCCTTTTGAAAATTAATAATGGATAGTTGTATATAAAGTAAAGTTTAATAATAAAACTTCAAAATATATGTAACATTTATTAACAATGCCTTAGGCTTATTTCTTATAATAGAATGTGTAGTTTTGAGTTTTGACCTTATGAAGTGGGTAAATAAACAATCTCTTGTATTTGTTGTGTCTTGGGGTCATAATCTATTATACTTTTCCCTCTTTAGAGTTAGAGTTTTGATGGTATGTCTTGGGGTCACAATCTTTTTAGAACTTGAATTCAGTCCATTACTATTACAGTCTCTCTTTATAGCTAGAGGCCTAGAGGACTTAGACTTTGGAGAAACATTCTTTATAGCTAGATGTCTAGGGAACTTAGACTTGGGGGAACATAAGGTATAACTGAAATCTTGGCTAGAAATGGTAGTGATGTTGGAAAAAGGTGATTTTTGTGACATTTCCTTTATTGAAATTTTCCTCTCAAGTGAGTTATCATGTATTTTAAATTCTTGAATCTAAAACTACATCTCCATTTCATGATTATTAGAATGTGTAAAATTTGTCATTTTTTAGAATTAACTATAGGAGATACCATGGGGATATTTCGTTTTCCCACCACATGTGGTAGCTTTAAGGTTACCATGATTTATCAATCAAACAACTATAATACATTTATGCATCATGATAAAAGTTCTCTACAATAGCTTTTGTGTCTCTTAGTTATTTTAGGTGAATTCTTACAAACTAACATAGAAAATGTATTTTCAAACACATGTTATCCTTTACTCATTTTAACGAGTCAAATCCAACTTTTACGATGAATTGATATTACCTATCTCTCTTTCAAGTTTTATTTTCATTCACTTTAATCTTGAATCCAATGCCCAAGCTTGCTTTATGTGGACTATGGAGCTTTTAAGTCAATTTAACAAGTTTTGGTTCATTTTTTTCTTTTCTCCAAAACCAAGGACCTACAATTTTTCTTACATATTTATTATCATAATTATTTTAGTATGATAAATAAAATACAAATAATTATGTTATTTTACTATTAAATTTAAAACACAATGAAAAGATAATTAGTGCTATTATTTATACTCTATATTCATCCTTGGTGTTTATACATGTCTATGTATAAATATATATTGGTTTTTAGGTATATTTGGTTTTGTATTTTTATTGTCAACAAAACTATAAGTAGGTTGCCGAAAGCCAAACAGGCTAATCCTACCCAAGCCTGATTTGTAAGGATCAACATTTTTTTTTCATATTTAAGTTTAACTATTAACAAGATTTCTATTGCTATGATGAGCATTGGAGTTAGAATTATAAGGGTGGTATTAGGAGGCAATCAAGGAAACTTAGGAGGGAATTCAATGGGTGAGATATTTTCTCTGTGAAGGAGTCATGAACCATGTTTTTCTTACGTGGGTCAAAATTCGTTAACGTGGTAGATCAACTTATTCAACCCATTTGATTATATAGATCGTGTTACATACTTTTCCATCATATAAAAAGCTCGATTGAAATGTCAATTTGCCTTTTATTATTTTATATTATACTTTGGTGAATTATTTATATTGTTTATTTTTTATTATATTGGTTCTTTTTCCATCTCTTCCTCTCATGTATTCCAGACAAACTCACAAGATTAGCTTGCTTATAGGAGTTGTGCACCTACAATAAGTTTTTGACTTGTTCAGTATTTAATCTTATTCATGCTTAATTTAAATTTTAGTGTGATTAAAAGATTGTTTTCATTGAAGAATGTAATTGTGTAAGTAATATGTTGTTCTATCAAATAATGTTCATATAAGAATTGAGGAGTTTAATAAGAATGCATGTTAGTTCATTAATCACATTGTATATACCATTTGTTGTAGTCAGTTTGCATTGATGGAAATCCTCGAAGGTAGAAAGAGGATGTATAAAAGATTGGATGCTAATAAACATCTGACAGATGAATTTAGAGAAGAAGTATATGAGTTCCTTCAATATGTTATTGATCAAGAAAAGTTTGTAGAACAAGGTGAAATGTTAAGAGGTCCTTGTGTTAAATGTAAGTGTAAAGTTTTTAAGTATGTGGATCATGTTGGATTGGATCTTTACCAAGAGGGATTCATGCCTAATTATATTTGATGGACAAATCATGGTGAAGATTTGCCACAATTCTCCCAAGTGGATATTGGGAGTTCAACTTATCAAACTTGTGAGCAAAGGGAAGAATTAGGTCCTTTCCATCAAACAATCATGGATCATGCTGGACCCTCAAAGTACATGGAAGAAAACCTTGATCCTGAAACCCAAAATTTCTTTGACTTGTTGATGTGCAAACATCCTTGTGGGAAGGATGTTAGAATCACTCAAATGTTGAACACATAAGAGTAATAAGAGAAAATATACCTGTGTATTGTGTAAAATGGAACAACTATTTCCACGAAGCTTCTTTGATTCCATGGAACATCTTCCAATTCATCTATCTTATGAGGCAAAAGTTACTGGTCTAGTCCAATATCGTTGAATGTATCCATTTGAGAGGTATACAATTACTAATCACTTTTACATTGTTTGTTGTTTATTTCTTCAATATTTTAAATGATGCATGACTATATTATTTATTAGGTTCTTACACTTCCCAAAAAAGAAAGTGAATAATAAAGCTAGGGTGGAGGGCTCTATTTGTGAAGCTTACTTGGTGGAGGAAACATCAACATTTGCCTCATTTTATTATCCTAATCATGTTGAAATAAGCAATGGTCAATCGGAGTCATATTTCTATGGAGTATTGTCTAATATTATTCAAGTGGAGTTTATTGGCTTGCCAATCATGAATTTAATTCCCTTTCAATGTAAATGGTTTGATAATACTACTAATATAGTAACCAAAGCATATAATAAGTATCTAATCGTCCAAGTAAAGAAATCACATAGATATAATAAAACATATGATCCATTTATATTTGTAAAACAAGTAGAACAAGTTTATGACACCAAATATCCCAAGGGACACCGTGGTTGGTTGGGAGTAATTAAGACAATAGCTCGCAGCAGAATTATTGATAATACAGTAAGGCAAATTGAGCATGAGACTCCATACCAAGATAATGAGCTTCTATAACTTCAAGTAATGCTACATGTTGATTCATACTTCATTCATGATTCTCTTACTGATGTTGATTAGAGGTGGCAATACGAGTTGGGCTAGCTCACACTACATTTTTAACACGGGCTAAAAATTCTAGCCCGCCCCGCATAAATACAGGCCTACGGGCTAGCCTGCCTATTTTTTTTAAATAAGATTCTTATGATAAAGCTTTCAATGTTCAACAAATTGGGAAACTTTAACAAGTTCACAAAATTAAGCAAAGACTTTGGGAAGTTGGATGATAAATTGATAATTCAACATTTTCATCAAATTCATATTTGTACTTTGATATATACGATGTATTATTCAAATTTTAGCACATTCAAAAATACATAATACTTGTGTTTTCCAGTCATATAAGAATTTGGAACGTTTATGCAGAAGTCCAGAAGGAAAGTAACTGATATTCACAAGTGCAAGTTTTTTTTTAAATGGGCTAGTGGGCCAGCCCGTGCGGGCTACGGGCTTTTATGGGCCAACAGGCTTAATATTGCCACCCCTAATGTTGATGGTGGGAGCAAAGAAAAAGCTATAAATTTACTAAATCAAACAAACTTAGATGAAGAATATGAGGGGGAATACATTTCAAGTGAGAGTGAGGATGACATTGATAGTGATTTTGATGACATAGATACCTCTTTGGTAACTGATGTATTAAAATTGATTGTATATCTCGTATTAATAATTATTTACATTAATATGATTGTGATTTTTAATAATTGCAGTGAATTAGATGCAAGATAACTGACACATTTATTTGTAGAAAACACAATCATGTTTGAGTCTTTTTATCATACTTAGTTCATTTTTTATTGAAAATTAATCGTTCTAATTTCATACCTCTATCGAATGTTATATATGAAATAATTTTCACTTGTAGACGACACCAATGGGTAGAGGTGGTGAATTCAAAGCTAAGGATAAGACATTTAAGGAAAAGATGACACAATTGATGCAAGATAATGAACAATATGAGGAATGTATATGCTGACAAGAAGAGCATATGAAACTTGTTTTATACATCTAGTTGAAAAATCTTATGGCATGCCTTTTGATCCTCCTAGCAATGGAGATGATGCAGTAGATCGTTCTAGTTATGGTAGTCCACATGAGCATTATTTAGGTTTAATTTTATGTCGACTTTAATCTTGCATATGTATTTATAACTAATTCTATTTTTGGTTACATTATATATTGTAGTTTATTATTATTTAGTATAATTAAATATGCAACATTTATAAGCAGGTAAAAAATTAAATATAAGTAGATTGATTTAGTCACTTGTTCAATCACGGATCTAGCCACCAATTTACACATCGATTTAGCCTCTGATTTAGTCATCAATTTCGCCACCGATACCATTTTAATTAAATAAAAAAGCATATTTATTTGTGACCTAATTAGCAACCAAAAACTATTTCATTAAATTAAAATACATCCCTATTAGCGACCGAATTCGTGATCGAAAGTTTAATTGCTAAATTGGTTTCAAAATACTTTAAAGTCACCAAATTTATAATGACTAATTAACAACTGTAATTTTGGTGGTTGTTTAACCACTAATTTTTAAATCAGAAGCTAACTATTACGCGACTAAAGTTTTAGTCATTATTTATATTCGGTGTGACTAGGACGTTAGTCACATTTAGCTAATGATTTCGTCAATTACTAAAAATGTTTTTTTTTTTTTTCTAACAGGGTTCGTCCATATGTGATATACAACTGATGGTTTCACTTGTTACTTTCCCTGGTAGCTTTATGTTGGATAGTTTTGCGCAACGGTGAATGCTACATTTCAAGGACTTCAATGAAATGTTCATACATATAACAATAAACAACTTTCTAAGGACAAGTATCATCACTAATAATTTCACCAAGTAGAACCACTAATATATCTATTATATATAGGACCACTCATCCAATAAATATTCTACATTCGTTTAGTTATCCTAAATTATGATATATAATACACTTAAATTTAATAAAATTATACATTTCCTAGTGATTGAAGAAATACTATGATTAGAAAGTAGGACTGAGGGATCCAGCTTTTGTTATTATATATTTTTCTTCATCCTTTGTGGTAATTTTCAGGTTTATAAAGAAAGGAAACAAAACGTACATTTCCCTAATTTATTCCTGGAGGCCACAAAGTGAATACCGACTATGCAATACAAACTCATTTTACATGTAAGTCTCAATATGAAAGAAACTAGTTTGTTTTGATCTCATGCATGGTGGACCAAGGCCATTTAATACCGTTACCAACTCTTCATGTCTACACCAAATTTCATAATACAATCCCACACATGTGGATTTTATCAGAACCAGAGTCAACATAACTTAGAATTTGATTTTTTTTCTTTTCATTTTAGATAATTTTTTAATTACACTTACGTTGGATATACATGATGTAATAATAATTCAAATGAAATAATCCTTTTATTTCATAAATTTTTATAAATTGTGAAATATCTCAAGATAGAAAAAAAACACCCTCGTCATAACAAAGATGAAAAAGTATTTAACATGCAATAACACTAGAACAAGAAAATTTCTAAATAGTGACCAATTTAGTGATTAATAATTATTAGTAACTGTAATAACCAATTTAGATATTAATTTACAAAACTAAAAATTATTGGTTACTAAAAATAGTCACTATTATGAATAAAATATTGTAATTGGTCACTAAACTTGTCTTTAAATTAGTTACTATAGTTTTGGCTACCAAAGAAAATTGGTCACTAAAAATTAACTACTTAAGTTTTAGCTACCAAAATGATTTAGTTTAAAAATTGGTCTCTAATTAATTAGTCACCAATTTAATAACCAATTATAATTTTTTTATTTATTATAGTAACTCTTTAAGTAATCAATATTTTTTAATTTTGTAAATTGGTATCTAAATTAGTCATTATAGTGACTAACTACTTTTAGTTCACAAAATTGGTTTCTAATTGAGAATTTTCTTGTAGTATAAATTTTTTCTCGAAAATTAATTTTGATACTATCTTCTACTAAACATTAAAAATATATAATATTAATATTTTAAATTATTTTTAATGTATTTTAAATTTTCAAAATTAATATTGATGACTAAATTTTGGGAGCACATTAGAGGAAAAACACATAGAACCCGACATGAGAATCCAAAGTGATTTGAGATGGTATCTTATTTTTCTCTGTCTACCTCCCAAACTCGCAAATATTTCAAGCATTAAATATTTCTGTAAAAGACATATAATACTGATATATTCCCATTTTGTTTCATTTTGTATTGAATCATACGAAAAGAAAAAGTTTTACTTTGTAATATAGATCATAGAGAATCTATTTTGAAATTGAAGCAAGAAGAAAACTTTTGGGGATAAGTTGGGAATGGTGGCTTTATTGGACCAGCAATTTATTTGTGTCAGTGATGAAGTGGTGAAAAAGAAACACAGCACTGTTCATAGCTCCCCCACCAGCATGTGGCTTTATTGCACCATGCTTTGGTCAACTAGGCTAAGCTAGATGACACACTATGAATTAATAGGTGTTGTTGGGCACCCAAATGTACTATGAACATAGAAAGTGACACACTGACATGTGGTGAGGGGCTTAATTTGAGGCATAAACTAACAAATAGTTAAGAATTATCATTACTTAAAATAGTTTTTTCTAAATTAATAATTAAAATAGTTTATAGAATTAAATATATTTTTATTTCTTAATTTTAAGTGAAAATTGTAATTAATCTCTTTTCAAAATTTTGGACCAATTTAATCTTTCATCTTTCAAAATAAGTAGATTTAGTCATTTTTACCAAATTTTATTAAGATTATTTGACATTTTAAACGTGTTTTACTAAGCTAAAATTGAAGCAAAATTGTGTCAAATGGTATAAACAACTCAAATGTTATCATGAAATGAATTTAAAACATCAAATAAACTTAACAAAATTTGATTAAAATGACTAAATTCACGTATTTTTAAAGATGAAGAACTAAATTGGTCAAAAGTTTTGAAGATGAACTAATTCCAATTTTCAGTGTAAATTAAGGCATCAAAAACATATTTAACCCTAGTTTCTATTATGAATTGGTCTCTAAATTAGTTACTAACATTAACTATTAAAATTTTGGCTACCCAAAGAATTGGTCTCTAAATTAATCTTTAATTATGAAATTAATTTCTAAATTAATCTCTAAGCATATTTTTGGATCGTAAAATTAGTCACTACATCATTTTCTTATAGTGATATATGTGAAAGCAAATATGGTAATGAATTCTGCTCCAAAATCCAAGAAGAAGAAAAATGGCAAACACCAATTGAAAGATAGTGTAAGAGCATCTTGATACATGGTATAATAATTTCTTATAGCTACCTTTAGACTCAATAAGAGTCACTGGTGAAACCCTATTCACACTCTCTCTATCTCACTCAATTTAAAGCAGCAGTGAAGTAATGGTGTGCACAGCTACTACAAGTCCAAATGATCCAATCATCACCTGCAACCACCAATAATAGAACAGACCCAAATCAGTGTAACCTACCAAAATATGATGAATAAGTGAATGCCACCGCTATAATATACTTTATAACTCTCATAATAATTAACTCATTATCATGTGTTTCCTTCAAAATAAAGTAACAAGCAAGTACACTATAACATAAACTATAATATAGTCCAGTTTCTATTGTCATGTTAGAAATCTCTACATTTTCAAATGCAGAAGGATCATCAGATAATCAATCTATTACATAAATAAATGCTTTTATTATATATATATATATATATATATATATATATATATTTATTACAGTTTCTTTTTGTTTTTTTTCTTACCACAAATTTTTCCAAGCCCACAAGACTATTTTGTTTTTATTCGAAAACGAAATTTCAAGCCGTAAGATTAGGAATCTCTCGTATTGGTTAAAAAATGAGAAAATACACCATTATATAAGAATAAAAACCTGTAAATTCATTTGTGTCGATGTTTTATCTCTGATTGAACTCAGGTCTTGTCGTATTTGTTCTTTCCAATAAAACTTCTTCCGTAAATCTAACGGTAAGATACAAGAATGTTATAAAAAAAATGTGAAAGAGAAGGCACCTGTTGTTGATGGCTACAAGAGGTGGGAAGAGGGTGTAAAGTAGCAGAGTCAACTTCATCGGTGGGAAGAGGCACTGCAGGGTTACTGGTGATGAAGGGCACGCTGCCACTTTTATATGGTACCAATGGAGCTGTTGCCACACTTGATGAAGGTGAAGGAGCAGGTGAACCCTCATGCAGAGTATTAAAATGCCATGAAAACAAAGGAGATGGTGACATTGCTGAACCTTCAGGTGTGGCTGCTAAAACCGCTGAGGTCACCTCAATGGCTAGCTTCTCAGAAGCTTGGCATGCCATGAGAGACCCATCATTGAAGCTAAAGTAGAAGAAACCAGGTCGTGATGGATGCCACTGACAACATTAACATACATAATGGTAAAAATAACCTTTTTTTTTTTTTCTGCAAAATCAATGGTTTTGGAAGGATTTACAAAGCACCCAGATGAAAAGTTTTTGAAGGGAGGAGGGTCTTACAGTGTAGGAGGCAGTGTTGGGATTGGAGAGAAGAGTGGCTTGTGTGAAATTGCAGAGATCAAAGGCATTCTGGTTCTTGAAAATGTAGATGTTGTAGTGTTGCTTGTGATTGAAAACTGAGACATGAAGCGATGTTAGTTGCTAGTGTTAAAAAATGCTCATAACAGAGATTCCATTGTTTTCTGAGGTGTTGAGTTAGTGGTAGTACTCACTGATGGAATCTCCGACGTGAACAGTGGGGTTCTTCCACTCTGAAGATCCATCAACTGTGATGGTGGTGCAATGAGAAGAGTGGAATAGTAAAGGTAGAAGTGTGAAGAAGAAAATGGAAACAGACATTTTCACTAATTTGCTTTGCTTTTGAAGGAAAATTTCGAAGAGGTTATGGAGACTTTGTGGCTTTTATGTTATATCTGGCCTATTTGAAAATCAAGGAACAAGAAAAGAAATGATATATGAAAATTGTTTGGGTGTGAAACAGCGAAAGCGAGTTAGTGGGGAACCAACCTTTTAAATTTTCAGAAGAAAAAACTTGGTCTACACCAAACTCTATTCAAAACTTTAAAGCAAAAACTGATGTAAATTATATAAATATCTTTTTTTACTTTTATTTTATATATATATATATATATATATATATATATATTATATGATATGTAGTGTACAACATATGCATATATTTTAATTACTAAGTTTAACTATATTGATTGATAATTTGAATACTCTAGTGTATGATTTA
>Ga0214544_1006792_pt1 | contig 20763 bp, 6 predicted proteins | sample CNSS3metaG_FD_160074 | JGI IMG/M metagenome (GOLD analysis project Ga0214544, IMG submission 160074) | Root nodule microbial communities from cowpea collected in UCLA plant growth center, Los Angeles, California, USA - CNSS3 | ecosystem: Host-associated > Plants > Roots > Nodule | place: USA...
GTTTATACTGGAGGATACTTTTCACTCATTATAAAAGTAAAAGGATCATTTTTATATAAACTTTGACAGAGGGACGATTTCCAATTTAGCATGTTAGTACAGGGATGAAAAACATACTTATCCCTAAATTATACTAAAATGAGAACTCATAGCAAACAAATATATTTAGTTGCAATTTTGTTTTCTTCAAATTTAGCTCCTTGAATTTTATTTATCTACTATTTTGGTCCCTAAATTTCCTTTGATACAATTTATATCTCTTAATTTTTAATAATATATAAACTTCGTTCGATGTTTAGTTTAGAAGCCATCAGTTTGATGTTTTTAACCTAATCGTCATGTCCAAGTAAAAAAAATACTTTGAATACTTAAATTGAAAATTCAACAAAATTATAAATGATAAAAAATTAAGGGATAAAAATTGTGTGAAAAAAATAGGACCAAAATTACGAATAATTATAAATTAAGATTAATTATTATTTTTTACATATAGTCCTGTTAACTTTTAAATTAATTACAAATCATATCTAAAATAGTATCTAATTGCTTATCCGTGTGTTTCTTCACCATGTTTCAAACAAATTGCTTACGAAGTAGAAGATCTAAGAAAAAATTACAAATTTTATATTAAAATATATAAAAATTAAAGTCGTCATTTTTCCCATCTATCAAATATCCTATATAAGAGAATAGTTACTTATGGTCTATGGAGAGCCCACCGAAAAGTTACAGACTCAATGAACAAACTATGGACAGTTTCTTCCTCAACCACCATATGTTTCTTATTGCATCCTTGTATTAAAAAAGTTTTCATTTTACTTTCTTTTACCTTATATAATATAATATAATATAATATACGTTAGGATCAAACACTTATCATTAAATCAAAAGTTATAATTTTTAATTAAAATACAATTCTTTTTACTTAAAAATATAACAATTCAAACGTCATGATTCGATTTAAAAATATAACAATTCAAACGTCATGATTCGATTGTAACTTGACTTCCTTGATTTCTGCCACATAACAATTAATAACATATGTAATAATATAAAAATCATTTATTTAGTCTTTGTATTATTTAATTTAGAAATTATTTTTTTCATTTATTTTTTTTAAATCAGTCAAAAAATAACTTATGAATTATGCAAAACCAAATAAATTTTCGATTATAAAATCTAGAAATAAAACAGCTTCTAAATAACGCAACTCAATGACTCCTAGATTATACAACCCAAAAATTAAATAACTTTTGAATTTATAATCTAATAATATTTTTAATTTTTGGATTGTATACTTTTAAAAATTTTCTCAGAAAAAACGAAATTTTAGATTGCGCAATCTAAAAGTCATTTTTATTTTCAGTTTGAAAAAATTTCAAATTACACAATCTTAAAGTTATTTTTTATTTTAAAAAAAGGACAATGGAAAGTTTTTAATATGGGAGTGCAAGAAAAAACTTATGTAGCTGCAGGATAAAACTGCCCAATAATCCTAGTGGAAAGCCCATCTAGGTAGGTATAGAACTTCAAGGCTGATGCCCATAAGAGAAATTAATTGTTGAATTATGCATCAGTGTTTATTTATATAATAGTACGAAGTACAAAAAAAAAATGTCATTTAAGATGTTAAATTTTAGCTAAGGATACGTAATAATGGTACTAATAGGAAATGTTCAATATCAATGAGTAAATTAAGGCAAAATAAGTGAGTAGTTAATCAGATGTATGTAATTTTTCATCGATTACAAAACCCAAGTAACTTAAGGTTTAATTACCATACATGATGGAAACTTATTATATTTTTCATATATAATATAAGAAGATTAATTAATATTGCAAGTTATATATATATATATATATATATATATATATATATTTGCACATATATCATTAGAGTAGTATAAGAAAAATAAAGAAGATTGGTGAGACGCAATTTTTCTGGTTTAATAAACATGATTTAAAAAATAAAGTATACAATTATACCAAGTATATAAATTATTTTAGTTATTCATTTTTAAAACTTATTATTTCTTTAACTTTTTTTAATATTTTGTTTCTGACTTCTTTTATAGCTTCTTGGAGCTGTTTGTTTCTTTTGTTTTCAAACAAAACTCTTAGTTCAACTCAACTTCAACTATAGATTAAGAGTATCCGATCAAAGTTGGAAATTGAGTAAATTTTTCATTTATTTTAATAATTTGCTTTTCTTTTCTTTTTTACTTTTTCTTTTTAATGTGAATAACATTAAGTTTACATGTTTAATTAGTTGAGAATGTTATTTTTTTACTGATCTAGTTTTTTTTTTAATTATAATTGCATTGTTTGGTTGACAGTAAAAAAAAATATTATTGACAAAAAGTTTTCGACAAATTTTTTCTTTCGGTAAAACAAAATTTATTAATGAATTTTTACATTTTAATATGATGAATAATTTTTTGATAAAAAATATGTCAATATATTTGTTGATAAATTAAATTTTTTATTAACAACAAAAATACCTATCGGTAATGAATTTGTTGATATAGTCTGTTAGTAAAAGTTTTCAATGATATATAATAATTATCTGTCGGTACATGAACGTTAAAATTTGTTAGATATTTGTTGATCATGTCCTAGTAAAATTTGGTTGGTAATTGATTTTTTTTTTAATATTTTTGGTTATTCAATTTTTTGAAAATTTGTGAATAATTAAATTTTTTAAAATTTGTCAATAATTTAATTTTCTTAAATTTATCAATAATTTAATTTTCTTAGATTTCATGATAAATTTGTTAGTAATTGACTTTTAAAAAATCATTATTAAATTTGTTGATAATTATTTTTTTTAGATTTATTAGTAAATTTGTCAGTAATTCAATATTTTGAAATTTTTTCCATAAATTCATTGATAATTGATTTTTTTGGAAAATTTATCATTAAATTCATCGATAATTCAATTTTCTAAAAGTATATCGATAAATTCGTTGATAATTATTTTATTTTTAAATTTTTTTGGTTATTTAGTTAGTAAATTCATCGGTGAATGAACACCAAGTTTTCTGTGAATATTTATGAAATATTTGTTAGAAATTAATCAATGTTGAATGAGAATATTAAAAAATAGGAGGAAAAGAAGAAAAAAGATGAGACAATGGTGGTAGCCATCAAGGTGACAACGGTGCTATAGAGGAAGGAAAAAAAAGAAAGAAGAAGAGGAAACGAAGGAAAAGAAATAAAAGTAATGGCAAAAGATGGAAAAAGTAAGAAGAAAAAAAAAAGGAAAGGAAGACCAAACATAATATTGTTATATATATATATATATATATATATATATATATATATATATATATATATATATATATATATATATATATATATATATATTTATTTATTTATTTATCACATGCTTTGAGTAAATGAGTTAGCTATGCTAAATTCATCTTCTAGAATGTCTTACAACCACTTTAAAATATTAGATGATTTGTATATATTTCTGATATACTATATACTTTCCATTTTTAGTATAAATTTATTTTAAACTTCTTATTATTCACGTGGTACATAAGACAGAAAAGTTGGATTACGATTTCAGTGATCCCTTATAAAATATAACAAAAAAAATGTCAACACTATAGTGTTGACACGTTTTGCTACATAATTCTTATAATTAAGTGAATTTGATCATAGGAATCCCTTCTATAAAGAACGAAACTCACATACTTTAATAAATCTTAATGAATTTTCTTAAATAACAAAATGAGTACCAGGTGATGTTTTTAGGGAGCCTCAATAGTTCATTTTTCTTTTTGTTTTGTAATTTATTGAATAATATGTACCCTTTTCCGTGCATAGTTTACAAAAGAAACAAAATTATTCAAATTCCATGGTGTATTCAATTATGTGGTTCCTTTCAGGAGTGGTGAAATGGTGGAGAACTATATGATATGTACTTATTATTAGATGCCACTTTCCTATCAAATTGTTGGTTTTGTAGAGCCTTTCATATTTTACCAAAGTCATACACCTAACTTTATAACATCACAACCACACTAGCTAATATAACACCCCAACCACACTTCATATTTTACATTATGCTTTTCCTTTTTTATCTTCTTATTTGTATATTTCATTCAATTTTAACTTTTTATTTAATAAAAACTTCAATCAAGTTCCTCGATTTTAAAAATACAATAACAATTCTTAATTTTCAATCACATCCCTCAATTTTAAAAATTTAACTATTTAACTCTTTTATATATTAAAATTGGCATTGTTAGTTTATAAATTATTACTATTTGTTGATTATAAATTTTAGGGTTAAATATGTTTTTGTCCCTCAAGTTTGAGCGAAATTTGGGTTTAGTCCCTTATCAAAACTTTTGACCAATTTAATCCTTCATTTTCCAAAATGCGTGAATTTAGTCCTTTTAACCAAATTTTGTTAAGTTTATCTGACATTTCAAGCGCATTTCATGATAGTATTAAATTATTTATACTGTTTGACACATTTTTGCTTCAATGTTAACTTAAATACTGTCATGAAATGTGCTTGAAACGTCAGATAAACTTAACAAAATTTGGTTAAAAGGACTAAATTCACGCATTTTGAAAGATGAAGGACTAAATTGGTCAAAAGTGTTGATGATGGACTAATTCCAAATTTCGCTAAAACTTGAGGAACCAAAAACATATTTAATCCTAAATTTTATTATGTATAAATTAAAATCAATAATATTTGCTTGTTAACCATTTATGTGCTAAATATATTAAAAGTGCTCATTATTAATTTTAAAAAATAAAGGAACTTATTGAGCATTCTACCAATATAACCAAATAAAATAAAAATAAATAATGAAAAATTTATAAAATAATTAAGCTTCTTTTGAATTCATACCATACAAATATTTCCAACAGTCACAATGATTTATTCAAAACTTTCCCATATTTCCATCAAATTAATTGAGAAAAAAAAAAAGAAATAAAATTTGGGGCAGGTTTCCTTCACATTGAAGATTATTAAGTTTGACATGTTAATTGCCCTTACTCAACGGAAATGTGCATACTTAATGGTTTATAGAAATTTGTGGAATTGTTTAAACCTTGAATGAGAAGCCAAAGAATGTGTATCTTTGCTGAACCTGATTAACTTTGAAAATGCTCATCATTTTCGGTTTTCTAGTATTATATATGTTTATAGTCCAAACTCCAGAAATTATGATTAATTAATTAGTAATTACTCTGTTGGATTGGAGCTTTATAAGCATCCAAAGAGGATAAGAATGAAGACTACGTATCAAATGATGTGGCTTAAGCACAGTAATTTGGGGGCTTAATTTTCCCTTGGGCAACCAATTTCGTGTGTACAACATTATTCAGAATCGTAGCAGCACAATTTCAAATGGTAGAAATGAAGGAGAGGGTATATAATAGTAAAAAATATTTGACTTGACATGTAAGTTTGAAAGCATGAATAGTGACAAAAAGGGTTTAACAGGTGTAAGAGGGAGGGAGATATAATAATAATGAGATATAAGTTCAATCATATAAGATATTGACATTATTTTTAATAAAAAATTTTAAGATAATAAATTTATGGGTCTTTATCTCTATATAGCGCTCTACTACTTTATTTTCAGTGGACGTAGAACTTAGACTAACACTTAAATTTTTATCAAGATTAGTTTTTAAAGTCATACACACGTGGGTTTGGGTTCTCCCAGGAGAGAAAATGTGTGACAAAGAAATGGCACCCAGAGGGGGCATGTTTTTGTTGCATGATTGCACTGAAAAGGAATTTGGTGAATTTGATGAGAAGCAGTGGCATTGAAGTCACTATGCTGCAAGCAACCCCTCTTCTTAAAACTGCTCTCATTTTCTTCTATTCTTTCACCAACATATCACACAATGGGATGGGTTCACTCCCTTCTCTGCCCTTTGAAGAAGCTCTGGGATCGCCTTCACTCAGACCACAGAAAGAGTAAGCATGCATTCATTCTGGTTTCACTTCTCTTTTGTTATCACAACGTTGTCTCAGATTCATATCATTAGTGTTTTCGTTCTGGAACACAGGGAGAGGAATATACATTCTGTATAAGGATGTCAAGTCTTGCCCTTCCCAAGATGTTCATGTTCTTTGGTCAATATTGGTTGAGTCAGGGGCTGCACCTGCTCCTTTGCCATCAAAATCATTCATTCTCTAATTTACCTTACACCATTTATAGTACATAATAATGTAAATGTACAGCATTTTAAATGCACGATTTCTATATCGTGGTTTTATACTTGTATTTCTATATAGATTCTTCTATGAAAGTGTTTGGAACCTTACATCAGTGGCTGAACAAGTTGTAAATTGCTCGTTGCCTTTCCCCCCTTAAAGTAAATCATACTTTAAACGGGTTGTGTACTTTAGATGTGTTATTGGGATCATGGAAACGAATGTCAAAGAGAGAAACAGAAAAACAAAAATATAAACCATAATAAAATAATTTGGTTGAAAAGAAATGAAAAGGAAGAATGTTTTTTTATTATAACGTTGTAATAATTGATTTGTTAAAATACATTTTCTGTCTCAAATTTCGTCAAAGTTCTATCAAATCAGGCATAATTTTGGCATAATTTTGTTTTTTACTAATTTTTGTCAATTTTGTTCAATTTAGTCATTTTTTGCTAAAATAATTTAAATCATTAATGACCATAAAATGACGGTCACGTGTCATTTCGTGGTTTTTTTAAAACTTTTTTTAATGATATGAATTTTAATATATTATATAAAAATATTTAATAAAAAATATGAATTTCAATATAAAAATTAAATTTAGTTTCAATTTGGAGAGGGACAAAATTGATTCATGTTAAATAAAATTGGAACTAAATTGAACAAAAATAACGAATTCAGTAGAGATGGCAAATAAACCCACCTTGTGGGTTTTGCCCGAACTCGTCCCCATTTAGACGGGAATCCTCGCATTGACTGGATATGAGTATGGAAAATCCCCGATTTTTTCGATTGGGTATGGGGATGAGTATATGGATGTACATATCCTCGCCATAATACCCGTCCCCGCCATATCTCCATTCCCGTTTAAATTATTAAAATCTTGACAATTAATTAAGTAACTATATATATATATATATATATATATATATATATATATATATACTTTCTATTTTTTTATTTCTTCTAATTATTTGGTTTGTATGAAACTCATTTGTATCCAATATATTTTTCATCTTATCATAAATTTTTATGTAGTTATGTTAAAATGATGTATGTAATTAAAATTTTTTATGTCTCACATTTGAATATTTCTATTATTTTTTAATATTTTTATTTATTGTATATTTTCCTTTCACGTGAGAATTTTTAATACTCTTAATTTAAGTGTTTAATAGCATAAACCTTTCATTTACAAGGTAATATAAAAAAAATCTTTACTTATTATTAATAATTTTTGTTTCATTTAAACAACTCTTTTGTTTCGCTAAAACAATTTTAGTTATTTCTCGACCATTGAGTATATATGTTGATATTTGAAAAAAAAAATAGATCTCTAAGGTATTTTTCATCTTATCATACCCTTAATTATACATTTAATTTTTTAATTTCCTTTGTTCGATTTCTTTCAGTAGTCTCTCAAATTGTTTCTAAGACACACATTTGTTAATTTTTTAATACTTTTATTTGTTGTTTATTTTCATCATGTAGAATACTATTTTGATATATTTTATCTAATTATTTTTTATTTTCTAACTCATTATCAATCATACTGTAATATTTTCACTATAATTGTATAAATAACTTTTATTTACTACAATATAAAAATTTAATGTAATTATCATGAATATTTTTTATCACCATCCAACATATATTGGAGTTCAAAAGATCCAAAATCTATGTCAAAGTTTTATTATTATGCTTATTATTTGTTCTTTGCGTCATTTTGATCAAGTGATGTATTATAACTTTTGTTAGTGTATAAAAAAGACATTGATTAGAATTTAAGAAATTGAAGTAAACAAACATTTAAAATATATTTTAATTTAAATATTTTTTTTATATTTTTTAAAAAATATTTTTAAATTTTATTAACTATGTTTCTTTAATGTTTGCAAATTTAATAAATATTTTGGTTCTAATGAAATTTTATTTGGTATTCTAATCTAAAATGTAAACAATTATAATTTATTTCAAAGTATTTGATATTGAAGAGACAATCATCCTCTTAAATATTTGATAATATTATGTTTCTTTTGTCGTAATCTTTTATTAGTTTATAAAAAAATTAATTAAAATTAATATTGAAGTAGTAAGAAAACGGGTATGGGTATGGCTACTAGATTATACCCGTTACCCGGTGGGAATGGATATGAGACAAAAGTTTGATACCCGTTGGGTTTGGGTATGGGGATGAGGATGGATCTTTTTTATGGGGATGGGTATAGGATAGCGAAATCCGTCCTCGTCCCGTCCCGTTGCCATCCCTAGAATTTAGGGACCAAATTCAATATAAAACATTGAATCTGACATGTGGTACGACGTGAACATTAATTTAAAAAAAAAAAACATGAAGTGACATGTGTCAGTCACTGTTCATGTTGTTAATATTTTAAACGATGTTAGCAAAAAAATGACTAAATTGAACAAAATTGATGAAAATTAAGATCTATTTGAGTACAACAACAAAATTAGGATTGATTTGACAAAATTTGACAAAAATTGGGATAAAAAAAATATTTTAACCTATTTAATTATATTTTATTTCTTCGTTGAAGTTAAACGAAGTTAAAACAAATTGATCGTATAATATTTCGTATACTATTAATTATGTGACAAACCCGTAGATTATGAAATTATCTTTCACTTACGATATATTATAATATAATATAATACACGTTTTATTTTCACTTATCAATTCACTGTTAAACTTATTTAGGGATTTAATTTTTATATTTAGTAACATAATTTATTTTTACCTTTCTACTTTTATTATTCAACTGAGTCTTTTGTTTAAATAGATCTAATTTAGTCTTTTTTTCTTAGGTTTAATTACTTGGGTGATATCTATCTTGGTAGAGGGGTGTCAATCTGCTACTCGCTTCTAAACACGTGTCAATTGCATCTTAACTTTTGAGAGAGTGCTTTAATTAGGTCCTTTTTAGACATAAAATATTAACACAGTTTACGACATGTCACGTAGTATGTGATTTTTTGAATTTTATTTTAATTTTATCTAAATTTTTTTTTGAAAAAAAATTGTCACATGTCATGTCTCTTGTGTGACACGTGGCAATGCAATGCCACGTGTCAATATCACTATCAAATGTCATTGTGTTGATTTCAATTTAGTCCCATATATGTCTTCTTGATTCAATTTAGTCCCTAATTATGTGTTTCTGATTCAATTTTGTCCCAATTTTTGTAATAATTAAAATATTTTTTAATCCAATTTTTATAAGATTAAAACTAAGTATAGATATTTTTACAAAATTAAGTACTGATATTTACATTATTTCTCTCCCGCAGACCAAATTTATTATATGTATAAATGTTAATTTTTTTATTAAAAATAACTTTTTAACATATTACATTATTGTATATTTTTGTTAATTTTTTTTAAATAGAACAATATTGTCTCTCACTAGTTTTAAACCAAAATTTTTATTTGCATAATGTTATACTAATATTTTTTTATTAAAAATGACTTAATAAAATGACTTCTACTACTAAATTTTAATATAAATATTAATACTTAATTTTTCTAAAAATATTTATACTTAATTAGTTTTATCTTATAAAAATGGTTTAAAAAAAGAATTTAATTATTAAAAAAAATTGGATAAAGATTGAATCAGAGACACGTAAGTAAGGACTAAATTGAATCAATGAGATATATATGGGGACTAAATTGAAATAAAAACAATGGTTTTTGATGGTAACAGTGACACATGACATTGCCCTATCATGTGACACTAACAATGCCACATGTCACACTAGGGACCCGACACACGACAATTTTTGCTTTTTGCAAAAAAAAAAAAAAAATTAAAAATCACAAATTGACACATGGCATGCCGTTAATGGTGTTAGTAACTTTTGTCTGAAAGGAACCTAATTTAAACACTTTTTCAAAAGTTGGGATGATACAATTAACACTTTCTTAAAAGGTAGTACTAGATTGACAGATTTCTACCAAAGTGGGTACCATCCGAATAATTAAAATAAATAAACTTTTATGGTTATTAAAGTTAATGCCTGTTTGAAGATATTACATGTCAAAATTTGAATATTTTTTAATTTAGGATTTATTTAATTTGACATGTGACATCTTTTAAATAGTTTGACACACATTATCTATTAAACAAAACAACAATAACATTAATTTAAGAGAAAAAATCAAACTGATTTTATTTGAAACTCAATTAAATAAAAATTATAGAGATTACAATAAATCATAAACTTAAGTATTTATAGACCAAATTATTAATTAAGCCTTCATTTATTTATATTAGTATAAACCAAATTCAAGTTTTCAAAATTTAGTTTGTAGTTTAGTTTTATTTAGGCAAAAACTATAATGATGAAACTAAACACACACAAATAATTATAGAAATAGAAGACTTGTCGTTCACTAATTTTCTTAAAATCATTTGGGTGAACAACCAAAACAATTTTTTGACCATTAAAAAAATATCATATACTAATAATTGAACATTGAATGTACTTGTCGTAATATGTCTTGTCCAAATTTTTTTAACAATGAAAAAAATAATTAAAGTTAGTATCAATAGTACTCTAACGAAATTAATTATTACAAACACATAAAATAATTCTAACATTTTTTTAGCTATGGTATTGAAAGTAATATATTCTAATCTTTTCATGAAAGCTTACTAATGATGTTTTTACTGATAGTTTAATTTTTGGATTGTGATACTTTAACCCCTAAATCTTACCCTTTTTTAACCCATCAACGTGTTACTTGAATTGACATTTTACTTTTAGATTTCAATTAATATTTGAGCCGTGTGATGTGGCAATTGAGTGAAGCGTGAGCGCGTGTGCTTTTGAAGTTGTACAATGAGATTGAGTGATGGAGTGCATTTCCTGAAGGAAACTGCCATTCGCACGAAAGAAAGTTTTGGAGTGAAGGGGTCCACATAAAAAGAAGTATGTGATCCCTGTATAAACATTTTTAATTTTATACCTATAAATTGCATATTTTATTAAAATTATATAATCATATTTTCTTAATAATTTGATAAGTAAATTAAAATTAAAAATATACATATTTATTTATTTAAATAAATAAGTTATAATAATAAAATTTTCTAAATAATTCAAAATGAAAATGATTTTATATAAGAAATCAAAAACATTATTTTTGGTTTATTAATTACATTCTTAATAAACATATAAAATTTAAGAATATGTAAATAATATAAAAATGTATAAAAATGTAAGAAAAAATAAGAATTTTTTTAAAAGCCATTAGCTATATTATTAAAAGGTAGTATTAAATTAAAAAATATGGTTATATAAATTTAAAAAATATAAAAACTACAAACTTCTAAACATATATAAGTAATAAATAATAAAATAAAAAATTGTATGTTAGAACCACTATTTGTTTAAGTTAAAATAAAAATATACATACAAAATGGTAGATGTGATGGTGAAAATAAAAATATACAACTTTTGTATAAAAGTTTAAGTCTCGTTTTTTGAATACAACTTTATTGTTTGAAATCTCGTTTTTTGGTAATATTTTTAAAATCTGCTTAGTTAGGTATTTTTTGTTTAAAAGTACACTAGTCTGGTAAAAAACTACAAAGGAGAAAGTGCAAAATGATTGTTTTAGATGACCAACTAATTCAAACGTGATACGTCCTGCTACATTTAAAAATTTTCAATTACGTCTATAAAGTTAAAATTTTTCAATTAGTTTCACGATAAATTTAGTAACTTTATCATTAGATTTTTGAAAAATTTAAAAAATGTTGTAGTTAGATCTCTGATAAATTTAAAAATTTTACAGGAAAGTCTTTATTATTCTTAAAAACTCTGTAGAAAGGTCCCTGATCAATTTAAAAACTTTGCAAAGAGGTCCTTATTATTCATAAAAACTTTGTAGAAAGGTTCCTGATAGATTTAAAAACTTTGCAAAGAGGTCCTTGATAAATTTAAAAACTTTGCAAAGATGTTCTTGATATTTTTAAACACTTTGTAGGTAGGTCCCTGATAGATTTAAAAACTTTTTAGGTAGATCCAGATAAATATAAAAACTTTGAAGGTAGGTCCTTGTTAAATTTAAAAATGTAGCATGTAGGTCCTAATAAATATAAAAATTTTGCTAGTAGGTCCAAAATAAATTTAAATATTTTGTAGGTAGGTCGTTGATAAATTTAAAAACTTTGCAAGGGGTCCTTGATAAATTTAAAAACTTTGCGGGGTCCATAATATTTATAAAAAATTTGTAGGTAGGTCCCTGATAAATTTAAAAACTTTGCGAGTATGTCCTTAATAAATTTAAAAACTTTTCAGGGAGGTCCATGAAATTTTAAAAAACTTTGCATGGAGGTCCTCGATAAATTGAAAAACTTTGCAAGAAGATTCTATAAATTTAAAAACTTTGCAGGAAAGTCCATAATAAATTGAAAAACTTTGAACTTACGTTCGAGATAAATTACAAAACTTTGAAGGAAGGTTCCCGATAGATTAAAAAATTTTGCAGGTAGGTCAACGATAAATTTAAAAACTTTGCATGTAGGTCCGTGTTAAATTTAAAAATGTTGCGCCTATGTCCCTAATAAATTTGAAAACTTTGCGAGTAGGTCCTTGATAAATTTAAAAACTTTGCAGATAGGTCCTTGATAAATTTGAAAATTTTGCAGGGAGATCTCTCATAAAATTAAAAACTTTGCAAGGAGGTCCCTGATAAATTTAAAAACTTTGCTGAGAGGTCCCTGATAAATTTAAAAGTTTTGCGGGAGGTCCTTCATATTTGTAAAAACTTTGCGGAGAGATCCTTGATAGATTTAAAAACTTTGCAGGGAGGTATCTGATAAATTTAAAAACTTTGCATGAAGCTACTTAATATTTTTAAAACTTTGCTGAGAGGTCCCTAATCGATTTAAAAACTTTGCAGGTAGTCCTTGATAAATTTAAAAATTTTGCAGGGAGATCCCTGATAAAATTAAAAACTTTGCAAGGAGCTCCCTAATAAATTTAAAAATTTTGCAGGGAGGTCCCTGATAAATTTAAAAATTTTGCAGGGAAGTCCTTCATATTTTGAAAAGCTTTGCAGAGAGGTCCTTGATAGATTTAAAAACTTTGCTGCCAGGTTCTTGATAAATTTAAAAACTTTACAAGGTGGTGCTTGATATTTTTAAAAACTTTGCAAAAAGGTCACTGATCGATTTAAAAACTTTGCATGGAGATCCTAGGTAAATTTAAAAAAACTTTGAAGTTAGGTCCCTATTAAATTTAAAAATATAGCATATAGATCCCTAATAAATATAAAAACTTAGCGAGTAAGTCCTAGATAAATTTAAAAATTTTGTAGATAGGTCCTTGATAAATTTAAAAACTTTACAAGGGGTCCTTGATAAATTTAAGAACTTCCCTGGGAGGTCCCTAATATTTTTATAAAAACTTTGTAGGTAGGTGCCTTATGAATTTAAAAATCTTGCAGATAGGTGCAAGATAAATTTAAAAACTTTGCAGGTAAGTCTCCGATAAATTAAAAAACTTTCAGTTACGTCTTTGATAAATTTTAGAAAAACTTTGCAAGGACGTCCCTGGCATATTTTAAAAGTTTGCATGTAAGTCTTAGATAAATTTATAAATTTTGTAGATAGGTTCCTAATAAATTTAAAAACTTTGCAGGTAAGTCCTTAATAACTTTAGAAACTTTGAGAATAGGTCCCTGATAAATTTAAAAACATTGAAAGGAAATCTTGATAAATTCAAAAACTTTGCATGTAGGTAGGTTCCTGATAAATTTAAAAACTTTGTAGGTAGTTCCCATATAAATTTAGAAACTTTGTAGGTAGGTCTTTGATAAATTTAAAAACTTTGCAAGTAGGTCCTTGATAAATTTGAAAACTTTGGGAGTAGGTCCTTGATAAATTTAAAAACTTTACATGTAGGTCCTTGATAAATTTGAAAATTTTGCAGGGAGATCCCTCATAAAATTAAAAATTTTGCAAGGAGGTCCTTGATAAATTTAAAAACTTTGCAGGGAGGTCCCTGATAAATTTAAAAGTTTTGCAGGGAAGTCCTTCATATTTGTAAAAACTTTGCGGAAAGGTCCTTGATAGATTTAAAAACTTTGCAGGGAGGTCTCTGATAAATTTAAAAACTCTACATGAAGCTACTTAATATTTTTAAGACTTTGCTGAGAGGTCCCTGATCGATTTAAAAACTTTGCAGGTAGTCCTTGATAAATTTAAAAATTTTGCAGTGAGATCCCTCATAAAATTAAAAACTTTGCAGGGAGGTCCCTAATAAATTTAAAAACTTTACAAGGAGGTCCCTGATAAATTTAAAAATTTTGTCGGCAGGTCCTTCATATTTTTAAAAGCTTTGCAGAGAGGTACCTGATAGATTTAAAAACTTTGCTGGCAAGTTCTTGATAAATTTAAAAACTTTGCAGGGAGGTACATGATATATTTAAAGACTTTGCAGGTAGATCCCTCACAAAATTTGAAACTTTGTAGAGAGGTTCTTGATACATTTAAAAACTTTCCAGGGAGGTCCTTCATATTTTTAAAAACTTTACAGAAAGGTCCTCAATAGATTTAAAAACTCTGCAGGGAGGTCCTGTATAAATTTAAAAACTTTGTAGGGACGTCCTTGATAAATTTAAAAACTTTACAAGGTGGTGCTTGATATTTTTAAAAACTTTGCAGAAAGGTCACTGATCGATTTAAAAACTTTGCATGGAGATCCTAGGTAAATTTAAAAAACTTTGAAGTTAGGTCCCTATTAAATTTAAAAATATAGCATATAGATCCCTAATAAAAACTTTGCAGGTAGATCCCTCACAAAATTTGAAACTTTGTAGAGAGGTTCTTGATACATTTAAAAACTTTCAGGGAAGTCCTTCATATTTTTAAAAACTTTACAGAAAGGTCCTCAATAGATTTAAAAACTCTGCAGGGAGGTCCTGTATAAATTTAAAAACTTTGTAGGGACGTCCTTGATAAATTTAAAAACTTTACAAGGTGGTGCTTGATATTTTTAAAAACTTTGCAGAAAGGTCACTGATCGATTTAAAAACTTTGCATGGAGATCCTAGGTAAATTTAAAAAACTTTGAAGTTAGGTCCCTATTAAATTTAAAAATATAGCATATAGATCCCTAATAAATATAAAAACTTAGCGAGTAAGTCCTAGATAAATTTAAAAATTTTGTAGATAGGTCCTTGATAAATTTAAAAACTTTACAAGGGGTCCTTGATAAATTTAAGAACTTCCCTGGAAGGTCCCTAATATTTTTATAAAAACTTTGTAGGTAGGTGCCTTATGAATTTAAAAATCTTGCAGATAGGTGCAAGATAAATTTAAAAACTTTGCAGGTAAGTCCCCGATAAATTAAAAAACTTTCAGTTACGTCCTTGATAAATTTTAGAAAAACTTTGCAAGGACGTCCCTGGTATATTTTAAAAGTTTGCATGTAAGTCTTAGATAAATTTATAAATTTTGTAGATAGGTTCTTAATAAATTTAAAAACTTTGCAGGTAGGTCCTTAATAACTTTAGAAACTTTGAGAATAGGTCCCTGATAAATTTAAAAACTTTGAAAGGAGATCTTGATAAATTCAAAAACTTTGCAAGTAGGTTCCTGATAAATTTAAAAACTTTGTAGGTAGGTCCCATATAAATTCAGAAACTTTGTAGGCAGGTCTTTGATAAATTTAAAAACTTTGCAAGTAGGTCCTTGATAAATTTGAAAACTTTGGGAGTAGGTCCTTGATAAATTTAAAAACTTTACTAAATTTGAAAATTTTGCAAGGAGGTCCCTGATAAATTTAAAAACTTTGCAAGGAGGTCCCTGAGAAATTTAAAAACTTTGCAAGGAGCTCCGTGATAAATTTAAAAATTTTGCATGGAGGTCCCTCATGTTTTTAAAAACATTACAAAGAGGTCCTTGATAGATTTAAAAACTTTTCAGGGAGGTCCTTGATAAATTTGAAAACTTTGCAGCGAGGTCCTTGATAAATTTGAAAACTTTGTAGGGTGTTCCTTCATAAATTTAAAAACTTAATAGGGAGGTCCTTGATAAATTTAAAAACTTTGCTGGGAGATACCTTATAAAATTAATAACTTTGCGGGGAGGTCCTTGATAAATTTAAAAACTTTGCAGGGAGGTCCTTGATAAATTTAAAAATTTTGCAGGGAGGTCCTTCATATTTTTAAAACCTTTGCAAAGAGGTCCTTTATAGATTTAAAAACTTTGTATGAGGTCCTTGATAAATTTAAATACTATGTAGTGAGGTCCTTGAGAAATTTAAAACTTTCTGGGAGATCCCTCATAAAATTAAAAACTTTGCTGGGAGATCCCTCATAAAACTAAAAACTTTGTAGATAGGTCGTCGGTAAATTTAAAAACTTTGCAAGGAGGTCCTTGATAAATTTAAAACTTTGCAAGGAGGTCCTTGATAAATTTAAAAACTTTGTAGGGAGGTCCTTGATAAATTTAAAACTTTGATCATAAAATTAAAAACTTTGCAAGGAGGTCCCTAATAAATTTAAAAACTTTGCAAGGAGGTCCCTGAGAAATTTAAAAACTTTGTAAGGAGCTCCTTGATAAATTTAAAAATTTTGCATGGAGGTCCTTCATATTTTTAAAACCTTTGCAAAGAGATCCTTGATAGATTTAAAAACTTTGTAGGGAGGTCCTTGATAAATTAAAAACCTTTGTAGGGAGGTCCTTGGTAATCTTAAAACTTTGTTGGGAGATCCCTCATAAAATTAAAAACTTTGCAGAGAGGTCCTTGATCAATGTAAAAACTTTGCAAGGAGGTCCATGATAAATTTAAAAACTTTGCATGGGGGTCCTTGATAAATTTAAAAATTTAGCAGGGAGGTCCTTTATATTTTAAAAACTTTGCAGAGAGGTTCTTGATACATTTATAAACTTTGCAAGGAGATCCTTGATAAATTTGAAAACTTTGCAGGGAGGTCCTTCATAAATTTAAAAATTTTGCAGGGAGGTCCTTGATAAATTTAAAAACTTTGCATGGAGGTCCTTGATAAATTTAAAAATTTTGCAGGGAGGTCCTTCATATTTTTAAAACCTTTGTAGAGAGGTCCTTGATAGATTTAAAAACTTTGTAGGGAGGTCCTTCATAAATTTAAATACTATGCAGTGAGGTCCTTGAGAAATTTAAAATTTTGCTGGTAGATCCCTCATAAAATGAAAAACTTTGTAGAGAGGTCGTCGATAAATTTAAAAACTTTGCAAGAAGGTCCCTGATAAATTTAAAAGCTTTGCAAGGAGGTCCTTGATAAATTTCAAAACTTTGTAGGGAGGTCCTTCATAAATTTAAAACTTTGCTGGAAGGTCCTTGATAAATTTATAAAATTTGCAAGGAGGTCCTTGATAATTTTAAAAATTTTGCACGGAGGTCGTTCATATTTTTAAAAACTTTACAGAGAGGTAAAAACTTTGTAGGGAAGTCCTTGATAAATTTAAATACTTTGTAGGGAGGTCCTTGATAAATTTAAAACCTTTTTGGGAGATCCTCATAAAATTAAAAACTTTGCAGAGAGGTCCTTGATCAATTTGAAAACTTTGCAAGGAGGTCCCTGATAAATTTAAAAATTTGCATGGAGGTCCGTGATAAATATAAAAATTTTGTAGGGAGGTCATTCATATGTTTAAAAAGTTTGTAGAGAAGTCTTTGATAAATTCGAAAACTTTGCATGGAGGTCCTTGATAAATTTAAAAATTTTGTAGGGAGGTCCTTGATAAATTTAAATACTATGGAGTGAGGTCCTTGAGAAATTTAAAACTTTGCTGGGAAATCCCTCATAAAATTAAAAACTTATCAGAGAGGTCCCTCATAAATCTAAAAACTTTGCATGGCGGTCCTTGATAAATATAAACATTTTGTAGGGAGGTCCTTCGTATGTTTAAAAAGTTTGCAGAGAGGTCCTTGATAAATTTGAAAACTTTGCAAGGAGGTCCATTATAAATTTAAAAACTTTGCATGGAGGTCCTTGATAAATTTAAAAATTTAGCAGGGAGGTCCTTTATATTTTTAAAAACTTTGTAGAGAGGTTCTTGATACATTTAAAAACTTTGCAGGGAGGTCCTTCATATTTTTAAAAACTTTACGGAGAGGTCCTCGATAGATTTAAAAACTCTGCATGGGAGGTCCTGTATAAATTTAAAAACTTTGCAGGGAGGTTGTAAGACCCGGGAAAATTAAATAATTATTTAATTAATTATTTAATTAGGACGGGTAATGAGAATATTTAAAGCAATAAATGTGAGGGACTATGACGTGGAAATGTACTAGCTCAAGTGGTTGAGAGTACTTTATTGTGTGTGAGGACTTGGGTTCGAGTCCTATGTGTGCCACTTGGATGTTATTTAAATTATGCGTTTTTGTGTGTTTATATATTGAATGTGCGGTTTGATGATAAACCCTTAGGATTATAGGACTTATCATGAAATAAGGATTGGTTGGATGGTTTGGTCTTTGTTGGATATGTGCATGAGTGTGGGTTCAAACCTTGGCGAGAGCTAAATAATTCCTTTTTGCCAAATTTTCCTTGTGCATGAATGTGGAAGGGTTAGAACCCTAGCAGCCAAGGGAGAGGTAGCCTAAGGGCTGGAAAACAGAGAGTTAATTAAACACTTGGCTAGCTTTAGTATCATTTTTTTATTTAGAATTCGTGTAAGTCACTAAAGGGACAATTAAGTGAGAGTGATAGTGGGAGAGAAGGTTAAAAGAGGGGGAAAATAGCATTGAGGGTCGTGGTTATCATAAGAGAAGTTTTGTTCAGAGGATTAGGGCTGATAGAGTAAGGCAGTGAGGCTGAAATTGAAAAGGTTGGAGTGGGAAGTCAAGGCTAGAGAGGTTTTGGTGAAGGGATAAGCACACCAACTCGAATTTAGCAAGGAATCCAGGTAAGGGGAGTTGTTTAGTTGATATTTAATACATGTACGTTGTACTGTATCGTAACTCATTGAAATCGCATGCTTCCATCTGTTTTCTGCACTGTTCGATTGGGTTTTTGGGTTTTTCCCAGAAACCGCCTGGCGGTTTGATCCCTACCGCCAGGCGGCTCATCAGAGATGAGCGTATGTTCTTGTTTTGGTTTGAGTCGCCTGGCGGCGATGAGTTCCTGCCTGGCGGCGCGACCTTGATTGTGTTCTGTTTGATGGCGTTGATGCTGAATTGGAAGAATGTAATGAACTGTTGAGTGTCAAATGATTGTATAAGATTGTGTGATGTATTATTGTCATATACTTCTTGTGGGAATGTTTGTGATTATATTGGGGTTTTGTACGTGGGATTGTTGGGTGAATTAGGAATTAACTGGAATTGAGGAATGTGATAATTATAATATTGATGAGTTTGGACGCTGAAAAGGTTGGAACTGTATGTGTGGTGGTTATCTGGGAAGGAGGAAAATAAGATAGGTTTATGGGAAGTGCAGGAACGCATGCAGAGGGTCTAATTCTGGTGTGCCGCCTGGCGGGGCTGTTCTATCCGTCAGGCGATGACGTGTGGCAGCCTTGAATGAGCGTTGTACAGGGGAGTTCTGCGAGAGAGAGAGAGAGTCTTGGGGATTGTAAAGGTTGGTATAGTGGGAATGAGAGAATTGTGAGTGGGGAGTTGGAAAGGAGAGATGGCTTGAAAGGAGGCAAAGGAAAGGAGATAGGAAGTGAACTAAGATTATATATAGTGTAATGAGTGAGAGGAAAGTGCAATTGGAATGTTTTGATGCTAATAGAATCTGAACATGACCCTAAATTGTTAGTGGATGTCGAGGGTCAATGATAGTGAAGAGGAGTTGGTTGAGAAGAATGTTAGAAAAGATGGAACTAAGGATTTGTGTGAGATGGGCAAGAGGAGTGGGAAGATAGAGTGAAGGATGAAATCATATATGAATTGTCAATTGAGTATACGAGGTTTATGAGTGAGTACGATTGTGAAAAAGGGAGATATGGGTATAGGATCTGTTAATTTGTGAACTAAGGCCTGATGGCATGACTTAAGAATAAATAAATCTCTAGTTGGAATGTGTGAAGGATGAGGTTGGGCTATAACGACATTAAAATAGGATGGGAATTGGCAATAAATCAGAATGGGGTACTGAGTCCAAAAGGTGAGTTGCCCTTCGAGTAACTTAGGCTGTAGAATTGACCAAAATGGAGTGCCAAATATCAGCTGCAGAATGCCTCTGATATGGCGCCTGGCGGCTTGTTGATCACCGCCAGGCGATAGACACAGCGTGAGTGAACCCTGCACTGAGAGGCGCCTGGCGGCACGGTGAGATCCGCCAGGCGGTGACGAGAAAACAGTGGGCCTGGGAGGACGCTGGCGCCTGGCGGTGAGTGAATACCGCCAGGCGGTCTGGAACAATTTCGCCTGGCAGCGTGTGGGCCGAGCCAGGCGGAAACGCTGTTGTTCTTTGCTTTCTGGTGTGTTGTTTTTAACTGACAATGATGCTTTGCTTGGATCGGGAGATGCTGTGCCATGAGCGGGTAGGTTCATGGATGGTGTGACATGTGATGATATGAGCGGGGAGGTTCATATCA
>Ga0214544_1006793_pt1 | contig 20763 bp, 14 predicted proteins | sample CNSS3metaG_FD_160074 | JGI IMG/M metagenome (GOLD analysis project Ga0214544, IMG submission 160074) | Root nodule microbial communities from cowpea collected in UCLA plant growth center, Los Angeles, California, USA - CNSS3 | ecosystem: Host-associated > Plants > Roots > Nodule | place: USA...
TATATATATATATATATATACATGTGCATGTTAAATAGTACTGGTTTGATTATGATTGGTCTGTGTCAGTGCGTGATTCCTTGGAGCCTCTAGGTGAGACTTTCAGGGTCGCGCTTCAGTGGTCGGGACGTAATTCCATGGCCCCTGTTAGTGGGTGTTCATGGTGGTGCCCCATCTATATGGTCTGGTAAGGATTCAAGGTAAGGTTGCATCCTGACGCTCTAAGGAGTCAATTAGTCTCACTTAGAGCGGACTGACTCCTATGGTGAGAGTAGCAGGAGGCCTGAAACTCATTAAGGGCTAACCTTGTGCGTGGGGGAATTGATTCATTGTAACACTTGTAACACATAGCTCGGGGGTGAGCAGAGGTATCCACCACAAGTCCAAGCATCCGCTGAATCCAACCAGACTATATGTATCCGGATGAGTCGAGTGAAAGTCTAGTGTATTGTTTGAGAAGTCAAAACATGTTTGGATGATATATAAAATGCTTGGATTGTGTAATAATATGCTACTATTTGATGAACTGTTTTACTCTAGCTTACCCTATTTGTTTGTCTAGTTGTCTTGTATGTGGCTCTTCTATTTTGCGATGATCATCAATTTATTGATGGGAGCAGATGCGAGAGGTCCTCGCGGTCAACAGGGGAACGGTGACTCCGCTGCTTAGCCATCTGGGCTGGATTTTCTACTCTGGGCTTTCTTTTAGGGCCACGACCCATGTATTGGCTGTCCTTTAAACTTCCATTTTATTTCTGTTAAATTTTTTTATCTGGTTTAGTTTGGCATCGTTGTATGCCTTGGATTATTGTAAGGTGTTATGTGGAAACTCTAAGACTACTCTTTTGGTGTGACATTTCCTTTAATTACAATTATTAATTAAATGGGGTGTTATAGATACTATCATTTTTGTTCACTTTTGATTTTTAATATTTCGCTTCAAAATGTTCAAAGGAATATTATCTTCTTCAATAGAGTCCAATGATAGCACCTTCTTTGCTAATTCCCTCTTCAGTGGATTTTCGAGTCATCAGTGCTTGGATTATCTTTGGGTACCTCAACTGCTGGGGGACCATAATCAGTTGATTCATTTGTAAATTTCTTCAATAAATCCTATGAAACAGAAAAAAATATTAGACCAATTTAAGCTTTAAAAATATTAAATTGAAATCAAAAAAATGTATTACAACATTAACTACAACTCTACAACATCCACACACGAATCCTTAATTATACGCTCCTTTTCCCTGCTGAATTTTTCATTACCAACATATACATCCTTGAAAAACATTAACATTTGACATAAATTGTGTTTGTAAAGAAATAAATAAATAATAAAAAAATATAAATTATAAACATAAATTAGAAAAACATAGTTCTCACCAGTGACTTCATGGAAGAATCATTAAACTCATCAATTATACCATCATCAAAACATACTTTCTTAACTCTGAAAGACTGTTCAATTTTAAAGGTCTGATCATTCCTACTCTTGACTTTAAATAACAAACTTTTATCCACCAATTCAGCAAATTCCTTTAGCAAATGTCAAGAAACAACATTCTAGATATAAAAGAAAAGTTTATATTATTTTCAAAAGAAATATGCAACTAACAATAGAAATAAATGTCTTTGTTCAGAAACAACATTCTACCTTATCAAGACCTTCTAACATATTTGTGCAACCTTTGTTCAAAAGAGTAGTTGCATCTTTATCAAACAACACAAATATTGTTGAATCTGATAAGTCAATGACTCGAATTTTAACCCTATATTTGAAAAATTATTATACATAAATTAAAAGTTAATAGTTACTACTGAAGTAAATTAAAAGTAAAATACATTGAATATTAAGACATCAATTTAATATTACCTTGGAAAAACTTTGATGACATGCTTATTACACTTCTCGCAAAAAAACATCTTAGAATCTAGATAAACAGCCTTGTTACAAACACAAGCAATATACCACCAATCTTCCTAGGTGACAATATGTTTAATGGTTCCAAACACAACATAAGTGGTTACCTTTGAATGACATAAAAAAGGTCAGATAATTCATTATGTTAAAAGAAAATATATAACTAATCACATATTATTATATGTTTACAATCTTTGAGACCTTGTATGTCATTCCTAGGTGTAAGGCTTAAGAACTCATCTTCAACACTATGTTTAAAGCTTTGTGAAAGCTTAGTTATGCCTTGTGATGGAGTTAAGAACTCATGAATATTAAAAATATACCTTGAAAGCATTTAACTTTAGCAAACTTTATACTTATTACAGCATTATGTACTTCTCCAGTGGAAAGAAAATCATTCAGTTCATCAACATAAGTGCCAAACAAAGTACATTCAATGTGAAACCTACAATTGACATCTAGGTATACAAAAATTAAATGTTTTAAGATACAACAATATATATATATATATATATATATATATATATATATATATATATATATATATATATATATATATATATATATATATATTCAAGTTTTGAAATATGTATTACCCATAAGCTTCTATGGCAATGATATTCAATTTTGTTTTATTTCCATCTACTTGCAGCTCTCGTTTAGTTCCAACCCCTACCAGTACTCCTAAGATATCTACATAATAACAGGATTCAATAATTTAAAACAAATAATAGTAAGAAAAAAAACCATAAATAGCTATTACATATGAACTTATCTGCTAAATAATCTTGGTCAAATTTAGTGGAAGATAATATAGACAAAGGTATGTAATCAGGTTTGATATCTGGAACCAACTTCGTATCAAGTAAAGTAACTTTGTTCTGAACTGAAAATTGATCTTCTAAGGATGGTGTGATGTTCAGTATATTCCACCATTTGGAGCAACGCTGAAATTTTGGATTCGATAAACCTTGCCTTCAGATATCTCATTCTGAAATTTGTAAATAAGAGTACGTCAAATGGAAGCATGTATTTTGCCTCCCTGCAAAATATGCATAAAAATCAAATATTAAAAATATAATCAAGTATTCATTGAACATGTTACAAAATAGTAAGTTAATATTACTTGTTTGTCTTGAATAACTAACTCCATAGAGAAATGACACTTTCCACTAGTGCAGTAAGGGCTTTTGGCCCCAGTTGTTTTTTATATTCTGCCCCGGTTTTAGAACCGAGGCATATTGGGATGAAGCCAAAAGGGTTTATTTTTGGCCTCGATTGTCAACCGAAGCCATAGAGGCGTTTTTCTGCTCCAGTCATGCCTAAACTGAAGCCATAAATTTGCTTTCCATATTTGCTTCCCGACATTCTAGATCTGCTTCCCAGCATTCCAGATCTTCTAGATGCGCATTTTAGTTGGTTGCGTGAACGTCGTTTATGCAGATTTGTTTTGATGATGTAGTTGCAGCAGGTAGACTCTCCAGAGAGGCTTCATGTGAACGTGGAAGAGTGCTTCGTCAAAGGTGTTCGACTCCAAGCGCGGTGGTGGGCTGCGTTTCATTCGACTCTAGGCGCTACAGTGGAGGTTTCATTCTTCTCCTTCGAGGCATGGTGGACCTGCTGCGTTTTTCGTGGATGAGGTGCTGCAATGGCTTTGTGAATGGTGGCTGGTCTGATGGAGGTGCAAGTGGCTTGGAGAGAAATGGAGCGGCAGAGAGAAATGGATGAGGAGATAGAGGCGACGAAAACCCGAACGGCGACAGCGTCGAAACTGGTGGTGGTAGAGGGCGGCGCGGCATTCGTGCAGAGAGAATTGGGGAAGAAGATGTAATAATGATCGGGATTCACGAATTGGGGATTTTAATAGGCTTTATGGCCTCGGTTATTCAAAGAACCAAGGCCTAAAGTGGCTCAATGGCCTCGGTGAAAGGGGACCCGAAGCCAAAGGGAGCGGTGATGAAATTATTAAATTAGGGTTTCCGGGCAGGGTTATAGGCTTCGATTCTATTTCAACCGAGGCCTAAAACAACCCAATATTGCCTCAGTCCAAAAGCACCCGAGGCCAAATGTGTTCTCGTTGGTCGCAATTTTAAAATTTTCATTTCTGGGCTGCCTAATAGGCTTCGGTTCTTAATGAACCGAGACCTAAAACTGCTTACGGCACCTGTTGTTTATAGAACCGAAGCAATATAGGTTGATGAAATTGCGAAATTGCCACCGCCTCCTTATAGGCTTCGGTTCCGCCATAACGGAAGCCTATAAGACGAGGTAAAATATCAAATCTGTACTAGTGTTTGTTTACAAAAATATGGAACAAACCATGATTGTATGACCTTAGCAATGATGTTTCAGTTCTCTTTGGCTGGAGTAACTTCACATAGAGACATATTGAACCCACACGCGTTATATGCAAAATGAAACGATGAAAAATCAGTTCAGATCGGTCTTAAATTGAATATAAATAGAAGACAGACTATCTACAATATAAATCTAAATTCTAAAATATTTAATATAGAATAAAAATATATAGAATTATAGTATTTTAAAAATATATTAGTATAGTTGAAGTTGAAGTTGAACTTAATCCGTACGATAAATGTGGATTTGGAAACTGGGTAAAAGAAGACAAAACAGCTTTTATTAGGGTAGAAAGTGTATAACTTTAGAAATACTACTAACATAAATTTGACAACTGAATTTAAATTATAGAAGAAAACCTTATGGGAAGACTATAATTCAAAAAGGGTCACCTATTAGGTAGTCATACGCATAACCTATTAATGGAAATTGTTAGTTTTGACCTAAAGTTGTAAAATAGGCAGTATCACGGTTCTGTGAAAACTATAGATGTCAAAAAGTATCTTATGTTTTATACAAATAGACGAAAACAAAACTATTTATAAATAGGTAGAAAGACATTTTATAAAACTCTTTAAAGTGGTCATTGAAATACAATTCTGAAAAAACTGAGCATTTGCAAATATTGTATTGAAAAAAAATTGAAAGAAATATCATGTACGAAAGAGCAATCTAACTTACATGGAAAAAGCAATGCTTTCTAGCCAAAAATTTTCTGAACAGATGAAAGCCATTTGTGAACATAAAAGAAAGCCATAAACCCTAGTTCTAAAACAAAAATACATGTAGGGCATACCTTCAGAATAGTACATATGCCGAAAAGCATTGGTCAAATATGGCTAATAGTGATAAAATCTTGTTAACGAAGCCAAGCAAAATATATTTGAAAAGTCAACACAGACGAATTGACATGGCATTAATTATCTGCACAATTCGTGGGAGATGAAAGAAATTTCTTGAGCACTCTAAATTATGATATACATTGGAATACTAAAACATAACTATTACGTTAAAAGATTTTGTTTTTTAAAGTCTTCATCAATATGTAACCAAAAAGTAATTAAAAAGTAACTATTACTTTTATTAATTGAATGAATAATCAAATAAAATAAGGAACTAAAATAAAATCTATGCACCAAGGTTAGAAACAAAATGGTGGAATTTTGGTAAAAAAGCTTTTGGTACCTATTTAACAATCAATAAATATCGCACAAATTGAAAGATTCAATAAGATCAATAAGAATGTTTATACATTACACATAGTCTATTTACGTAGCCAAAATCCTAGAAAAAAATAAGCTTCAGAATAAAAGAAAAAGCAAAAATAATTACAGTCCATGACTATGAACAAATATGGTCTTTAATGAAAATAGAAAAGAAACCTCCCTTGTATTTCAAGTATGGATTGTGAACCAAGTATGGATTGTGTAGTTGTCATGATTATTATAAACAAAAAAAAAAAACTTCTTAATAAAAAAGTTCTTTTCCAGCCATTAAGGAAATAACAATAACATAAATCGTTAATAAATGATAAGTGAAAATCATTGAAAAAATATTATGTTGAATGAAAACTGTAAAACAATAATAATTCATATTTATTAAAAACATGCAAAAACCCTAATGCTGTAAAAAATTTAAAGAACATTTCATCCATCATTTGATTCATCAACAAAAAAGAATGGTAATTCAAATTGAAATGAAAAACTAAAACCATAATGATTCAAGAAAAAAAAGTAGATGAGAATATAAGAGATCTTTATAGTATATAACTTTGGCTCATACCTTTCTGCAGATAATAGTTGAAGAAGAAGAAGTCTGACACTGTATGCCAATGAAATTGAAATATGAAAATGCAGTATGCAAATTTCAGTAAAGAAAGAGTTCAACAAAAAAGTTAAAATTGAATTTCGTGAGAGAGTATAAACTATTCCTGTGATGTATACGTTTGTACCTGTTGGAAAACGATCAAAGGTCATATCAACAATTAATCAATTGCAAACTTTGAATCTAATAACAATTTAAAAATCATTCATAAAAAATAGATAAAAACAGTGGTATTGAAAAAAATAGTTTTTTAATAATATTTGGAAAAGTATATTAAGGTCGAAAGTTTAAAAAAATTATTACATTTTTAAAAGATAAACAAATTGTAATTGAAGAATATGTGAAGAATACTTTAATTTTTTTCATTAAATTAACTTCAAAAGAGACTAATTATCTTCATAAATATTTCTTTTAATAATAATAGTATATTAAATAAAAATAATTTAAAAAAAATAGAGTTAAGAAGCAACATCCGACAGAAGAAGAAAAGCCTTAAACTTTCTTCTTTTAATCAGATTATGAAAAATATGGTGAGAAGCAAGATCGAAGAGGAGAAGAGATTGTATAGTTGAAGAAAAGGTCATAACTTTGTTGAATAAGATCATCCATCTCATGCATCAATTCATCACAGAAAAAAAATAAAAACATGAGAAGTTAAATGAGGTAGAAGCGCAAAAAAATGGATAAGGAAAATAAGTGTTTACCTTTGTTATTCCATATATGTTGTCGTGGTGATGATTGAAGAATAAGAAGAAGAAGAAAGTGTCATAGTCTCTGATAATGCAATATTCAAAAAAGAATATGCTTCCAAAGAATGTAATGGGACCAGAGAAGGCGAGATAAAGTGATTTTCGTTCATAATATAAGTATTTAATGAATCGGACATTTCGGTCTGAAGTTGAATTAAAAAGGTTCGGGAATGCGAGAAGTGTAATAATGATTTCGTGTTAGAAATGCAGCAGTTCAATGATTATTATTTAGTTGAAAGTGTAATAGGTTCAAAGAAGATGTTACAGTATAAACATAAATAGATTTGGGTTTGGGAAGTCGAAATAAAATGGTTTGGGAATAAGAGAACCTAAAATAATGATTTCGTGCTAGAATGGTGGAGTGATTAAATTACCAAATAAGTAATAAATAAATCATTAAATTTATTTATCGAAATAAATATAATATTCATTGCGTTGAAATATAAATTTTGCAGACACTCTTGGAAGCGAAAATCTACTTATTTTTATAGGAATAGAAAATCTTAACCTAAATCTTATAATTATTAAAAGAGATTTAAAGGTTTTGTTGATTTCATTCAATACTTATGTTTTTCATTAACTTCATGAAATAAGTTAACAATTTAAATCATGGACCGAACGAAAATTAGATGAAATTAAATATAAAAAAAACACTAAAAATATAGATGATAATCAAGTACATATATTAAAACTTCAAAATTACAAATTAAATATATTAAAAAAAATTAAATTATATAGCACTTTGACATCACGACTAGGTTATCAGTACATAGATCATGAAGTGCACAAAACTTCTTCCAGTCACCTCTTATCTTGACAGATGTTGGTGTTATTAGCAACTTACATTCAACTTCTCCTACAGGTCCATGTAGCACAATATTCGAAAGTCCACTATTGTGATAATAACTGGCAAAGTCTTTTCTCAAATACTACAAAAAGACGACAAATAAATATTACTTATTAATTATGAAAGTTGATTTAAAAATAATGGATAGAAAGATAATAGAATAAAATAGCTAACCAAGTGGTTGGCTTCACAATAATATTGTGTGAGTTTAACTTTGAAGTGAATTCAACTTGACATAGTCAAAGGACGACAGATGACAATATTATTTAGGAAGTTGGATTGGATTTGGGAGTCTACAGAACGTCTAGAGAAGTAGATTCTAAAATAACAATTTCCAACATAGAATAACACAAATAGTTTATCTGACTTACTACCATAAAAGGATCTTAAAGATTCCCAGTGTAACATCCCTAAGGGATATTACTAATTTTTAATAAATAAAATTTGAAATGAAATAAATATCACATTTGATATAAACTATTTCCCAAAAACACGGGAAATTTAAAACTTTAATATATAAGTCATAAAATCAGGAGTCCACAATTTATAAAACTAAAACAATAATCACATGGCTCCCAAAGGTTTACATAATTATCTCAAAAACCGAAATAATAATAATACATGTATAAAAATCCCAAAGCTAGCCCACACTCCGAGTCTAAGCGTCTCCTGGCTCACCTGTCAAATCATCTGCTCTCAGATAACAAGATATCCGATCATCGCCACACACACACAGATAGGATGAGCTATGCACGATAAAACATAAATAGATATATATGAAATAAATATGCTTCCCCACCCAAATCATATAAGTACAAAATCCATAATTTCCAAATCACCCAACCATGATCTCATAGTCCTTCATGAGTCATATGCATGAACTAGGTCTTGGGACTTCCATGTGCTCCCACGAAACTAACTATTTCGTGGTCCAACCCTATGAGCCTATCCCGCTCATAGTCCTGCCCTATAGACTCCTCGCCTGTAGTATAAACATCCAAGTCTCATCACTTGGACCCTGGCACGCACGCAATCACCATACTATGGACTCCTCGCCCAATAGTAGCCGACGGGAACATCACAGTCCCTTTCCCATCGTGCGCCCGACACATGCAATCACCATACCAAGGACTCCTCGCCCATTGGTAGCCGACGGGAACTCAACCAGTTCCATGCCCATCATGTGTCCAACCACCGAGCACATCCCAGATCCCTATTGGACTTAGTCCTTCAAACCCAAACATCACACCACATGCATATACAATCTAGCTTGGTATAAACAGCCAAGACACACCCACAAGCACATAAAAACATAGTAATTCATATAAACTCGCTTAAGCCAGGGACCTCTCGCCCAAGCCAAGCCCTCAACCTCGCTTAAGCTAGCTCACCTCGCTTGAGCGAGCTTAAAACAACAACAACATCAAGTTATCTCGCTTAGGCGAGATCATTTCTCGCCTAAAAACACATTTTAAACTCGCCTGGGCTGAAACACACACAAAACTCCAAAACATGACCAAGACATCTCACTTAGGCGAGGCCATCTCGCCTGGGCGAGACCCTAGGTCGCTTAAAACACACAAAACTCTCGCCTGAACGAGAAATCGCGCTCAACACGCGCAACTCCTTCACTATCTCGCTCAGGCGAACCTCACTCGCCTGAGCGAGAGTTGGTGTCGCTCAAAAGCCATCCTCTTCGCCTGAGCGAGAAGCTCGTGAGGCAACAAGATATGAGTCTCTACTAATCTCGCCTAGGCGAGCCTGGCTCGCCTGAGCGAGAATTGCAGACTCCTACTCTGATCACGCACGCAACAATAACTACCAACATCAAATTCACAATTCACTTCGTACCAAGGCAACTCATACCAATTGCAACAAACATACAATATAATTAGAATGCAATACCATCCCCCAGCCCTCACATTTTCACAAGGGCAGCGTACCTAATGCAACATCCATCATAAACATAAATTTAGGTAAAATACCAATATAACCATATACCCACATACCAATCCCAAATCCCTCTCATGGGGAACCCGAAATTTGATAGGAAAACATACCAATAGGACAGTATCTCAGCATACAATGTGACCAAAATTATAAAAAAATTACAGTTCCCCTAACCTGGATTGAGTGCTCAACAATTGTGAAGATAGAACCCCCTTGATTCAAAACTCAATTCACTCTCCCAAACCCCTTGGCTGCCCCATTCTGCTAGGCTTCTCTTTACCCCTTCACATTCATACCACAACTATTAGTTAGCAAAAATAAAGCTTATTCTTTGCCCACCAAGGTTTGAACCCGTGAACTCCCACTCACAAGAACAAAGCATAACCACTATGCCAAACCACATTTGGTGATATACATAAATCAACATAAGTTTACAATACCAATCACATCATCATACACATCTTTAAAATCAATAATAAAACAACAACACATAATTGGCATACATAGGACTCGAACTCAAGTCCTTTCATACAATCAAAGTACTCTCAACCACATAAGCTAGTACTTTTCCACATCACATTAAACAACAATTAATATCATAAAGACGCCTTCTACCCGCATTTATTAATTAATCAATTATTTAATTAATTAATTTTCCCGAGCCTTACACCCAACATTGGGTAATCATTGGATTATGAATATCCATGTTGTATGTAACCTGGTGAACATTAAGGTCATCATCACCAACGGACCACTGTGAATCGATCTCATTTGGAATATGTATTAGGAATATTCGATCAATGTGTCCAAATGCCTTGTAAAAGAAAAGAATTCAAAACAAATAATAGGCAAATTGATGGTCAATTATGATAATGTAATTAAAGATAAGCAAGCACCTCGTATTTGAAAAACATCGTAATGATTCCTGCCATAACTTCACCATAACGTATGGATTGTGGAGTTTGTATGGATTCCATGGTGAATAGAAGAATTGTAAGAGAAGAAGATTGGTAAGAGAGAAAAATATTAGGCACATAGAAGAAGATGGATAATGAAGTAGAAAATTTAGTTCACATTAGGAGTATATATATATATATATATATATATATATATATATAAAATAGAAAGACAATATGATAATGATAGGTATTCTAACAGTCACAACAATTTCTCATGATGGTTCAAATTTATTGAATTTCATTGGGAACTAACAAATTACATAGAGATCCTTTTAACAATCTTTCATTGAAATCCTTTAAAGAGTGGAGAATGTTATGAACGTTGATAAATAATTTAAATGAATGAAGTAGTAAAAATGAAATATTCGACCTTGGATACAAGTTTAAAAAATGTAAATCATTTCACAGATAACAATTGATTGAACAGGTTTGACCTTTTTTTTTTGTTCTTCATAAGTACATTGGAACATTTCGCATAAAAGCTTTGACCTTTTTGATGAATCTTGCATTTGCATATGATATAAGAACAAAAAATTGGTGAGAAAAAGGAAAGCTCATACATTTCTGGTGTTCCACGCGGTATTAATCAATTTGAGAGTAAAACATCAATACAACACAGAAATACAACCTACGTAAGTAATTAAATATAGTTAAAGAAGAGAAGTTCTTACCATTGTAGTGTTCCACAAAGTATTCATTAATCTGAGAGCAAAATACAATCCAATAGAGAAATAAAACAAAGTAAATTAGTTAAATATTATAAAAGTAAACAAAATCATAGAGAAAAAGAACAAAAATGAAAGACAACAAAAAAATGTGACCTTTTTGGTCTTCTTCATCGTAATCATAAATGTGAGAGCAAAACATACATTCAACACAAAATTAAAACACAGAAAAGTACTTAAATATGGTATAATAACAAAAAAACACAAAAAAGTTATTACTTTTTTCATGATCTTCACTATGCTCATGAATCTGAGAGTAAAACATCAAGCCAAAAAAAAGTATATCTGAGAGCAAAAAATCAAATACAACAAAGAGAAGTAGTTAAAAATTGTAGAAGAACAAAAAAACAAAAAAAAAATTATTACATTTTTCGTGTTCTTCACTATACTCATGAAACTGAGAGCAAAAATTCAATCCAACACAAAAATAAAACAAAGGAAAGTAAGTTAGAGATAAAAAAATCGAAAAGAGAAATACAACAAAAAAAAGTTGTTAAATAGAGTGGAAGAACTAAAAATCACATAAAAGTTGAAACATTTTTTGTGTTATTCACGGTGCCCATGAATCTAAGAGCCAAACATACATCCAACAGAGAAATATAGTAGAATGACGAAAAAACGAAGAAAAGGTGTTACCAATTTGAGAAGAAAAAAATCAGTATGAGGGATGGAGGACAGACATTGATGGTGGAAGAGAGAAGAATAAAAGTTTGAGAGAAAGATAAAAGGCTAAGAGGAAAGGAAGAGAAAGAGGTGAGACCTGGTTTGGTTTTAAGAAGGTTGGAAAAAAATGCCACGTACGTGATATTACATTTTTGTTAAAATAAAATTTAATAATTTTGTTAACAACTTAAATAAATATAAATTAAATATAGAATAGTAAAAAAATTATTAAAATAAGACATGAAATATTGTATTTAAATAAATTTATATTCGTACATAATCTAGGGATTTCAGGAATATGACGTTTCAGTGTCAACTTCAAATAAAATGGTTTGGGAATGCAAGAACAAGTAATGATCATTTCGTGTTGAAATGGTGGAGCATTAAAATCATGACTCTTTGTTCAGAGTCTGTTTATTGATATATTAGCAAATTAGGAAAGAAAATTTCATAAAATTTTGTTTTTGAAGTAAATATAATATACGTTGCGTTGCATGGTCAATTATGCAGTCATTATTGGGAATCGAAAACTGTCAAATTTTTATAGGAATGCAATAAGATCTTAACCCAGATTTCATGATGATTAAAAGATATTTAAATGTTTTTTAAATATTTTATAACTATCCAATACTTTACATTTTAATTAATTTGATTAAATTAAATTAAATAACTTAACAATTTAAATCGTGTACTTTACATGATTTATAAGACATCAAAGAAAACAAAATATAATATATACATGAGAATAAAATACATACATTAGAAGTTGGATTTAAAAAGTACATGGAATCAGGACATAATATAAAAAACAATCGGGGCCAAAAGCCCTTACTGCACTGGTGTTTGATATTTTTAAACTGGTGGCAGATTTTTATGCCTCGGGTCACCTCTAATCGAGGCAGATAAATGTTTATGCCTCGGGTCTATTTTAACCAGGCATATTGGATTGCTTTTCGAGTGGAATATGCCTCGAGTCACATCTAATTGAGGCAAATAGATGTTTATGCCTCGGTTTAAAATCAGCCGAGGCAATAAGCCTTCTTTGGGTTTAAAAGAAATTGCGCCATTGTTCGTCTTTCTCGCGTGAAGTAGCGACCATTTTTCTTTCTTTCATTTTCGAACGCCATTTTTGCAAAACGTGGAGATTCCTTCTTCCACGCAGTTGTAGTTTCGTCTTTCCACCACTAGTCCGTCATTGAGCGGGCCTCCTCTATCACACGTGCCTCCTCCATTGTTGTCGCCGTAGAGGTTGTGAAGCCGCCTCTATTGTCGTCGTTCAATCCCGCTTGTAGGTATGTGCTTTTCCTTTTTCTAATCGTAAAACCCTCATGTGGGTTTCAAACGTCGATGTGTGTGTCGAAGTCGCGATTTGGCTCATGTTGCTTCAATCGTGGGTGGGTTCACGTTTTCTATTCATATATGGTGGTGAAGAGAGGTTGTTCTGCATCACCGACGAGATGAATGAAGGCATCGTGAAGTTGTTTCGCCTTGATGCGGTGGTTGAAGATGGTGGTAACGACACACTAGCGGCATTTAGGGTTTGAATGGTGGCTAGGGTTTCTTATTTGGGAGAAGGTTGAAGATGATGATGTGGCACACTGTGGTTGGTGCATGTATGTGTACAAGGATCATGACTACGTGTCATGTTGTTGTTGAGTCAGAAAGTACTTTTTTTTAATTTGCGATGGACATTAGGCCTCGATTCCCTTTAGAATCAAGGTAGTAACCCTCGCATATGCCTTGGTTCATAATCGAGGCATAAACATATCATTTTTTTACCTGGCCAGCATATGCCTTGGGTGTAAAACCGAAGCCAAAAGACCAAAATAACCACGGCATAATCTCTTCCATGAACTAGTGTACAAGATAAAAATTCACTAATTTCGTGTCAAAGAATTCAAACCAACCAACATTACCACATATGCAGTTCATACTATAGAAAGTCCCAATTTTCTAACACATACATATTAAAACATGAAAATTTATGGATTTTTCATCTCATACTCACACTGACTAAATTACACTCACACATTAAAGCTACAAATTACAGAAACCAACATTCATTCCAAATAAATAATTAAAAATACCCACACAAAATTCGTCACATAATAACTGAAGTTTTAGTTTTCCTCACCTTTGAAGATAGATTCGAACTCTAAGAACCACAAAGGCACCTTTGAACTCATGAAAGTTCAATCTTGACCTAAGACAACCAAAAATAATTTGAGCGTGCCCACAAAGTCACTGATTAGAAGAGAGATAAGATGGAACCAAAAAGACATATGTAAGCAAGCAAAACTTGCATGAACCATAAATGAAACAAAAAAGGTGAGAGAATTGACTTACCCCAAATAAGAAACTAATCAATAGAAATTGAAGGTCTTGCTGCGAGAAACAACCCTAGGGTCTCAGTTTTACAAACGAACAAAGATGCAATGAGGAATGGAGATTCAAACATGGAGACGGAGGAGATGAAGTTGAGAGAAAGAAAGAAAGTGGTTTCTAGTTCTTTTGAAAACAAAAAAATTGGAATTTAATGTTATTTAGAAAAAATAAATTTATAGTATTTTACAAAAAATGTCATCAATTATTTTATATCTATTATTTTCAAGTCACATCAATTTAGTGACATGAGTATTTGGTGTTAATGTAAGACTAAACTTTGTTCTCCCTTTTCTTTCTCCCACGTATAATGTAAGACATTTCCATCATTTAAAAAATAAATATTGAATCTAGACGTAAATGAATAATTTAGTGCTAGTTTACTTATTTTTTTTTAGCAATGTTCTTAACATTTCGCTTTGTACATCTTTATATGTTCTTCCAACATGTAATTATATAAATGGCAAATAGAAATAACGATGAGAATTATAATAATTATAAATCTCTTAATATACGTATTCGATTTTTATCACAACGGAATCTTCCTATTTTTCTTTTCTCTTTTTCTCCACCCTCCTTGGAGCTTTCCCACTATTTTTGGCTGAAAATTGAGAACTACTTGTGTTGCCTTTGCTTGCTGTGATAACAACATCTCATCCAATACACACCTATATTACAGCTAAAAAAAAATATTAATTTAACAAGATGGGCTTCTAAGTTTAGTATAGTGGATGTGATTGAACAGTGTTTTACTCATCATGATGAGGTTGAATGACATTTTTTATGTATGGATTATCCTCTACAATTAATGTTTAACATCTGATGATTAATCAAGGTTTTTTATTTAAGAAATATAAATAGACGCCCATTTAATTTTTATTTTCCCTCCGAAAAATTCTCTTTACCCTTGTCTCAATAAACCCTAACCATAACACGTAATAGACACGGCAAAGACTCCTTCAAAATGAACCCTCTAACCTTCCTACATTCTCTCTCACTGTCAAATGCCTTCCCCTAATTTCATCAACTTTTCTTTGAACTTTCTTTTTTGTTTTTTATTTTCCATTTTGACTCTTTAATTTTAATTTTAAATTTTTTATTATTATTTTGTTTTAGCCATTCCTCTCTCCTAATTAGCAATCTATCTTTCAACTCGAAAACCCAATAATTAATCACCACCCTTCCCATCATTCCTCCTTATATATCTCTCTCTCGCAAACGCACCTTCTCTCTCTCTCACTCTTGAAAACTTATCGGAACTGTTTTGGTTTTGCTCCCTCCGTTCCTCACCATGGGCAACTGTTGCTCGGGCAACGCTGCCGATGGCCCGGCCGACAGCGACGCCGCTGATGACAAGGGAGAAACCAACCATCAAAATAGCATGCGTTCAGACAGCAACAACAAAAATAATGGCGAGGATAACGCTGGCGCCACCGCTACCACCCCACCGGCATCGGCGCCGCCACCTACGGTCACGTCACCTCCTTCGAAATCCTCAAAACCGGGCGCCATGGGCCCTGTCCTGGAGCGGCCGATGGAGGACGTGAGAGCAACGTACACCATTGGGAAGGAGCTAGGGAGAGGGCAGTTTGGTGTGACGCATTTGTGCACGGACAAAGTAACTGGTGAACAATTTGCATGCAAAACCATTGCCAAGAGGAAGCTTGTGAGCAAGGAGGACATAGAGGACGTGAGAAGAGAGGTGCAAATCTTGCACCACCTCTCGGGCCAACCCAACATTGTGGAACTTAAAGGTGCCTATGAGGATAAACAATCGGTGCATTTGGTCATGGAGCTTTGTGCTGGTGGTGAACTTTTCGATCGTATCATTGCCAAGGGCCATTACACTGAACGTGCTGCAGCTTCTTTGCTCAGAACCATTGTCCAGATTGTTCACACCTTCCATTCCATGGGTGTCATTCACAGAGATCTTAAGCCTGAGAATTTCCTCTTGTTGAGCAAGGATGAAAATGCACCCCTCAAGGCCACGGATTTTGGTCTATCCGTTTTCTTCAAAGAAGGTTTATCTTTTCTTCTCTTTCTCCAACTTTTTCTGCATTTCAGAATCTTGATTCTTCGTACGTATTTATGTTTTAATATTCGCATCTTTTTTCTTTAACAGGAGAAATGTTCAAAGACATTGTCGGAAGTGCATATTACATTGCTCCTGAGGTTTTGAAGAGGAAATATGGGCCAGAAGTTGACATATGGAGTGTTGGTGTCATGCTATACATTCTTCTATGTGGTGTTCCTCCATTTTGGGCAGGTCTGTGTTCTCATTTTTCTTTTCAAACATACCACTTTATGCAAAACATTATCTTAAACAATGCACGTGTTTTTCTTCTGGTATAACGATCTATAATTACCAATTCAAATTACGAAAAACCACTGTCATAATACTTCTCAGGTCATTGCAGAACATACAAAATCTACTACTTTAAAGTTACAATTTCAAACTGTAATTAATTAAAATAATTGAATAATAATAATATTAAAATAGATTTAAGAATTAGAAAAACACATCATTAAGTGTTTAATTTAAGGACATTATATGATATACAGTATTGGGATTTTTTTTTTTTGTTAAATCGGAAGATTGTGATGGCAAAAAATCACGATTTCAAATACTAAATTGTTGATTTAGTCCTCATTTTTTTTTCTACATCTATGGTGTTTTGAACTGAAAAAGTGATTTGGTTTGCCAGAATCGGAACATGGTATATTCAATGCCATCCTAAGAGGCCACGTTGATTTTACAAGCGATCCATGGCCTTCAATTTCACCTTCAGCAAAGGATCTTGTAAGCAACATGTTGAATTCAGATCCCAAAGAAAGATTTACAGCAGCACAAGTTCTAGGTAAGCATATATTTTTCGCTGCTTGTTGCTTCACTTTCAATGCCTTTTCTCTAAAATCTCTTGCATTCATTTACAACTTCGTGATTCACTAACTAAATCAATGAAATTGTCGTGTAACAACAGATCATCCATGGATCAAGGAGGATGGAGAAGCACCTGATAAACCACTTGACAATGCTGTACTGAATAGGCTCAAACAGTTCAGAGCAATGAACCAATTCAAGAAAGTTGCTCTAAGGGTACTTCTTATTCTGCCCTAATTCTTATGAAGATAATTTCTTTTTTAAGTATAAGTAAAGTAGCTAATATCAAGCATTTACAGGATATTTATTCTTCTTTTCTACCTTTAGATATTATTGTTTAGAAATTCTATATCAACTAATAGAATAATGAATTTTACCAACTTGTTTTTATTAGTCAGCACATTTCTCTTGCTCCACATTGCATAGTGCAGGAAGAAAGCAAAAATAACGTTAAAGTTTACGAATGAATAGGTCATTGCTGGGTGTCTATCAGAAGAAGAAATCATGGGGTTGAAGGAAATGTTCAAGGGCATGGACACCGACAATAGTGGAACCATCACAATTGAAGAGCTCAAACAAGGGCTTGCAAAGCAAGGAACAAAGCTTTCAGAACAAGAAGTTAAGCAGTTGATGGAAGCTGTAAGTTATTCTTCTCTCCACTCCAATTTTTCACGCAACCAAAACATCATAGCACCAATTCTTATAGTACACCCAGATCACAATCATTTACACAGATAAAAATTCTCACTCTTCAACAAATTACAGGCTGATGCTGATGGCAATGGAACCATAGATTACGACGAGTTCATCACGGCAACGATGCAGATGAACAGAATGAACAGAGAAGAACATCTTTACACAGCTTTCCAATACTTCGATAAAGATAATAGCGGGTAAGAATTCAAGTTCAAATTCTTTATTAAGTTTTTTGGTGTTGTACTCCTTTGTTTCTACAAAATACACTGATGTTGAAATATATTAATATATTTTAAAGATACAAGAGAAGAACAGTAAAAAAAACTCACAGATAAATTGAAGATGTATATACATGCATACATATATTCATGTCAACCCTAAGTGAAGTACTTGGTTTGTTATAAGTAAAGGTTCTGATGTGATTTACATGCCACCAAATTAGGTTCATTACCACAGAAGAACTAGAACAAGCTCTCCGTGAGTTTAACATGCATGATGGAAGGGACATCAAGGAAATCCTTGTAGAAGTTGATGGAGATAATGTAAGTGCTACACGTAATTAACTTCATTATTATTATAAGTGGAAGAAAAAATAGGAAGTGGTCATGAGGAAATTATTAACACGTAATTAACTTCATCATTATAATTGTTAACATGGTTGATAATTATGAGGAAACTGTGATGTTACACAGGATGGGCTAATTAACTATGATGAGTTCGTGGCAATGATGAGAAAAGGAAATACAGATGCTGCAACAAGGAAGAGGCGTGATTCAAATTATACATAGTGGGGTGACTCTAAGGGTTGGTCTGTTTCAACCCTGTGGTTTGTTTTCCATGGTGGAGACGCTGATGGGTGAATGAAAGAATAATGATCTTGAAAGCATTGCATCATAGGTTTGTTGGTTGGGAGGGATAAAGTTGAGGAATGAATGGGATAAGGGTAGAAACAAAAACGCTGAAAGAAATGAGGGAAAGGGGAAGAACATAAACTAATCTTTGCGAAATGTTGACACAATAGGTGATTGGTTGATTAACCTCTTTTTTTTTTTACTTTTTCTTTTTCCTTACATGTCAAGGCTTGTAACATGTCCTGTACTGTATTGCGGCTCGCAAAATTAGGAACTAAAAAAAGGGTGTTTGTTTCTGGATTATCTCCTTTTCAATATTAGGCATGAATAGTTTGTGCTAGGTTTCATATAGTTTATTGAATTTTATATATATTGTTATAGGTAAAAACAAATCCAGGAAGGAAACACTATAAAACATGAAAATTGCGTATGGATTATATTAAGTATGAATTTCTTATAATTATAAAGAAGAGAATCAAAATAACGTACTTAGAGAAAGGAAAAATTTGAAGTAAATTCTCCTCCTATCTCTCTGTAACAAAATGGCTGTATATTGTATAGATCTTGTTAACTTGGTTAGAACCTACTTTAACCTTATAAATGTAAATGATGTATGACATGAGATATGTGATATTTTGGTACATACTGATTCGCAAGCCGTAATTAACTTCATATAACATCTTATTTTGTAACTTTATGAAATGGTCGAAATGTCTGAGCTGAAATATAATACGTACATATAAAGAGAGTTATGTTATGCATATATGCATGGTATCAAACATAAACATCTGAGATCAAACGAGGGCTAATAATGGCTGAGAGAGGCACTTCCTTTTGCAAAGTGAGTCCAAAGGCTTCATCCATGTTTAACTCTTGACCATTTGGTAACTTCCAGTCAAAAGAATGCAGCAAAGTGCCCAAAATGTACTGAATCACCACAATAGCCATTCTATAGCCTGCACAAATCCTTCTTCCAGCCCCAAAGGGAATCAACTCAAAATGAACTCCTGTAGGATCGAGTTTTGCACTCTTCCCTCTGAGAAACCTCTCTGGATTGAACTCTAATGGATTTGACCAGACATTGGGGTCTCTCCCAATGGCCCATATGTTAACATTGAGCCTTGTGTTCTTGGGGATGTAGTATCCATTAACATTGCATGCTTCAGTGGCCACTCTGGGAACACTGAGAGGTGTAGATGGGTGCATCCTATATGTCTCCTTGCAGATTGCTTCAAGGTATGGTAATTTGGGTAGGTCAGATTCAACAACGACTCTTTCCCTTCCTATTACTTCATCCATCTCTCTCTGTGCCCTAATCAAAATATTAGGGTTTTTCAACATTTCAGCTAGTGCCCATTCTATGATGCTTGTTGATGTGTCTGTGCCTGCAGTGAACAGATTCTTCACACCAAAACATACGTCTTATCATTACAACCAAAAAAAGAAACTCACAGCTATAATCACAAACAAAATCTTTATTTACATTTGTGCTTAGGTTAATTCAAATCAATATCTTGGCTATACAACATTTTCTATAAAAAATCTTTTTATACACATCTGCTTAAGAAAATTATTAGAAACAAGCACACACACCATAAACTTTGTACAGTGAATCATCTCATTCAAAAATTGATAAAATATAATTACGTATTATAAGTATTATATATAATAAATTATTTAATTTTCAGATGTTCTAAATAGTATATACAATTAGTTATTTTTGTTTTTTCTATTTAATTTGTTAATATATTTCGCTGGTATATAATTATTAATTTTCTTAAATAATACATCTTGATTCAATAATTCTTTTCTATATAATATCAGAAATTTGATTACATATATCTTTCAAGTTTATATATATATATATATATATATATATATATATATATATATATATATATATATATATATATATATAATTATATATATAAAAAAAATTAATTTATTTTAATATTAT
>Ga0214544_1006795_pt1 | contig 20757 bp, 9 predicted proteins | sample CNSS3metaG_FD_160074 | JGI IMG/M metagenome (GOLD analysis project Ga0214544, IMG submission 160074) | Root nodule microbial communities from cowpea collected in UCLA plant growth center, Los Angeles, California, USA - CNSS3 | ecosystem: Host-associated > Plants > Roots > Nodule | place: USA...
ATATATATATATATATATATATATATATATATATATATATATATATATATATATATATATATATATATATATATATATATTGTGTGTGCGTGGACAAATGTGTAAAAATGGTTTATACTATTTACTTGTTTCTCTATAAGCTGCTTCTTCATATGCGAGCTTCAATTTATGTTACTAACAGATCAATTACTCCTTTGTCCTTATCATGACATTACAGGTGGAATGAAGTACCTTATAAAGGGATGTGCTGGACAGGGTGGTTTTGCCCAAGTATATAAGGCTAATGTCAACAGTGATCCCGACAATGTTGTTGCTCTAAAGGTGATGATGACCTTTCAAATAATTTTTCTCCTAATTGAAAACCATTGTCTCATTTGAATTTAGACGTATTTTGAACTATTAAACCTTAAATGGCAGATACAAAAACCAGCTTTCCCGTGGGAATTTTACATTTATCGTCAGCTTGATCTGCGCATCTTAGACAGAGAGGTGTGTTGTTGTCAACTATACTATTGACCCACTTTTTCTATGAGAATCGGATTATTCTGACTTTTGCTTTATCAGAGGTCAAGTTATGGTTTCGCTCACCGAATTCATCTCTATTCTGACTGTAGTATACTCATCTGTGACTATTTAGCTAATGGGACGCTACAGGTCCGTCATTTATTTCCTGTGATTTTCCTTATTTACTTCAATGTCATTTGGTATTAATCTTCAACTGAAAATACTATGCAGGATGTGGTGAACTCATATCTGGTCTTAGGAAAATCCATGGAAGAAGTGTTATGCATTTATTACACTATTGAAATGTTAGACATGGTTGAAACTTTGCATGGTGTTGGCTTGATTCATGGTGATTTCAAGCCTGATAATCTGCTAATTCGATATGCTAGGTAAATTTAAGCAGCTTATGCACAGTTCATGCTCACGTTACTTCTTTTCACAGTACAATCAGAGTATTATAATAATTCAAAACTTTTTCATTCTTTCCAAATTATCCATTCCTACATTTCCTTCCTTCTTTTGTTTGTTTGTACCTTGCAAGAATGTAACTCCATTCTTAATTTATGATGGTACGATTAATGTATCTAAAGGAGGGGGTTTTTCAAACCATTATTTGCATCTTGTTATTTTATACCCTTGTATCTAAGGATTTTAGGTATCTACCCAAGCATCATCTACCGGAGGAAAATTGAAAGCATCATCAATATAATCATATAAACATGTTTGCCATATTTCATGACAACACTTGGTTGCAATTTTTTGAAAGTTTTTTATTTGATGAGAGCATTGTATGATGTGCAATGCAGGCTCTAGTAACCGCGCGTTGTCTCAAGTTGGTTACATGATTTGCTTTTATGGATGGTTCTAATTACATTTCTAGCTATTTTTCAGGAGTGACCTTACTGAAGATGGGTTCTTGAACCGAAGTGGTCCTTGGTGTGATCAGGTTAGTTTTTATCTGGATGAATACAATAGAAATAACGTGTCTATAAAGGGGAGTTGAATAGAACTTTTAAAAATGCTTTGAAACATTTTTGCAATAGGATGATGATTACAGACTTTGGGGTTTTGATCATAAAATAGTTGGAAAACGTTTCAAGAGGATTTTTGCAAAGCTTGAAAACGATAGCCGACAATTGGTACAAGAGTAATAGTAGACGAAACAAAGAAATACAAGTTTTATACTGGTTCAACTTGAAACTAGGTTATATCTTGTTTTCCTTTACAACATGTAAAAGGTTTCATTAATTAAAGCTTGATTACAAGCTTATCATTGTCACTTCTGGTTTACACCAAATATAAAAAACCACTCCTAACTATTTATTTATCTCTCCTAAGATAAAGAAGAAGTATTTTTAACATTAAACCGCTTTTGTGTTTCCTGTATATTTTATTACTACACTCTTGGCTACAATAACAAAGGCTACAAGGAAAACTCTCTGAAGAGAGGATATAAACTATGAACACTCCTTGTTAGAGGTTACGGAGGCTTTACTATACTATTGCTTGCAAAACACTTAATTTCATATAGAATCACTTAGCATCACTAGTCATTTCTACATTAAAGATTCTATTTAGATGCTTGAGAGAGCTTCTATTTCAATGTCTTTAAAAACACTGGCGGAGCTTGTGTGTGGAACCTTGTCCTTAAGGCAATGCTTTACCAAAGGTTGATAGCCTTTTTATTGATATATTTTTTTTTTCTGTTTAACTCAATTCGCTATGCATAGGACAACGTCTTTTCGCCGGTTTCATTAATCGACAGGTCGTATTGTTCTATATTGTAGGGTCTTTGCCTTGTTGACTGGGGAAGAGGGATTGATCTGCAACTCTTTCCAGATCACACGGTATTTAAGGGTGATTGCAGAACTTCTGGTTTTCGCTGCATTGAGATGCTAGAGAACAAGCCGTGGAAATTTCAGGCAAGTCACGTCATAAATTGCACTACAAATGCAATGGAACTCATTATTTACTGCTTTTGAGTTTCTCTTCTTTATCACCTGCAAACAGGTAGATGCGTATGGCCTTTGCGCTAATGTTCATGTGATGTTGCATGGTTCCTATATGGAAGTCGTCAAAAAAGAACAATCTGATGGGGGCTACGTGTATCTTCCCAAACTACCCTTTAAACGGTATATTCCTTGTGTTATGTTGTATGCAATTGTCAGTTTTGTTTATCACAGCTATTTTTTTATAAGGGGGTCGTTGTATGAAACTTGCATCTTTCTACTTTCCTGGATACCAAAGTGAATTTGGAAAATTTAATGCCACAACAGAAGTGCTTTTCCCTCTTACTTTTATCTTCAACTTCCTTTCTCATTCTGATATTTTTCTTGTTGGAAAAAACAGTTACTGGAACATTGAGCTCTGGAAGAGTTTCTTCACTAAAATGCTAAACCAATACCCCCATGATGATGATAGGAGTTTGCTGCATGACTTGAAGAAGTCCTTCCAAGACTATATGGCCTCCAATCCCCAGCTTATAAAGAAACTAAAGGAGTTACTCTCAAGGCAAAGGGCTTCCATGTGTTCCGCTTAATGTTTCAAGATCATTACATCCACACTTCTGTTTTAACCGTCTACTAATCACCTCTTATATTATTGTTGTGAAGGAAGAAAAGTAAATAAATGCACAATGCAAGCAATCAAAGACAGGTTTAGAAGGTAAACGTCCTTTCGTTTTTTAAGTTTTGTAACACATGCTCATTAACTAAGGTACAGACCATGTTTTAGTTGGTTAAGATCATAGTAATTTCAAATTAAACGAAGACTGGATACACTCTTATCCAGTATAGAGACAAGCTCACCTTTTGTGTATAAGCATGCATTAGCCCCTGTATTTTTTTTTTTCTTTTGTTATCTGTAGTTTGATTAAGGTAAAAAATGTGACCCTTTGTAATGGGTTCGAGCATGTGTGCAAATGTATTGTATTGTATGTAGGTAGTGTGACAGTTGTATATGGTATATTGCGTTATGGTTATTGTTTACAACATGCATCATGTTCAAATAAACTAAAAAGTTGTGTGTTCTTTTAAATCTCTATATATGTGATACTTGGTGTTCTTTTATTTGTACGCTATGATGGTTGATGGATCCACTAGGTGCACCAAGTTTATGCAAAAGTGTCTAAATCAAAGCATTCAGTTAATCAATTGATATGAACTGAAAAACGCTCCCAGTGTCAAGAATTTTGACAAGTTTATCCGTTCCGTAATCTCTCCATTCTCTTACCAACAAGGAAATATTCTTAGACGATTTGGGTGAAGTGTATGTTGACTATAAGTTGTGAAATGAAGTGACTAATATTTATTTCATCTCTAACTATAAGATATTGCATTCAAATTTTATTGTTTTCTTATAAGAGTTTTTATCTATCTCGTATGAATTATTTTTTTAACCAAACATTTAAAATTATTTTAGATGTTATGAAATGTCTGTCTTTTTTCCTCCTTTGAAGCTTTGGAGAGTTCAGGACTTCGACTTTAAAAATTTACTTGCTATTTTTTTTATATACGTTAGTATTAATTACTTATAAGTAGTTTTGAAAAATATTAGAACTACAGATAAATTTGACATTACTAACTTAGTTACCTTATTGCGAATTAATTATAATTATGCGCTGGAGTTCACATGTCGACTATTTAGTTCCACATAAGGAAGATAACTTTGGTTCTGTAAAATACTTAACAATTTTTACGAGAGACTTTGGATAAGATGAGTGATAAAAACTGATAAAGAAATACATAATAGGGATTGATTAAAGAGATTTTTTTTTTTTCTCAAGAAAATAGTGTTAATTTCCCTCTATCTCTACTCAATTTTTTTTTTCTATTTTTATCTTCACCTCTATTATTTTTATGCAACCAAACAAGTTTTTTGTCTTCTTCTAAGACCTTAGGCTCACAACCTTCCAAAGAGCAACAAAAGTCACTGCGAGAAGCCACAGACCTTATTGATCACCAAGTTTACCTCTAACATTACTAATAATTTATTTTTATCCTAGTTATTTATTTTACTTTCTTCTAACCGACTTGATTTTTAGCAAGAATACTCTAACATTATTTTTGGACAGAGATTTCAATAATTTTAAGAAATTGAAATATTTGGTAAAATTATTTGTAATTGAATTATCTTTATTTCTTAAATAATTAATTTGGAATAAGTAATTGAAATATTTTATATTTCAACTTTTTGTTTGAATAAAGTAATTTAATTTCTATTTTATGGCGAACAACTCTATTTTTGAGTCTAATTTAACTTAACTCGACCTTAGCTGGTTCGAATTACATTGATTCAAATCAATTTAACCACAACATAATTTGAATTGATTCAACCTCAGCCTATTCGAATCGATTCAGCCCGAGTTGACTCGACTCAACCTTCAACTAGGGTAGATTAGTTTAAACCTTATGCCTAAGCCAACTCAACTTGATCTTCAGTCCAGGTCGACCTAGTTTGAACTTCGGCCAAAGTCGACTCAACTCAAAACCATCTCGCTCAGACCTTTGGCCCTGACTGCATCGACTTGAACTTTGGCACAGGCCAACTCGACTCGACCTTTGGCTTAAGACGACTCAACTTGACCTACAACACGAGCAACTACTTCAACCTTCGACCCAGATTGACCTAGCTCGACCTTTGGTCTGAGTCGACTCAAGTTAAAGCCATCTGATCTCGACCTTCAGCCAGGATTGAATCGACTGAACCATCGATTCGGGGTAACTCGACTCAACCTTTGGTCCAACTTTGCTCGTCCTTCAATCCGTCCTTTGGATCAGGCGAGCTTGACTTGATCTTGGTTCAAACTAAGTTATCTCGATCTTATGCCCGACGCAACTCAACTTTTTAGATTTGTAAAGTTTTTTGTCTTAAACAATGAACAATTCCATTACTTGAGAAATTTAAATTTCCTTCCTTTTTTAGTAAATTTCAAATTGTACTGTCTTAGTAAAAAAACGAATGAATTTCAAATTTTACATTCTAAAATATATAACTATAATATTTTTTCGTTTCAGATTTTTGAAATCTAGAAGATCTACGAATTGCAAAGTCCATAACTTAAATTAAAAAACAAAAAACAATTTATCCTACAAACTATTTCGTATACAACTTACCAAATAAGTTATTTACGAAGATTTTCTTAAATAATCTATAACTTATATTTAAAAAAAAAAAGATTTTGTAACAACCCATAAATTTAACTAGAAATTCTGCAACAGTTTTATAAATATATATTTATAAAAAGTATATATTTAATAATTATACCTTAATTACTATTTTGAAATATTTTATATAATTTTATTACTGTATTTAAGGCACAGAAATTCTCAAAATAATAAATAATAAAAGAAAAACAGTCTGTGAATTGGAACAGAAGCAGGCAAAATAAATTTCTACAAACAAATGGCTATTAAACAACAATAGCACCAGCAATGGTAGGCGGATCTTAACAAAACTTTAGAATCCAAAATAAAAAGTTAAATATATTTTTAATCTATGAATTTTGATGCAAAATTAGAATACATTATTAAAACTTTGATATATTTTAGTTTTTAAATTTTAAATTAATTTATTTTATGTATCATTTCATGAATAACTTTTTAATTCTTTAGTTATTCATTTTTTCTTCCTAATCTATTAATAAAAAATGGATTTTTCTGATGTATATAAAAAAATTCTAACGATTCTTACTACTATAACACCTCAATCACGATTTCTTATATTATACATTTAACCTCAAAATAAAAAATTGTATAGATATTAGATGTCAAATAAAATAAAAATAGTAAATGAAATATGACACATATTTTTATAATTAATTGGTGGGTTTCTTCATTTTTATGATTTTGTTTTTCAGAAATGGTCCAGATTTTTCAGTAGATATTGAAAGAAGAATGTGTTAGACACCGTAACCAACTCAACTGCTAAAAATGAATTTTAATTTTACATCAAAACTCAAAAATTAAAAATATGAGAAATATATAAAATTTTAAAAAATATCAAATCTATTAAAATTTAAAATATATATGTTACCTAACTAAAAAAATAAAATTGGAAAAGGGAAGGAGGGCCATGGCCCTATGGGGACACTAAGGTCCGCCCCTGCTAGTATAGTTATCATCAAAGGTGTGGTGACGAAGGATTAAAATAAATTTATGCTACGAACAAAACTGAAACAGAGGTGACTTTGGAGTTGCACTTATAATCCGAATAGTTAGATGCGTGAAAACAAAGCCAATTACATAATTAATGGTGCAAGTCTGAAAAGTTCCGCTATGCCATTTAATTGAAATCTTATAACCCCTATACCGATCTTATAACCAAAATTCTAAATCCTCTTCAAATCAAATCCAATCAAATATATAATTAAGGAAAAAATAGAAGTTTATAATTTACTTATATTGTAAATTAAGAATATAGGGAACAAGACTCCAATTTCCATCATTTTTCATCATACCCTCTCAATCTTCTATGTTTTTCCTTTTTCTACTTACTATTTTACAGTCAAGTATTTCCTCAATCAATATTTTCAAATATTTGTCTTATTTCGATAAAAAAAAGAAAAATATTTTTCTTATTTCTATCTCTAAAGCAAGTTTTAATAACATTTTAAATTACTGTAAATTCTAAGCATACTTAATAAAATCAAATATATTTCTTTATTAAAATTTTAATTATATAAAATACATTTACAATATATTTATAACCTAAACTACAAAACATATAGAGGTTATATTAGTTTTAAATATAAGAAAAACCTACATCCCATGTCAAAGGATCAGTAGTTTCCATTAATAGTAGATATTGAAAACTGAGTTTGTCCTACCTAGTCAATTAAATTTGATGGATTAGATTGATGCTTTTACCAACCTATTACTTTTAAAATAAAAAAATAGCTTAAAAATTATTTTTTTAAAATTAAATTATTTAAATAATAAAATATATACAATTAAAATTAAAAAAAATATTAATATTTGTAAATAAGACAGGATAAAATTTTCTACTCCAATGATCAGTGCGGTTTGCCATTCTGATTAATAAGAGTATATTTATTTTAAGGTTAAATCATTTTATAAGTCCCATTTTTATAGCGAAATCTGGTCCTTCCATTTTTATTTGACTCAATTGAGTTTCTATTTTCGAAAATTCGTTGCAATTGGTTCTTTTCCGTTAGTTGACCAATAACGGTGCTAATTATGTGCCACGTGTCAAGCACGTGGTTTTTTTGACTTTTTTTTTAATTTTTTTTAATTTTTTTAATTTTTTTTTTAATTTTTAATTTTTTTTTATAATTTAAAAAAAAAAAATTAAAATTGCCACGTGTCAATCTGACATTGTGCCACGTGGCAGTGCCACATCTCAATATTGGATGTGAAAAGTCTTAATGTAGTCCCTGTATTTATTATTTTGTCTCAATTTGGTCCCAATTTTTTTAAAACTGAATCAATTTTATCCCTATTAATTTATATAAATTTATAATGGTATTTTTATTATAATTGATATTTTTAACAAAATTAAGTTTATTTAAATGTATATTTTGCATTGAACTTTATTTAAATATTGTTTCAAATATTTATATATTAATTTATAGACAAATGTTAGAATTGTTATAATTTTTTTTTAAAATTTTATATTTGAATTTATAAATTTTTTATTTTTAAAGCAACTCTAACATTTATCTATAAATTATGGATATATAAATATTTAAAATAAAATTTAAATAAATATTAGTGCAAAATATACATTTAAATAAATTTAATTTTGTTAAAAATATCAACTATAATAAAAATACCATTGTAAAATTTATATAAAATTTAAATTTGATACAGGATAATTCAGTTTTAACAAAATTGGTACCAAATTGAGACAAAATAACAAATATAGAACTATATTGAGACTTTTCACATCTAATAGTGACACGTGGCACTGTCACTGCCACATCACACTGTCTCTGCCACGTGGCACAATGTCAGATTGACACGTGGCAATTTTAATTTTTTTAAAAAAAAATTATTAAAAAAAAATAAAAAATTATAAAAAAAATTATAAAAAAATAAAAAAAAAGTCAAAAAAACCACGTGCTGGCATGTGGCACATAATTAGCACTGTTACTGATCAACTAACGGAAATGAACCAATTGCAACGAATTTTCGAAAATAGGGACTCAATTGAGTCAAATAAAAATGGGGGAACCTACTTGAGATTTCGCTATAAAAATGGGGACCTATGGAATAATTTAACCTTATTTTAAATATTTGAAATGGTTTGATTTACTTATTTTTGTTTTAATTGTTATTATTATTATTATGACTTTGATAACAAAAAATAATAAAATTATCATTATTATAATTATAAAAGTAAATATAAATAATTTTAAAACTTATAGATATTTTTATTTGTTTATAAATAATTTTTTATTATAAATAAATATTTTAATTTAAAAATATAGTTAAATTAAAAAAAATATGAAGTTCAAAAAAGTGATTAAATTAAAAAAAATATCACTGGAAAAATAAAACCGATAAACAAATTTAGCAAGAAAATAAAATTTTTATCAATATTTTACGTTAGGTTTAAATACCTTTTTCGTCCTTATTTTCGTAGTGTTTGTTGCGGATGATTCTCATTATGACAGAATGTTTAAAATGATTTTCATTTATAACAAATGTTTAAAATGATCATGATATTTTGTAATTCGTGTTTTATTTGATCATTTTCTGTGACGCCAGTGGTCATTTTCTGTGACGCCAGTGCTCCGTTACTGATTTAAACGGTGTAACAGAGAATGACCAAATAAAATACTAATTATACAAATCAAGACCATTTTAAATATTAGATAAAAATGAGGATCATTTTAAATATTTTTTCAATGAGGAGGGCCATTTGGAACAAACACTATAAAAATGAGAAGTAACATGGTATGTAAGCATTTACGTATTTAGAAGTACCTTTCCATTACTCTTACGAAAATTGGGTACAGTATCCTAATGCGTTCTCTGCACTCTTCCTCTCTTCCCTTCTCTCTTCAGGTACTCTCATCTCTGCACCCTAATGCTATTTCTTCGTTCTTCTCATCGATTCTACTTTCTTTTTCGTATGTGTTTTCTGTTAATACTCGATGTGTTATGCGATCTACCTTGATCGGAAATGTATTGTAATCTACCTTCTTTGGAAATGCTGGAGTTTGTTCTCGAGTAGTCTAAATTTTTTACTGGTTTCGTTTTCAAATTACATTGATGATAGTAATTTTAAAAACATTTTCATATATTTTAAAACATTAAAATAAGTGTCATCAATTCTAAAGACACAACAGAAAATTAGTACAGAAAAAATACAACCGAGAATTCAAATTCGTTTGTTCTCAGGGTTTGGATCAGCAGAGGATAATTACAGAAAAAAGTTGCAGAGGCTAAACAAAAATGAAGGAGAGGAAGCTGCAATAGTAGTGGAGGCTGGATGGGAAATTGTGCACACAAGTGTAGTGGAGCGATAAATATGGATGTGAAAGATTCAATTTTCGATTCGGAAAATACCTTCCACATGTTGCCACGTTTCAAGGGTCTCCATGCATGCATCCACTAACAACAATATTCTCTCCTCGTTTTTTTTTCATCCCCTCCACTCACGAAAGAGAATCTTCACTATCTTTTTTGTTTCTTCACTACAGGAGATCATCACCAACAACGATTACGTAAAATGAAAGCAAAAATCATACCTCTATTAAATCAGTGAAGAACCTTATGCGTATGTTACAAAACTTATAAAGCTTCAATGGTGACCAAAGCTTAACAAAGATTCAACGAAGAGCCTGATAACAAAGGAGAAGGAGAAGATGAACAAAGATCCAGGGGGTGGAGGTGTAGAAGGAAGAAGACGAAGTGAAGAAAGTGATATTAAATTATAAACTCAAAAAAATTAAATGGAATTTTCGTAAATTAGGGGTGCAGGAAGAAAAAAAATTGAATGTAGAAAGTACCAACCATTCTTTAAAAGGAAAATGATTTTTTGACTATTAAATTTTGGGCTTAAATACCTTTTTCGTCCTCATTTTCGTAATGTTTGTTGCGGATGATCCTCATTTCTACTAAATGTTTAAAATGGTCTCCATTTTCGTAGTATTTGTTGCGGATGATCCTCATTTTTACCAAATGTTTAAAATGGTCATCATTTTTGCAATTCGTGTTTAATTTAGTCATTTTCTGTGACGCCGTTTAAATTAGTAACAAAACACTGTACATGTGACACTGTTTGTATTACATTGTATTGGGGTATATTACATGTACTGTATAGGTGGATTATTAACGTTAACTCTTCAATTTGGGGCAAAAATTTTCCAATTAGGTCGCACTGCAATTAAGGATTGACAAGTACAGGCGATTTCTTCATCTCCGAGTTTCTTCAGCTCCGATTTGCAAGGAAGCAGCAATTGGACGTGACAATTTATTCGTTTGATTTCAATTTTCAAGTTAATCATCATCGACGAGGTAAGTGCTTTGCTCGTGGATTTAGGGTTTTCGGGGTTGTGATAAATTTTGCGTATTTGAATCAGTTGTAGGAAGAAGAAGATGCAACAACACAATTTGGGAATGGAGGAAGAAGATTGTAGCAACTGACCAACTGTCCAACAATTCATTTTCAAAATCCTAGCTCACCTATTTATCCCTAAATATCTAATTACTACACATGTATAATACACGTAATACACTCCCAGTACAATATAATACAAATAGTGTCACTTGTATAGTGCTCCGTTACTGATTTAAACGGCGTCACATAAAATGAGGACAATTTTAAACATTTGGTAAAAATGAGGACCATCCGCAACAAACACTACGAAAATAAGGATGAAAAATGTATTTAAGTCTAAATTTTGAGAACTTCCTCTTATAACTTTAGGTGTTATTTTTTTATTGGTTTTTCATTTTTCTATTTTCTCATTCTCAATATTCCAAAAACCACTTAAATAATAATATCTCATGTTACAAGAGAAGGTTGTCAAAATTTAATAGTCAAAATATCATTCTTCCTTTTAAAATCTAATGTGTGCAGGTAGCCCGTATCTCTGTGTGTTTAGCAGGATGGGTTTAAAAAGCTTAAAATAGATAAAATCTTGGCGGCTATGACTTCTATTCTAAAAAAATATTCAAGTGACGTATTATTAGAGGTTCAAAAGAATCTGTTTTAAAAAAAAAAAGTCATTTTCTTAAGATGTGGCATTTTAGTAAGAAAATTTGGTGATGTTGAATCTATGGGTTATATATTGTTATGGGTGAATGTTCATAGGTTGCTATCGATAGACTGCAATCCATCAGTTGTTGAAAAGCTAGCTGGACAGTCTTACCTTGTCTCGAGTCTCAGCCCCAACTTTCAGTCCATGAATTATTCTGCAATTACTGTGAATGCTCCAACTTTCATGGTGAATTTTCTGATGAGCGGAGTATATTCTGCTGTATCAAAGACAGCTATTGCTCCGATTGAAAGAGTCAAATTGCTTAATCAAAATCAGAATGAAATGATCAAAACTGGTCGGTTATCTCAACCATACAGGGGAATTGGTAATTGTTTTGCTCGAACCATCAAGAATGAGGGTGTCATTACTCTTTGGAGAGGCAATAGTGTCAATGCTATCAGATACTTCCGTGCTCAGGTCAAAATCTAACTTATCAAGATTTTAACTAGTTCTATAGATGTATTTTATTTGTTAGTTTTTTTTGTTAGTAGTTGGAATTATAATCTACTGTGCTTATTACTATGGAATTTATGATCCTTGCAGATAGGCTGCTTTGGTTGGTGGGTCGCAGGTATGTACAAAAATTCAATCTCGTCTTATTTTTAATTTGTTCATTTCACTTTGAATTTTTTTGGCATTGTTATTTTTTATTATAAAATAATTTGTTTGAATCGTTAAATGTATCAGCTTTATTAGACGTAGTTGTTGAACAGTAGTTCCATCTTCTTTAGCATTAATACTAGAGGGATTTGTGAAAGCTTGTGCCACTAACACAGAATCACTTGCAATCCACAAAGAAGGCCACAACCAATGCAATGGCTAACATGGTACCCACAATTTCAGCTTTTAAAGCAATACAATACCAAGATAAGAGATGAATCCCCTTATAGCTTATATATTTAGTATAACCAAATCTTAAACCGTTTGGGATTTATCTGTACAAGAGAAGACACTTTGATACTTAAGTCAAGTCGATAGACGTCCTAACGTAAGATATTAAATTGTTGGAACATGAATTTGCTCCTAATTCCTAAGTAGGGGAAGGAAAAAAATTATATATTGAATAAAAATACATTTCACTTGTTATTCTATTATGCATCTTCCGACTATAAAATCTCTTTATGTAAGTTTTTAAATACTAAAGAAACAATGGTTTATAATTAATTATAACTATGAACCTTAAAAAATGTAAGGACATAGAAAAAGGTCGGATCAATCCGAATATTTTTTAAATCTTCTAATATCCTATGTAGTCAAACTGCTTATGTTACAAATGTTGTTGCAATATATTTTGCTTATGTTATTGATAGAGACACCACTTATTGTTTTTTAAAAGACCATGATATAACTCCATTTCCCATTTCCCAAATAGAATACATATCTCGAGGTACTCTTACAACTTTCAATATCACTTGCTCAATCACTATCAATATAACCTACTAAATGGTAGGCATTTGAGTAAGTATAAAAGATTCCATGATCTTGAGTTCCACTGAGATAACAAAGAATTCTTTTAGCTGCTTGTAAGTGTGATTGATATGGTTTCTCCATGAAATGACTTATTAGTCCAACCATATAAATAATGTCAAGCCTAGTGGATTTCAAATAGCGAAGACTACCCACTATACTCTTCTCTTGAAGTAAGTTGGATCCAAAAATTCTCCACTACCAACTTTATTCATCTTCCTGCTTTTTGCAGCTAGAGTTCGAATCAGGAAAGTTGCATCCATCTTGAATTTTTTGAAGATACTAGTGGTATATTTTCTTTACGAAACAAAAATACCATAATTACTTTGTTGTACTTCAATGCCAAGAAAGTATGACATGAGTCCCATGTTTGTGTCATGGCCTTCTTATTTCTAGTCCATGCTTCTTAAGGCGTCCTTCCTTGGATTCTTTTTGTCAAACACCTATTCAGTATATAGATAGCACATGCAACAACTTCTGCCGAATAAGGTTTTGGCATATGCTTTGCTTTTAACATACTTCTAGCCATCTCAAAAATTGTTTTATTATTTCTTTCAATTATACCATTCTGTTAAGGTGTATAGCCTGCGGTCAATTGATGACAAATTCTTTCTTTCTTGCAATAATCATTAAACTCGTTCGATGTTAATTCTCCTCCTATGTGTAATCTTAAAGTTTTCAGACATAATTCATTTTGTTTTTCAACAAGCGCCTTAAACTCTTTAAATTTTTTAAATGCTTCAGGCTTTTCTTTCAAGAAATATACCTATATTGTTCTGATATAATCATCAACAAAAAGTAAAAAATATCGTTTGTTTCCAACCGAATCCACCTCAACCGGTCCACATATATTTGTGTGAATCAATTCTAAGGGTTTCTTTGCTCGCACAAAATTTCTAATGACAAACGAGTCGATGATGCTTTCCAAGAATGCAACCTTCACATGATCATCAGGAGCATTAATGAGTGGAAGGTCAATCACCATTTGCTTATGTACCAATAACTTCAAACCTCTAAAGTTCAAATGACCAAAGCGGAGATGCCACAACCAATTGTTGTTCTTTACCGTTGCTTGAAAATTCATCAAAGATCTTGTTTGAAGCGACAAAGGAAACATGTGATTTACCCGTGCAATGTTTTTATTGTCTTTGTTCATAATTTTACAGACTCTGTTATCTATATGATTTTAGTACCTTTTTTCTAAAAGTTGTCCCATGCTCAGTAAATTCCAGAATAATCCAGACACATAATATACATCTGCAATAGTAACTTCAGTTCCATTTTTAGATTAGATACTAATATTACCTTTACCAGTCACGAGAATTTTGAATTTGTTTCTAAATTTCACTTCTCCCTTAACTGATTCATTAGAGAAATAGAAAACTCCATTTTTCCTATCATATGGTTGCTACATCCTGTATCAAGATACCAAATATCATTGTTTTCAACCTCTTGACATTGTGTACAAGCAAGTACCATATTTTGTTCAATTTCAACTACATTTGCATGTTCTCCATGTTCTCTTTGTAATTTGGTTCAACATTCTAATGCATAATGGCCTAACTGTTTGCATTTATAACAATCCACTTTGGATTTGTCATGTTTGAAATTTGATCTTCCACCTGAATAACTACTATCACCAATGTTGTCCCTATATGAGGCAAACGTACATCTTCCTCGATTACGACCATGTCCACGACCTTTACCACCTTGGTATCCACCACGATTGGTGAAATTCACCCTACTTTACAAAGCTTGCTCAAAGTTAGGATTATTAGTTTGCTACTTCCTTCTTTGTTCATGTGAAGACAACGAACCTAATAACCTTTCCAATGATAATGTAGATAGATCATGCCCTTCTTCAATAGTTGTTAGAATATGATCGAATTTATGACTCAATGATCTTGTAATTTTTTCTACAACACGTTAGTCAATAATAATAATCTGTCTGTAACTCCATAATTTATTAACAACGGATTGAACACGGTCAAAATAGGAAGAAGTTGTTTCTTCTTTGACCATGCGTAAATTCTCAAAAGTGTCTATCATCACCTTTGTATTCTGCAAAAATATCCCACACTACATGTGATATTTCTACTAATGATATCTTTTGAGATATTGTCTTTTGTTCAACTACAAGGAAAATAGATTACAATGCTTTCTGATCCTTTCATGTGTTTCTTTCGATGTAACCTTCTCCTCTTTACCAAGGGACTCAAATGGTGTTGAGTTTGTAACATCTGCAAATTCATTTTCCACCAAATCCCACAAATCTTGAGAGGAGAAGTATACCTTAAATTAGGTTGTCTAAGTATCATAATTTTCTCTAGTCAATTTTGGAAGTGGAACTTGGATGTTTTTGCCATGATTTAACCACAAATATTTGATTTGGCTACGATACTAGATGTAGGAACAAGAATTTGCTAAATCTTAAATTAACTCAAAATACTTAAAGGAAGAGAAGGGAATGAACTTGATATATTGAATAGAAATAAGCTTTTACTTGTTATTCTATTATGTACCTTCTGACTATAAAAACCTCTATATATAAGTTTATAAATACTAAAGAAATAATGGTTTATAATCAATTATAAATATGACTATTAAAAAAAAATGTAAGGACGTAGAAAATCTTCTAATTATAGTTTCCTATATTTAAGTTTGTTACTTTCAAGATAAATGCAGTAATCGATGTGCTGTAACTACCTTACCTAGACCCATATTTAACTACTTGTAATGGGCTTTTAATTATCATCGACTTGATTACGATCCAATAGTGTCTTAATACAATTATATAATCGATTTGCATTAAGCTACTTTTAAATTGTTAATTATGCTAGTTGTTGACCGATTGGTCATCTTCAATGTCAACAATCAATATATGACCGATCGATCTGTAAATTGGTCAACTAATTTTAGATGTTTGACTTACAAGTCTCTACTATAATGCATGTACCAAATGACATGTGTGAAAGTAGCTATGTGAATATCGTTAATTTAAGTGCTACCACTCATGTCAACAACATGTAAGAAGATAATATTTGAATGCTACTGCCCATGTTTAGAATAGTTTTGATTTGTTGACAAATTAGCCTTTAGTCAACTTCACTTAATAATATGATCTGAATAAAATGGCCGTAGGAAGGCCCAAAACTGTCCTTAAATTTAAATGGTTAGAAAACTATATTAGATGGGCTTGGATATTTATTTTATAAATTACATTTTTTTCTTTTTTGTTGAAGTAATGCTAGGTTTGGCCTTCCAAACCCATTTTACCATAATGTCTATGTACAATTTATATATCTTAAATACCTATTTTCAACATATATTATTCACTATGAACCTAACTATAAATCTTGGAATTTGTACTCCTGAAGTTGTGCTCCTTTTTCATGGTGATTTATTTTTATGTTTACTTACCTCTTGTATTGTTGTTGTTAACAGGATCGTTGGTTTGCTTGTTTCCTTGTGATAGGGGGATTCACAATTAGTAGTTTGGCTTCCTATCCCATTGACACTGTGCGTAGAAGGATGATGATGACTTCTGGAGAGGCTGTGAAGTATAAGAGCTCTTTGCATGCATTCCAAACAATCGTCGCAAAAGAAGGTACCAAGTCACTCTTTAAAGGTTTTGATGCACACATATTGCGTGGTGCTGCAGGTGTTGTTGTGGTTGCTTCTTTTGATAAGTTGCAACTTGCTTTGTTCGGAAAGGAATATGGGTATCGTGGCGAATTTCCTCTTTAGGTTTCTATGTTTGGCTTTTATCCTTAATTGTACGTGAGTAGTTTGTAGCTCTACTTAGGTAAATAAAATTTGAGGAAGCCCACTTAAGGAGATAAAACCAAAAGGAGGTATTGTACAAGAAAAAAAAATCATATTTGATTTGATCGAAGGAGTTTTGATGTCTGATAAAATAGGTCACAAAGTACATTTTTTTTAATTTCATTTTAAAATTATTGTAACGGTGTAAGTTTTTTTTAAAAAAGAAATTGTATATGGGCAAGTCGTGTCAAGTTGACACTACTTTATAATGAAATTGAAGCAACTTTACTGTAGATGAACTGAAGATGTGTCAAGGTTTGACAACTTATGTGAAAAATGATCTAAAAGTAAAGTTATTAAAACATGGCATGACTTCAATTTATTTCATTCAGAATTGAAGTCGTTACAACATGACACGACTTCCGTTCATTCTATTCAGAATTGAAGTCGTAGTTACAACATGACACAACTTCAGTTCATTTCATTCCAAAACTGAAGTTGTCTCAAGTTGTGACGACTTCACTTTTATATAGTCTTTTATTGAAGTCATTAATACTTGGTACGACTTTAGTTCATTTGTGCTTCAACTTGGCATGACTTATTCGTTATGAAGTCATGCGAAGTTGACACAACTAGTTGATACACGATTAGGGGTGGCACAACGAGTCAGCCTCACCCATTTTTGGCTAGTTGAAAATGGGCCAGGAAGGGCCAACCCGTTTTTGGCCTGTTGAAAATAGGTAGGACAGGCCAACCCATTAAGAGAAAAAGGGCTAGAAACTTCAGCCCATCTGGCCTGTCATTTAAAAAAAATCTTCTTTTACACAAATACATCCTGGTCACGTGATCAAACATATATAAGTGATAATAAATCCATGTAACAACTCCTTAAATAACAAATAATAAATCCACAAGTTTCCTATGCATGCCTTAATATATGAAAGCTAGAAAATACCAAATTTCAACCTCCATCAAATTCAAAGCTATTGAAAGTCTATTATATTACACCAATTAAACAAAAATACCAAATGAAAAGGCAATTTAATAAACGAGGATGCTTTACAATGAAAAGACAATTCAATAAATCAGAAACAAAATACCAAATGTCATTCTGTATCGCCCTCAAGATCATTAGAGGCAACATTGGAACAAGTCTCCTCTACTTTTCTATCTTTGTCATTGTCTTCATCATCTTTAAACAAAATAAAATGAAGAAAAAATTATGATATAAAAAATTGTGTATGAGAATAAAAAGGAATTGAAGACATTTGTAGTTGTCAACACTCAATTTCGTCAAGGTGAATGCATTTGTTTTGTTAAAAATAAATAAATAAAAAATAAATTAAAAAACTAAGAACTAAGAACTAAGAATAAAATAAAAAATGTGTTCTTGATTGAGGGTAGGTTTTTTTACTTTAATTCTACCATGAAAAAAAAAGAAAAAAAAAGAAGAAGAAGGGAGAATCTAATTTGTCTTTAATTATCACACCCTTCTCATGAGCCCAAGTGTTTTGTACATATTTTCACCCCTACAGTTTGCTATTTACAGTCCATGACGTGTTAGAAAATGACATTTTATAATCTCTATTTTGTAGAGAATGGTATAATATTAGAAGCAATATTCTTCATAATATTTAGAATAAATATCTTGAATTTATGCTTATGTGATGTGTCTAATTGATTTTTCAGTCAAAGAAGATATTATTAGTAGCAAATATTTCCGATAATAATGCTTCTTAGAGAATGATACGATTTTAATAATTGGAAGAAAATATTCCTGGTAATAATTAGAATCAATTATATGAATAATATGTTATGATTTGATCAGGATCTTCATGTACTAGAAAATATTTAATTATAGTAATTACAAGCAATATTTTGTTAATAATTAATACCCTGGATATTATGCAACGATTTAATTTCTCTAATATGTTTCATCGAGACCAATTCCTTCCTCATATATTTTATTATAATTAAAGACTAGGATTTCAGTGGTATTCCAATGTGTCTATATAAGTACAAAACCTCTCTAATGCAAGACACAAAAAAATTTGATACTTCTCTTCTTTTATGAGAGCACACACGCAAGGGAGATCACCTTGCTATCCTCTTAGTCGGGATTTTCTCAGTTTGTTGCCTTGAAAGGTAAGTTATTTTTTTTTTCTCCTAATGTTATTCATGTATTGATGAGCATAATAAAATTAATGGGTTGTGAATCCTGACCTTACTCTGTCACAATATCAAGTGTACTGATTGACTTAATATATTGCTAAACGTGTTTGGGATCTAATGTTATGTAATTCTGGGGCTGAATTCATGATTGATATGTGTCTGACAACATTATAAACTCTTTCGTAAGCTTTTAATTCTCCTCTTTTTAAAAAAATTGTAAATTATACTTTTTTTTATATATGATTTTTGGATATCATGTCAAGTCTTGGATTTGCTTGATAACTTAAATTTTTTATTATGTTGAATCTCAGATTTCCTTGATAATTAAAAATATTAAAATTCTAAATTTTAACTCATTATCCAAATAATTGTTTTTTTTACAAAGAACTATATTATCCCTGATTTTCCAAATAAAAATACGTAGGAGCGAGGTACAACCTTTGTGGTGACCAAAAAAATAAAAAAAAATTGTTTTTTATCTTTATTAGTTTGTATATATGTATTTATTTTGTTTGAGTTTTTAGGAACAATAAATATTTTAAAAACATCTACTTTTATCTTGCATGCTTAATTAAAGGGAACCATCTTATGATGGATGTTGTGGGGGTGCTAATACCTTCCCCATATGTAACATCCCTGCCGGATATTACGGGTTTTAAAAAATAATATAAAATAAGAAAATAAAATCACATTTATTATAAATCCATTTCCCAAAAACGCGAGAATTTCAAAAAATTTATTTCATAATAAATATAACTCTAAGTTCAAATCTTCTCAAAATTCAATAAAATACCAAAATAGTCTCATAATAGATTACATCTTTATTCCAAAACCATAAATGATAAAACTCTATAAAATTGTTCTTAATACTTCCAATTCACAAGTTCCTTTCCTGTGCACCAATGCTTCTTGGAAAGAACCTCTCCCCTTGCGCACCAACGCATCGGGAAAGACAAGTAATACCCCTTACCTGCTCACCAAAACCCGGTAAGAGCATTACTTCCCTTAGGTCTTATAAGCAACTACCCTTGCTTGCTCATCAAAACCCAGTAAGAGTACCACTCTTACCTGCTCACCAAGACCCAGTAAGAGTGCTGCTTCTATTAAGACCCGTAAGCAACAACTCTTGCCTGCTCATCAAAACCCAGCAAGAGTATCACCCTTACATGCTCACCAAAACCCGGTAAGAGCGTTGCCTACCCTGAGACTCACAAACAATAACCCTTTCCTGCTCAACAAAACCCAGCAAGGACATTGTTACTAAGCTTAGACATATAGAGTTAAGCATTAGAACTTAACCATAACACACAAGATACAATCGAAACGCGTCAAGCTCACTTTCCAAGGCCCAAAAATCTTTTGAAAACCATTGCTCTGATACCAAATGTAACATCCCTGTCGGATATTACGGGTTTTAAAAAATAATATAAAATAAGAAACTAAAATCACATTTATTATAAATCCATTTCCCAAAAACGCGAGAATTTCAAAGAATTTATTTCATAATAAATATAACTCTAAGTTCAAATCTTCTCAAAATTCAATAAAATACCAAAATAGTCTCATAATAGATTACATCTTTATTCCAAAACCATAAATGATAAAACTCTATAAAATTG
>Ga0214544_1006800_pt1 | contig 20755 bp, 10 predicted proteins | sample CNSS3metaG_FD_160074 | JGI IMG/M metagenome (GOLD analysis project Ga0214544, IMG submission 160074) | Root nodule microbial communities from cowpea collected in UCLA plant growth center, Los Angeles, California, USA - CNSS3 | ecosystem: Host-associated > Plants > Roots > Nodule | place: USA...
GTGAGACTAACTGGCCCCTTAGAGTGTCAGGATGCAGTCCTTACCTTGAATCCTTACCTAGCTATACAGATGGGGCACCACCATGGGCACCCACTAACAGGGGCCATGGAATTACGTCCCGATCACTGAAGCGCGACCCCAGAGGTCTCACCTAGAGACCCCAAGGAATTACACGCTGACACGGACCGACATTCATAAAACAACATTAGGAGAACATCAAAAACATGTTACAATTCCACACTCATCCATGAGATTCATTCCTCATACGCATCACATTTTAAATCCATACCTCTGATCATCACCGTCCCATGAGTCTAGGGTCTCATCTCATGTCAGTACCATGTTCCTTTAATTTCAAACCACACATTCATTTCACATGCTAAGTCTCATACCAACCCATTCATCCACAATTCATGATTCATGCCAAAAATATACTTCATGCTCCATTATATACATGCCCATCATCACACAATCATACTCAACCAAAATGGATCGCTCGGGAAACAGCAAACATCCAAATCACAACACTGCCTCGCCCAGCATCTCGCTCAGGTCGAGGGGTCTCGCTCAGGCAAGATATGCTCGCTCAGGCGAGCCTCCCCTCGCCTAGGCGAGAGCACAAGGGCAGAAGCAAGAGCAACGCGGGATCTCGCTTAAGCGAGATCCCTCTCGCCTGGGCGAGTTGCCTGCTCGCTCAAAAGTTGAGCGAGCCGCCTGGGCGACTTTTCGCGCAGGAGCTCTAGGCGAGCCCTCTGTTTCATCTCGCTTAGGCGAGACTGACTCGCCTGGGCGAGATTAACAGGTCTCGCCACTGTTCTTCACTGCACAGCCATGTTTTTCAACCCAAAACAAGCATACAGAGTGTTCTCACGCATCAAATCGAAAGACTAAACCATACAAGCAGTAACCAATGCAAACACTGACCAAAGCGACTGGAAACTAAGGATTCTAATTTCCCGTACTTGGAAATGGGTCCGTACTGGTCTTTTGGCACAGAACTAAGGAGCACAGCAGCTCTAGAACCCGATTCGCAACTGGAACAGTGGGTAAAACGAGTTATAACAGGGTCTCCATTGTTACTGTGAAAGCTATACAAAACAGAGGCGGTAAGGGTTAAGGGTACTTACGTGAGTAGAACAATGGCCAAGCTAAGCGTAAATCTGAAGAACGTTGGAACCCTAGCAGAGCTCTAGTGCGGAAACAGGGAAGGAGGCGGCTGCGAAACTGAGAATGCAGAAAGTGTGAGTGTTAGGGCAACTGAAACAAGTTTTTATCCTATGGGCCAGCCTTTAGGCCCAATACTGTAGGGCAACCCACTAACTTTTAGGGCAGGAATAAAATGGGTCTTACAGTTAGCATTGTTTCTTTTATCTCATGAGCCTTTGGTATATTCATTTTTTATGAATATAGAAGAAAAATAATGTATTATGTATTTTTTCATAACCGATTTTTAATTGTGACTTAACTATATTATAATTTTCCTTTAATATTTACACCTCTCAAATTTGTAAGTAATGTATGATAAATTATTTTTAATATTATTTTAAAAAATTGGTATATTGATGAAGAATAAAAGAATAAATTCATTATTCAAAAGTGATAAAAGTGAAGCTATTCGTGAGGATGGAAACCAGATAGATTATAATTTTCACAACATTATACTAAAGATCAAATTATTCAGTTAGAGAAACCAATTCTTAAAATATTATACTAATAATCCAACAATCTAATGATTAAAAAACCATATTATTTTGCCCCCCTCCAAAAGTTGTGGGTAAGATCCGCCACTGATCCTAACTCAAGAACAACATATTTCACAAAAAGGTGGATTTACTCCAAGGACTCGAGAGATGGGATAAAAAGAAGGACCTTACAAAGAAATTAAAACATTTCTCTTAATATTTTATTGTAGTTCGTTCTCTTACTTATCTCACATATATAATCCATTTGATCACGTATATAATCTCATGATATTGAGTTGATTTTTACTTCTCTTACATATATATATACACACACACACACATATATATATATATATATATATATATATATATATATATATATATAATTTCTTTATGATTAGAATCATTGTAAATTCATATTAATTTTATGAATCATTGAAGAAATTGAGCTTTAGATTATTATGCTTGTATGTATAAAGCTTCCAATGCATATTTTAATCTTATTATTTGTTTACTAAAGCAAGTTTTAATTGATAGAAAGTTAGGAAACATTTCAGCTTATATATTATAACAACAACTAGTAATAAAACAAACATGTAAATTATTATATTATAAAGTTATATATTTTATTATTATGATGATAATGATACATATCAATAACATTTAAAATTTATAATATTAAGATAATGATAAACATTATTTATATTTATTATAACATGTTTTTTAAAATTACATGAGTAAAAAAGTTACAACTTTATGGACCATATTTTTGCCAATGTATTATATAATTTTTAATCACGTTCTTATCTTTATTAAATAAGGTGTATACTTATTATAATTACAATTCACACACTAAATCATCTAACTTAAATTTGCAACGAATAAAATTTAGAAAAAAGGAAATATAAACTAATTTCACGCAATCTAAAAGTACGATTAAAAAGTTAAATAAAAGTATTCCTTTTATTATTATTATTATTATAATATATATATATTTATATATATATATATATATATATATATATATATATATAAATAGAAGTAATTAGTTTCTAATATTTTACTGATGTTGAGGCATTTTAAATATTGAATGTTTTTTTTATATTCAGTTATCTTTATTTTATAAAAATTTAAATATCAAAAAATCATTAATTTACAAAAGTATTTATAATTTTAAATTGAATAATAATTCATTACAACTTTTTTATAGTTTATCTTCTCATTGTAATTAAACTGAAATGGTTTAATAATCTGAACTACTATTTGTAAACTAACACAATCTTTTGTAGATATAAATACATTTATGGTTTACACATCCAATACATATATAATTAGTTAAAAAATATCTAGCACTGAAATTCTACTTGCAATTGTAGCTATATATGAATTTCTCAATTAATCATAAAAGTTATATGCACAATTTCTTAACTACTTCTTATGCAATATTTTATCATAGAATATACATTAAAAAAATAATTTGTGTGATTTATGTAATCACACACATTAACGTACTAAAAAAACTTGATACCATGTAGCATTACAATATTGTCTAAAATAGTTAATAGTAACGAAAAGATCGGTGGAATTTGAGAAATCGTTAGAGCAATGCTTGTTTCATGGATGAAGAGAGAGAGGGGAGAGAGAGGCAAGAAGGCGTGAGAAAATGAGATTGTAAGAAAAAAGAAAGGAACTTCAGAAGGGAAATTCAATTCCCTTCTTGTTGTTCCCCTACCACGGCCAATTGATCTCGCGGTGAGGAACAATAAACCAGAACATTAAGCAAAAGTCTTAATTCAAATACCACAAAACAAATGCAAGTGGATTTTTGCTGAGAAAGGTGATCATTGCAACAACATTGTACACAACATCATCGTCACACCCTACCATGTTCACCGACAATTCCTGCCAACAAAAAAATAATAAAATGGCCTCTCGCTCCTCATCTATCGCCACCTCAATTCCAGCTTCCAGCGTCAAGAGAAGGCTCTACCAAGTTTGGAAAGGAAATAATGTACACTTTTTTCCCTTCAAAATCTATACACCATGTATACTGTTTCCGCCACTTAATGTTTCTCTTCAATCAAAATCAAACTTTACCCATATTTTTTCATAAAATATTTGTTGGTTGTTCTTATTCGCATGTTTAGTATAAAATCTATAAAGAAAAAAGTAAAAATTGATTTTCAATAGTACAATTTAAACCTTTTTAGTGTTTTTTAGGTTATTGGATGCCACAAGGAGGAAAACTAGGTTTTATGTGACTCGATATGATGAGTATTTGCCATTTGAAAACATATAAAGATATTTGGTACAATTGTTATTATTACCACCATCGTAGTAGTAATCTTGGTTTATCTTCTTTCTTTGATAGGAATAAAACCTTTCTAATACACTTATTCCTTACTTTATTACTCTTCCATATCATAACAATAAAACTTTAGACAGATTCAAGTATGTGGACCTTAACTTTGAAAGAGAATTGACAGTATAAACAAGTAATCTATTAAGGATATACTTTATTCATCAAATTGTTTATTTAAGAAGTAGTTTACAAGGTAATAATTTCACTATATTGTGATATAATTTAATTTTGCATAATTAACATTTTTGTTGTCAGAAATTTCTATGTGGTGGAAGATTAGTTTTCGGTCAAGATGCATCATCTCTTTTTCTAACATCGTTCCTGATTGGAGGTCCTGCAATAACATTTTGCATAAAAATGCTATTATCATTAAAGAAAGAAGATGCTCACTTTAGCAACCCTGTACTAATTGGAGGAGTGGTTCTCACAGTTTTGGTTGGTAAAGTTGAAAGGTTTTTCCTTATCAATATTGAGTACTTAACATGGGAATGATATTCTTAACATCACATTTCACTGGCTGTAACAGGTTTTTGTTTTTCTCTTCATGACATCTAGTAGAGATCCAGGAATTATCCCTAGAAATGCACAACCACCTGAATTAGAAGAACCTTTAGACATAAACACACCATCCATGGAATGGTTAAATAATAAAGCCCCTAATTTGAAGTTTCCCAGGGTGAAAGATATGACTGTTAATGGTCACACAATAAAGGTGAAATTTTGTGACACTTGTTTGTTGTATCGTCCACCACGTGCTTCTCATTGTTCTATCTGCAATAATTGTGTGCAAAAGTTTGATCATCATTGCCCTTGGGTTGGTCAGTGCATTGGATCAGTAAGTTCTCCAACTTATCTACAACATTAATGTTTTCTTCTTTTATCTGTAAAAGTTTTGAATATACTGATATGCGCTATTACATATCACATATTAATACGTAATGTATGTTTATTGAATTTGATAACAAATGAACTTAGAACATGTATTGATATGCCTTATTTTTTCAAAAGAACCTAACTTTGTTCCTTTTGTTCTTGTTCTTGCAGCGTAATTACCCATTCTTCATTTTGTTCATATCATCATCAACCTTGTTGTGTATATATGTGTTTGCTTTTTCTTGGGTTAACCTTCTCCGACAAAAGGGTAAATTGTGGGTCAACATGTCACATGATGTTCTATCAGTTACTCTCATTGTGTATTGCTTCATAGCTGTTTGGTTCGTGGGAGGACTAACAGTTTTCCATCTTTATTTGATTTCCACCAACCAGGTATTCATTTGTTTTTCCATTGAACATTAATATTTGCAACATTTATATAATGGTTTCTTATTGCTTGTACATGTGATTATCTTAGAATTGCTCATTAGTTATGTAGTTTAATTTATGTATACTATTATTCTTACTTAGATATCTAAGAAGATTAGACTACTTTACTATATGATTTTCTGTATTAATATGATGTGACACTACAAAATAATGATTTGTGGATGTTTAAAATGTAATTTTTGTCAACCAAAAACCATCAAATGTGTTTTATTTTGAAAACTAAAATAGTTGTCACAATTTAATTGTCACTCGGCAAACTTGAACTTCACCACAAAACAATCCTAGAATAACTAATAACCTTGTAAAATAACCTGATCAATTTTAGACAAAGTTATTGTATTTAACATCAATTAAGAAAATTATTGGTTGACATTTGATTAAAGCTTTGCCAATGTCAATTGAAAAATTATTGACTAACTTTAATTAGAAAATAATATCAACCAAGATTCACTAATAGATTATAAATAAGTATTTTTTTTTGAATTATTAACAATTGCTAATATTCAATTAATTCCTTTTACATTTTTTGGTAATTGAAATATTTTATCCAAATGTGAAAATAAAAATTCAATAAATTTGAATTGTCTTATCTAAACAAAACATTTAAAAAATAAACCTATTTGAAATAAAATCAATTCAAATTTAATGTATTTGAATATCTTAGAAACAGTGAAACTCTTTATGTAAACCCAAGCTTAGACTTTCACTATGAATATTTTTAAAGGTTAATTTGGTAAAAAATATTTTTGTAAAGTTCCAAATCAATAAACAATACTTTTAATTGAAAGAAAGAGAAACAAATCAACAAATTTTTTGTAGAGACTTTAAAAAAAAAAAACAAAAACTTTCAAGAGAAAACTTTATGCAATCTTCAAAGACAAACTAAGAAAAAAACTAAACCAAAAGATTAAAAAATGTTGACACAAGACTCAAACCAAAGGAAGTGGAAACCTAGAAAAGACTCACAAAAGGGTATAGCTAAACAATAATAATTACCATAGGATTTATATTTAAGTTGCCCAATAAAATTTACCAAACCCAACAAATTATTTTCACATAAATTTGATGATTTAATTAGGCTAATTCCCATGAAAACAACTAGAATTTGAGTCCAAGGTTTTATAGGTTAAGGTTACCTTTTTTTTTTTTTTAAATTTAATCTTCAACTTTTCTTTGCCATTTTTGTTGTAATAGGTATCGAAATCTTGTATTCTTTTTGTCTACCATTTACAAACTTGAAAACCCATTCTTAAAATAAAATCTAAATTTTATTTTCAATAAAAAAATTAATCTTTATGTCTACAAGTTTCAAATAAACTCAATAACAAGTTTATTCAAGAAACTCTCTCAAAAATCTTATCACAAAAGCAAATTCTCTAAAATTGAGAGCTTGATACTCTTTTCCTACACAAGATTGTTCAAACATTATCACAAAAATACTAAAGAACAAGGAAAAAGGCTCAAATCAATAAAGGTAGACTCAAACTAGATAGTCAAGCAAACAACCATACCTATATAACAAGTATGTCTTAACCAAGATGAAAACAAGTAGATACCAAACTTGACTAATGAATTACTGTGTAAAACAAGATTAGAGTAGGAAATCATTAATGTATCTCGGTATAAAATAATAGCCAACAAGAAAATAAAATAGTCATATCACTTAAAATTGGGTTTGAAAAACGAAGGAATTTCACTTGGAAAGAACACTTATGAGGTGATGTAACACCTTCATGTAACCAATTGAAGTCAAAGCTCTTGATACCACTTAATGTGGGGTATCTTGAAATTTGTGAAGGGTTTGCCTAATCATCAAAGAATTTGAACCGAAGAACTATGATATAACTCTCTTGCCAAAAAAACATATAGACGAACAAGAAATGTTAGAATAAAAAACAATGGACAAAAGGGGTAGGATGACCACATTTACTTTAAATTCTTGGAGGATAAGTGAAATGTTGATTCACCACTTAAAAGAGGCCATCAAAGATCACATTCTCAAGACTCTTAAAATATTACAAAATCCTAAAAATTTAATATTCAAGTGTGCTTTGTAAAAAAAAAGGGACCATTTATTTAGAGTGAAGAAAAGGTTCAATAAGCTTTCCATCAATAGGTAAGAAACACAACAAACTCATCCAAAGAAGAAGAACTCAACTCATGACTGACACAATCATCTATAATGAGAGTGAGGGAAGTTTTGATTCTCTCATTAATAAGGTGGTTATGTTAATGAACTAGCTTAATCACGTAGGTGGTTAAGATAGTTCATGCACACTCTCATCATATATTTTAAGAATTAAAAAATATATATTACATTCCCTAATTTCTTCTTCAAACTCTTTTAGTCTCATATTTTACTCTTTTATTTCCATGTTTCCCTCTCATGCTTATGAACCCTCGTAAACTCTTTAGATTATAGCCTTTCCATCGATGACCTTATCTCATATAAATTCACATGAACTATAATTTCCACAAAAATAACAATTTATTGATTAAAACACAACATAAAAAGTTACTTATAAAAAAAAGTTTAAATTGCCTTATTGTGGACTTAGATGATAATTAATAAAAAGAAGACCATCGATCTTTATGAATATCATATGACCTTTAACAATTAGTTATTAATTTGATAATGAAAGGTTAAAAGTGTTATTCCATAATTTTTCTTTTCATTCTACCCTAATAAATTTAATAATAAATTTTTAAATTTTTTTTTTATTTTTTTTTTTTTTATTTTATTCATAAAAAAAAAATAAAATTTTTTTTTTTTTTTTTTTTTTTTTTTTTATCTTGTGTTTTGTTACAGACAACCTATGAGAATTTTCGGTACCGATACGATAAGAAGGAAAATCCATATACAAAGGGAGTATTGCAAAACTTCAAAGAACTTTCGTGTGGTAGGATCCCAAAAACAATGATAAATTTCAGAGAATGGGTTCTGGTTGAGGATGATAATCCAGACGAATCCTACACTTCAGATTTGGAAAGAGGTTTTATAAGCTCAAAGCAGAAATTTGACATGGAAATGGGAACAATGTATGGCAAAGATGGTATGAGAGTTCCTTCCATTTTGAAGGAACTGGATTATAACGGCATTGATGATACTCTAAAGAAAAAAGCAGGAGAAAAAGAAGGTGAATATGATATTTTTGTTCCTGCTGATAACACAAAATCCAAAACTGGAGGACCCAATGCAAAAGAAGAGAAGCAGTAATAATGGTTCTTTGAAGGTACCATTTAAAATATATTACTCATGCATTATGCCCTAAACAGTGAATGATCAAGAACTTTTGCTGCAAGAGATTTGCAGAACTTGTTAGTCACAGAAAGCTTGAGGACTTGAAAATGATTCCAAGTAGTAATAGCTGTCTTTGCTGCAGATTCTTTTGGCAAATGGACTCTTCTGAGGTTAGAATGTTGATTTTCTGATGAATGAGGAAACATGCAAAAGGTTCTTAAGTGAATGAAACAAATGACATGTCTCAATGGAAACTTAGATATTTTCAATGCTGAGAGAGAGAGAGAGGAGAGAAAAAAAAAGGTGACAAGTTACAAAAACTGACATATGTTCACATATGAATGCAGGATCTATAAATGAATGAAGGAGTTAGATTAATCAATGATGAACAGTTTTATTCCCTTTCTTAAAGTTAGTTAGGATGCTAGATTTTGTCTGCAATTCCAATTGTTTTGTTATAGTATGGAATAAGAGTAATATATCCTTTCACTTAATTATAAAAAAAAAATAAGTAAAAAGTAAATACAATTTTAGAATATTAGAAGAATTTAGAAATGTTCAAAGAAAAATACCTTTAATCTTTTTTCCTATTTTCCTTCTATATTAGTTGAAATTTATTACAAATTACAAATAAATGCGTATGCTTGTTTTGTAATTTTTAATATATTTTAATTAATAACTAGAATGTGTTATTAGCACTTTTTCCTTTAGTAAAACTTTTACTTTTGAATTTCAAATTTGTTACTAACACATACTAGAAGAAATAAGATTAGTGTCTTTTTTATGTAATATCTATGCACATTGTATTTTTGTAACTAGAAAATATTATATGCATATTTTCTCTACTTTAAGCAATAATGACAGAGTATGTATGTAGAGATCAAAGTTCATATATTATGTAAGAAATAAATGAACTCTTTTCTTTTTTTTCTTTTTCAAAATATAACAAATATCGACCACTTTCATATGTATTAAAGAAGAGTTATCTTTATACTCTTTAATTTATTGTGAAATTTATTAATAAAATGTTCACTCATTTTTTTATGCAAGTAGAGGATTATTGGTCTATTAACAATAAAAGAAAGTCCCAATCAATCTTGGGGTGGAAAAACGCTTATCCATTGAATTATATACAGTCTTTTTAAATATTATATATCGCTACTTAAATTATTTACTTTTTTAGACATTTGTAAAATAAAAATTAAATTTCAAACATATTATATAAGTAAAATTAATTAACTTACCCATTTCTTTTTATCGAACATGGAAAATCAACTATTTTTTTTTTTTCACATAAAATTTAAATGTTGTTGTTAGTTCTTTTGTTTTAGTGTTTTTTTTTTCATTTCAGTACACTATTAATTTTTTAAATTCCCAATGGTAAAATTTGGGTTTTTAAAAGGGTTCGTTTTGATTATTTATAATAAAACGTTAAATATATTAATAGAGTTGGTTAACATGTTAAATATTTTACTTAAAAGCATCAGAATGAATTTTTGTAAACTATAAACTTTGTATTGAAATTTTTAAGACTTTGTCAATGAACATTTAGTTAAGTTTATTAACTTATTTAATGTTATAGTTAAAGTAAGTAATAAATATTAATAAAAACATAAAATATCATCTAACAGGAAGCAATATTTATAACTACTCACTTTTACCTGTATATACTAGTTGAGTAAAAATATATTTACTCGCATATATTTATTATAAGAAAAATTCAAAATTATATAATAATTACATATATTGGATGTTGTTAAAAAGAAAAATTCCATGTAGTGTTTGCTCTTTTGTCGTCGTGGTTTTTTTCTGCTTCGTGTGACACAGGTTCAGTTTTGGCTAAGCGGTTGTCTTCGTGCTGAGCGAGACTGGTGCGTTATCTTTCTTTCTGCATTTACTTTCTGGTTTTAGTTTTTTTTCTTGCACTCTAGATGTTCGTTAAAAAGGAAAGGGTTCGCTGGTTGTGGTGGAGTGTATTGCTTTCTTCTCTGGTGTGCCCTCTATCTGTTTGTGTTTTTGCTTCATTCTTTTTTCGGTTCTTAAGGATATGGGGTCAGATTTTTTTGGGTTTGCCATTCCTTGGTTGGGAGTGTTTACATTTACAACAAGGGGTTGATATTTCTCCTCCCAAATCTGCTTGGGAAGTTGGTATGAATGCATAAAAGAAAACTTTTGCCCAGTTCTTACACAATGCCTGTAATATTCCCTTTTTTCAATTGCCACCTCTTTGCATTAAAGGCGACATGGTAGCGCTCCTAGTGGCTGAAGAAGACTACCTTGCGAGGTTGGACGAATGCAAAAATCATCTACATGGGAGAGTGATTCTCCCTAAAGGTGATAAGTCTTTAACTCATCTTTAGCTATGCAGAGAGTTGGCCAAACCTTGGAAGTCCCTTGAATCTTGGAAAGTCATCCCTCTAGGAATCTGAATTTGCATTTAGTTCCGTAGAGGACATGATTATGAGTTTTAACCATTGGTTCTTGGAACCTCTCTCCGGGTATGTTAAGACTTTACCTGGTCCCAAATTTGTGTGCCCACTATGATGAAATTAACCAAAAAATCTATGGCCTACCGCTTGAATATTGGAAGCCTAGGCTATCTTTTCAATTGCTAGGGGCATTAGTATCCTCGTAACTTCGGATGACAACACTATGATGAAGACATAAGGTTTCTTTGCTCGTGTGCTCGTTGACGTGGATCTTTCAATCGAGCTACCAAATCAACTTTTGATTAAAAGGCCAGAGTTCACTTTTGTTGCAGATATGGAGTATGAGAAATTTCCTCCCTTCTATTCTATTTGCAATGTGATAGATCACTATATTGACAATTGAAAAAGGAAATCCAATGAGCATAGCGGCATTAAGAACACTTCTAAGTTTATGTTCCTAAGCCACAATTTGAAAAGGTTTGATATCCACTTGGGTGGTCTGAGGAAAAAATTGTTTCTGCTGATTCCTGACCACGACAGAAATGGGGAAACTTTTTCTAAAAACCAAATGGTTGAATCTGAATACATGCCTGCCCTTGAGCCTATCACTTTGGTAGAAAAAGAGAATGAGGTTGACTATCAAAACAATCAACATGTTGATTCTGTTATTCATCATTCTGAATCTTTTGTTCATCAGAATTTTACAGTAGCAGAGAATTTGTATCATAATGATCAGCATATGGATTGTGGTCGTGAAAACCCTGAGAATGACGCTGCCAAAACGCATGATAGAAATGAGGTTCAATTTAAGAAAGTTCCAACTGATTATGCGATGGCTTATCAGTTTAACAAGGATTGTGACACTCCTTGTTAGATCTATCTGTTGATATAGAAGCTTGTTGAAGTTTAAAGATTTAATGATTACAAGCTTGAAGATTTGATATTTGATGCTTCCAACTACAATATGGTAGCTGACAATGATGCAGGTGTTAAAGATGTTGATCTTGTGTTTGATCTCAGGTTTGGATTGTAATTTTTGGTTTTAATCATGCTCTAAGTGATTACTTAACCTTGATTTGATCATTACTAACTTGGAAAGCCTTTGAAAGTATTATGGACCGCTTTGTGGTTTGAAATTATGTTTTAATATGTTAAAATGTTCCTAGACTTTCTAGAAAAACAATGAAGAACATTTTAATAGATTAATATGATGATTTAATCTATTAAAATCACATAAAACTCAAGTTGTCATGTTGGCTTTCTTTCAATCCATTAAAACAACTTTGTAATCGAATAAAATCACTTAAATTTCAAGTCTTGTTTGCTGGTTCGGATTTAATCAGTTAAATTGATGAGTTAATCGATTAGTTTCACAAGTGAAATTGACATTAAAACGAAGTTTTAATCAATTAAAATAGACAAATTGAAATCTATATATCTCTCAATTTAAAACTATTTAACAAGAAACCAAAACCATTCTTTTTGAAAACATTTTTCTATTGAGAGAGACTTAGATCTGAGATTACAAAACAATTCTTAGAGCCTTCTTGCCTCAATCTTTTTGTTCAAATCCTTGGTTTTAAGTTCACATTGTGATTACCTTTGTGTCTCTTTTTCTCAATTGCACTTGAACTTTCCAACTGATCTTGTTCCCATTTTTGTAAGTTCTCTGGTGTATTTTGTCGAGTAAGGTTGTCAAGAGTGTTACTTGTGATAGGGTTTCACAAGTGGTGGTAGAAGATCTAGTAGGGTTCAAGATCTTATTGTGTGTATTGTTTTTCTTGTTTTCTTGAGGAGTTCTTGTAATACTTGAAAATATAGTGGTTTGGTCTAGTCAGGATGATTAGGCAACTGAATGTAGTTTGTGATAGAGTGAACCAGTATAAATATTGGTGTATCATTCTCTCTCTATCTTTTTGTTCACTTTTCTTGTAATATTGCACATTATACTTGCCATATACTTTGCATGTTGAAATATCTGTCAACTAATCTCTAATTTTTCACTAAATCGGTTTATTGCATTCTTATTAATTCACCCCATTAATCAATTCAATCATCATGTCATCTTATTTTGAAAACTGGTGATAGTTCAATTCACCCCCTCCTCCCCCCTCTCCATCTTAAACTCAACCCTTTAAATCTAACATCACCTCCCCTTCTAACAAGAATTCTCAAATTGTTGTTGAAGCTAATCTTATTTCTAAACTCTGGGTTGACAGAGTTGAAGAGGAAGAATCCTCAAGTGAATTTGAAGATATGGAGGGTGATGCTGCATCTTTTCAGCCGGATGTATCTACCAAAAAACCTGCCACCAAAGAAAACTACTAAAGCTCCAAACAAAACTTAAAAGGTGCCAATAAAAAGCTTTACATGGATATTAAAATCATTTTTTGGAATGCTCATGGTTTGCTAATGAGAGAACTGTTAACATGCTCCAGAGTCTCATTTTGGATCATGGACCTCATTTGGTTTTCATAGCTAAGGCTATGGTTAGTTTTCAAGGGTCTCATGTGCCCCTTTTAGTACTCTTAGTTTTAGCCTCTTTTTTTTCTATCAGCATTAACTTTAGACTTTGTTATTACCATACCAATAGAGTTGGTTTGATGCCTAATCTTTGGAGTTTGAGAAAATTTGATATCAGGTTTCCGTTTTACATTCAGACAAACAATATATATCTATTTTTGTTAACGTGTAGGAGAAAGTCTGTTACATTGCCGGTGTGTATGGTTCAACTTCTTATATTGCTAGAAGAATCTTATGGTTCAAACTTAGCAATCTTCAGAATGCTCACATTGGTTCCTGGTGCATCTTCGATGATTTTAATGTGATCTTGTATTCTTCTGATTCTAAAGGAGGAAGCAAACCTAATCAGTGATTAAATTCCATGATTGAATTAACTCTAGTGACATGATTGAAATGCCAAGTGAGGTGCTTGCTTTACTTGGAACAATGTCATACTTGGAACTCAAAGAATTGATGGAAAACTGGATAGAGATTTTTATAATCTCTCTAGTATGGATTTGTGGAATAATATCAGATGTAGCATCCTAACCAGAAGTTGTTCAAATCATCATCCCCTACTTGTCTTATGTACTCAATCCAGCACTGCCAATAGAATCTCTTCTTCAAGTCATGGGTTGATAATCCTGATGGCAGGAAGCTTGTATATGATACCTAGAAGTCTATTGGCAATGTGTATCTCCAGGTTACACAGAAACATAAATCTTTGGATGCTATTCAATCTTGGCTGGCTTTATCAAGGTCAAAGTGATTTCCTTCTTCAAGAGCAAAAGAAATCTATTGCTGATCTAGACAAAGCTTCTGATCTTCAAACCAGACTTTGAAAAGAAAAAGCTAGAATGGACTGGTTTTCTGATAGGGAACACGACTGGTTTTCTGATAGGGAACACTCTTTTTTTTTTTTTTTTTCCATACCATTGTTAAATCCTGAAACAATGCTAATTCCATTTCTAAGTTGGTTTATGAAGATGTTTCTTTCTATTCAGGATCTACAGAAAGTTGAATAGCCTTTTTCCAGCTATTACACCAAGCTTTATGTTACTGATATTGATTCTCCTAACAGTGAAACTGTCTCACTAATGATTGTACTTAATGACTCACTAATCTTATGATTACGATAAAGTTAATTCCTTAATTTTGTTTAGTATATGAATGACCTTTGAAAGGTAGAGAAACATATCCGGATGCACATGGAATGTTCCTAAAATCAAGGAAAAGACAGGAGAAATAATGGTAACATTCACATGCATTTGAAAGTGACATATGTAAATAGTTACATAAGTACTTAAAAGTGACATTGAATGTAGAAACACTTCATTGTTATCTTTGGACGTCCAATATATGTCTCTTAAGATTTGGAGAATATTATTTGATTTCCTTATAAAATTTTGTAATTTTTAAAAGACTTACATTTTATTTTATCTCTTTATTTCTTCCTTCTAGTCTTCCTTTTGTGAATTTTCCTTGAAATGTCTTTTTCTTAATCTTTTCTTGTTATGCTTCTTATTATATTTTGCTTCTTCTTGAAGTTTATTTTTTTCGATCTTTAATGGATTCTTCTTCAACCTTAATCACATCGATTTTTTTTTCCTACAATTTCTCTTGTTGCATGTCTTTTATTTTGAATTATTAAATTCATCTATTTGAGTGAAGAAGAGGAGAACTATTTTTAAGACATTTATACAAAATGAAGAGAAAAAAAAAACACAACAACTATGTTGTGGGTTAGACCAAAAAATCCTACCTACTCTTATTGTTTAAAACTAAAAGGTGCTTTACTCTTAAATTATTGTAAAGGTTTTTTATCCATGCTTTCTAAATCAAGAAAAATGTTTTTTTAATTGAAAGAGAGCAAAACACTCAAATATTTTTAAAGAAAAAATAATATGTAGTGTAAAAACAAACTAAAAATGTTAAAAGGAGGAACACTAAACCAAAAAGGTTAAAGATGTTGTCAAACTTAAATAAACCAAAACAAAAAATATTGAAAAAGAATTACAAAAGAGTGAAAGTGCTAAACTACAATTACCACAGGAATCATGCCAAGTCTACTCAAGAAAATTAACATATAAACCAAAAAAGTAACTAAAAGACAAAACACATAATTTTGATGGTCCAATTTGACCATTTCAAATAACTTCAACTAGAATTTGTGTAGGGATCCTTAAAACTTTTATTTCCCAAAATTTAAACCATTTATATATACTTTTCTTTTGTTGCTTTTTTTTAGCGTGATATGCCATGATCACTTGTTCTTTTCTTTTAACCCCTTATGATTTTTTTAAAACCTTCTCTTAAACTAAAATCCAAATGGAATTTTCAATATAAGAATTAACAACACCTAACTTTTATATTTACAAGATTTAAGTTAACTTCAATAATAAACCCATTTGACAAAAATCACACACAACTTGTCATGAAAGAAACTTCTAAAAGATTGTGATAATGATTACTCTCTTCATGTAATATATTGTTTTAGAACTTTACGAGCAAGAAAGCTAAAGAATAAGCACAAATACTCAAAACAAGAAAGGTAGACCCAAAAATAGAATAATTGGTAATGATAAATTTTATCATTATCTAAGTCTTATTTCATTAACAAAACCAACTCTTCCATAGCTTTTAACCCACTTAATCCTCAATTTTACTTTACTTTTGTGAATAAATACATTTTAGGTTATATTGATCTAAATATACCACTAATCTTCAGTTTTTGTGTCTTTTCGTAGATTGGAAGCTTTGCTCCAAAACCCCAAACAAATGAGTGACCCGGAATAGCAAGGAAAAGATAAAAAATGTTATAAAAAGGAAGTGACAAGCATTGTCGGGCAATTCAAGGCCAACGCCAGGCGCCAACCCACTTCTAGGGAGTCAGTGTCAGGCGCTAGAAGGTTCTAGGGGCATACCGCCTGACGGCATCTGGAGAACACTGGGCGGTTTCACGCAGGATTTTCTTTCTTCTGTTTTGCTTGCGCCTGGCAATGGGAGACTTCCGCCAAGCGCCACTTTTGTTAATGTGGCAAGTTAGCCTTATTTCTTCGTGTTTTTGCCTGGAAAACTCATCTTGGATGTTTTTGAGTTCAAACAACACGATGTGCTTGGAGGACTACTAGGGCTTGTGAGAACTATCTCTTTTTCCTCTTTGTATCTCCTTCCTCTTCCATTTTGTAAGCTTGTGTTCTCCATGACAATAGAGAGCTAAACTCATTTTTGTTGGGGATAGATGTAGCCACTGAACTTTCATCTATTTGTGAATGATTTGAATATATATATATATATATATATATATATATATATATATATATGCTTCTTCCATTAATTGCTAGTATCTTTTTTTCTTTATTTAATACTTGATTTGTTTTAACCATTCATTGCATGATATTTGGATCATTAGGTATCGAAAAATATCTCTTGAAACCTAGACTTGTAACAAGATACCTAATGGAACTTGTATCTAGGAGTGGAGCTTGACCCATTAGTTGGCTTAAACCCTAGTTCATAAAGCGGATTTACTTATTTAGAGATTCAAGGAATTAACTCTTAATAAGAAAACCAAGGCTCACTCAACTAAGGGATTAGGGCTTGAGTAAACTTGTGGGTTGACATTAGTAATTTAATGGAGAAGAGTTTTAGTGTTTTATATGCATGAGAGTGAAGTCGGTGAAATCTAACCCCAACAGTATCAATCTATTGCATTTCTAGTCTTTTCATATTCTAGAGTTTCAAATATCCAAGTTCACCTTTTTACTTGTTTATGCAATATTTACTTTCTTGCACAAAAAATCAAATTATGGATTCATTGTTTAGTTTAAATTATTCATTAATTATACATGATTATTTAGTATACACGAGCCTCTTGAGAAACGATATCTCAATCTTATCGGTTACTACTTGCGCGACTTGGTACATTTGTCAAAATCTTAATAATAATCAAACAATAATCCATGTAGACAGGATATGTCTTAGCCAAATAATACGAAAATGGGTACAAAAATTTAGCAATGAAGTATCATATAAAACCAAACGAGAAACATGTATATGAATATAACAATTGAAAAAAAAATCCAAAGAAAACTCAAAAGTTACATCACAAACAAATGGATTTAGAAGAAACAATAACAACTCATTTTGAAAGAACAATTACAATAACACCTTATGACAAATTGAAGTTAAAGCTTTTAATACCATTTGATATATTCCTCCCTCCCTAGGACTTAAATGATTTATAAACTCTTAAAAGGATTTTGAACTAAAAATATCTTGAAACATCTCGATCAAACTAAGAATACATTAAAAAAGTTATTGGAAGGAGAAATCAAATGGAGAACACTAGAAATGAAGGAAGAATACACCACCTTCAAGCAAGATTAGCTCAAGGGTAAAGCAGGTAAAGCACTCGCTTTAGGCCTCCAGTAAAAGAAGGCCTCAATTTTTTTTACTACTAATATTTCTCTATTAAATTAATTATAAAATTGTGTTTAAGAAAAAAGGCCACAATTTTTTTTTTGTACTAATATAACCCTATTAAATTAATTATAAAATTATGTTTAAGAAAAAAAAAGACATTAAAAAAATATGTTATTACTAATATAGCTCTATTAAAGTAATTACAAGTTTTTGTTTCAGAATAAAATTCAATTAAATTATTATTAGTGTGTGTTAACTTTTATTAGTATTAAAAATGATAATTAATGAGTTAAAACATTTATTTAGTAAATTATAATTTTGTTTACGAAAAAGAGAATGATTAATTATCTTTGTTGTTATCTTATAATCCATCTCGATCCTATTTTCCTTTTTTATCTTTTTATCTCTCTGAAACTTCTCTTGTCACTCCTTACTTTCTTCTCGTCTAAGAGTTTTTTTTTTGACATATTATATTCCTTGAATCTCATATTACCCGTGTGTACCAATTTTTTCATCCTCATTATTTCTGGTGAGTATGTCTATTTGTATTGTTGTTATTTTTATTATGTTTTTTATTCGTATTAGATTAGAAATGCGTTTCTTTTCTCAATTTTGTTTCAGTTTTGATTTATGAGTTTTTAGAGTTTATTTGCATATATATTGACAAGGAACTAATTTTTTTCTACAAAACTATTAGTTAGATTAGGGGTTAGTCTTTTGGTGAATAATATATTAATTGAAGCATAATTCAAAGTTAGGTTCTTTTATAGAAAGATAATTCAAGTTTAGGAAAAAAAAAGATTTACTATCAAGTTGAGAAGAACCTAAGTTTTATGAAAAAAACGTATTAGATGCAAAAAGAAACAATTCGAGAAAAACGTTGACAATGAAATTGTAAAATCTCTTCAATAATCATTTATAATCAATTAGCTTTTCTATATTGTAGATAAAACAATTACCACACATCAAAGTAGATTTGAACAATTTAAAATATATAAAGATATTTTTGTTTTTTATTTAATGTTAAAAAATTAAAGTCATTAAATTGTACATTTTTGTAAAAAAAATGTAACATTGAAAAATCTTTAAAACATGATCATTTCTTAGATATCGATGGATTTGATTTATTTTTAGAATTAAATATCTTAAGAGAAATTATAGATTTAGAAAATGATAAAAGAATTGATTCGTTTCCATATGCACCTATAACTTATAAAATAATATTAACAATTCCAGTATTAGTTGTTCCAGATAAAAGAAATTTCTTACAACTAAAGATAATAAAAACTTATTTAAGATCAACGATATCTCCAGAAAGTTCAGATAAATTAGTCATATTATCTGCTAAAAAAATATTAAATAAAATTAATTATAACAATTAATAAAAAAAAAATTACATAATAGGCTAAAAATAAATTTTAAATAAAAGTCCTTAATTTTTAAATTTGTTTTACTTTCTAAATTCTTGAGCCGCCTGTCTTGAATATCTCAAGATAGACACAATATTGATTTTCCAAAAAAAAAAAGTTCTTCATGATAAAAATATAAACTAAGCGACACTTAATCTCATACAAAACAAAAATATGTTTCATATTTCTTGAAGTTTGATTTGTAAATAAGAAAAGTCTTCCTTTTATACGATTAGAAGGTGAGTTTAAGAAGTTTCCTCTTAAGAAAAGAAAATAGGCAATCCACCAAAGGAAATAAATCCTTTGATGACAGAGTTGTAAAATTTTCATTAATGAAGTGATTAGGTTTATGTAGCTTAAGTATCGAAGAGTTAAGCTAGTATATTTAGTTTATATTGCATGGCACTTTATTCTATAATAAATAAACTAAATGATTTCAATTTTTTTTTTAAATATTTTCATCATATAAAAAAAACTTTCTTAAAATTCAAAAAATAAGTTTATATTTTGTAATCCACTTTTCAAACTCTTTCCTTTTTTACATTTCTTTCATTTCTTAGAAATGAATATGGTTTTTATTATTCGTCGTGTAAGTTTTCATTTTATTGCATATATCTTATACTTATGAGATCAATAATACAGAGAGACAGCATAATTTTTTTCAGACGAAGGTTGTTAGGAAGATTTAATGATAAGCTACAAATAAATATTTATGAGTGTTATTTAATCTATAATTTCTATGATTGGTGATGTATTTTGAAAAAGAATAATGATATTTTTATTTATTTATTTTTAATTTATCACTTCAATTATTTTTTAATTATATATTTTTTCAATATTTTTTGATTATTTATTTTAATTTTTTTAATGATGTATATAATAATTTTAAAATTGGGTTCAAAGAAAAAAAATAAATATATCAAAATATTATTATTCTTCGAAAAAATAAAAAGAAAAACACGATAGTATGACAACATTTAAGAATCTGTGAGAAACGAAAAAGGAAAGGTTTTAGTGTTGTAATTTAAAAGAAAAAGAAACATTACGCGCGTAAAACCCGTCCAAGAGCACCAGAAGTTAGAGATGGCAAATAAACCCGTCCCCATGGGTATTGTCCGAACTCGTCCCCGTTTTGACGGAGAATCCCCGCATTGACTGGGTATGGGTATGGGTATGGGGAATCTCCGATTTTTTCAATTGGGTATGGGGATGGTGATGGGGATGAATATATCCCCGCCATAATACCCGTCCCCGCCATATCTTCATCCTCGTTTAAATTATTAAAATATTCACAATTAATTAAGTAACCCTATATATATATATATATATATATATATATATATATATATATATATATATATATATATATATATATATATATA
>Ga0214544_1006804_pt1 | contig 20750 bp, 13 predicted proteins | sample CNSS3metaG_FD_160074 | JGI IMG/M metagenome (GOLD analysis project Ga0214544, IMG submission 160074) | Root nodule microbial communities from cowpea collected in UCLA plant growth center, Los Angeles, California, USA - CNSS3 | ecosystem: Host-associated > Plants > Roots > Nodule | place: USA...
AAGATTTTAATCCATGACACCGAGAATAAGCCTTTGACTGCTACCACAAATGTAGTTTTTAAAGAAGTTTTCAACAATGTGTAATGAACGATTACATACCTGATCTTTTTTTGGCTAGCCATGCATACGTGGAGTAGTTACAGAGTAAGAATGCTTAACTGATATTCTTAAATATGATGTGTTGGCGTAATGTATAAGTTTTTTGTCATAATAACTTGCAGTAATAAATGAATATGTGGTACTTTGATGTTGTCCCTTGCATTTATCATGTCTGAACTGACAATTACATTATGGTAAATTCGTATTGGCCATAGTGCATTAAATATGCAAACTGCCATTGACCAACAAGAAAACAAGAATTAATTATATGCGCAGATAATATTCTTAAATAACTGCTAGGTTCATATAGCAATTCCTTATAATATTGTCTTGCAGCCATATAATTAGCCCAATTGATATTGAATCTCTTACTTGACACACCACCTTAAATATGTAGTTAACCTCCCACAATTGTCAGTTTAATCATGTTTTGAACCCCAACAAGACCTTGCAACGTCATACGAGCAGCCCAAGTAATACTGAATATTTAACTAAACACACTACCATAATTATCAAACGCACCTCCCAGATGTCTGACATTATTAATCAAATATGCTGATGCAAATGAAGATCCGTGTTCTTTTATTAACAACTATCCATACTATATTAAATACATCAAATTATGGACATTACATTTATTTATAAAATTGACTTTTTTAACATAAATAAGTAATATTATATACAAACGAATATAGAAATTATTTTGTTTTTTTATTAACGTAATATTAGAGTAAGAGTTATATTGTTATTTATGTTATTTATGAGTAACAGTTATAAAAGTAAATAATGTTATTTATAAAATTATATTACCAATAAGAATACTAAGGTTTAAATATACTTTTATTAATTATAAAATAATTTCATATTTGGTAATAATACTTTACATTTATTCAAAGTTTTCGCTAATTTCAATTTATATTAATTTAAATTTTAAACTTAATCAAAAAATGTAGATAACGAAAGTTGAAACTTGGTATAGTAATCCCAAGAGACATGTACATATTTATCATTAAGTAGATATAGTCAATATAATAGTCAATATAAATAAGCAGTTTTATATCAACATTCCAAAATACATTAATGTTGATATACTAAATATCTAACATAAACTTAAACTATATATTCCAAAATTCATAAAAAAGAAACTTAAACTAAGTGTTTGTAGGATGTACGTAATACTTTGACAGACAAAATATTCAAAACATTACAATAAGCTAATTCTTCAATATATGGATTACACCCTTTTCTTCATCCTCCACAACAAATTTTATCCGATCACCAGCAGCCAGTCCGTTTTCTTTGCAAAACTTCTTCCAACCACAGGTCAAGTAACACTCATACGAACTTCTGCCCGTCCAACGTATCTTACAGTCCCAGAATTCAGATTGGTCATTCGTCAGTCTGTAGCTCTTGCGGCCCTTGATCAAGCATTCTTTTGCAAATTTGGAATCCAGATACTACATTCGAAAAAAACATGTTAATGCATGATAGATATGAATTCAAGTATGAAACCAGGATTATACATATCTGTCTTACCAAAGAAGATGCTTTAACATCATAATTGGTTAATACTTTCTCAAAATCAGGAGCAGCAACTGGAACTTGGGTGTTTGCAGCACTGCCCGAATCTCTGTTATAATTCATTTCTACTCCTTCAGCCGAGAATATCCTATGAAGAAATACATTGTTTCCTACATAGTTTAAATGTAAGTAACACGGACCAGTCAACCCATAATATGGAATGTACCTACTAAAACCAAACAGAACCATCCTCAAAGACTCATCTGTATCGACATATATTTCAAACATCTTGGACAGGGGATCATACAACTTGATCGCGTAATTAAACGCAAGTTTATCCCGACAGAATATTTGGAAGTAATCTGGGACAGTAATCAACATCTAAGACAACAATCAACACATGAACTATATTAGAATCAATGCCATACAAATGCAACTGTAAATGTAATAACAATGGATTAATATTGCATACCGTGGCTGGGATAAACTACACCCTAAACGCTTGGAAAAACCTTATTGAGGACAAAGGGTTACATCCAAGAGAAGTCTTTGCTGTACCAGGGTAGTCAAACTCCGTCCAGTCCAAATCAAAAAGCCTTATACGAAAAAACCGGTCTCCACAGTAAACAGTACACACATAATAAACATCGTTGACGTTATAAAAAGACCGAATGCTCTGGACACCACGAAACTGTCTCTGACCCAAAAGACCATCCTCAAACTCTATATTTATTGTATTTCCTTTCGGATCGCTAAAGAAGTTGGTCCCCAGCAGTAGCCTTTTACCCCATTGCTCATAAAAACCAACTTCGAACTCCAGACATTCCTAACATATACGAAAGCAGAAGCATTCATAAAAATGAAAACTTTGAAGACAAATTTGTAGAAATACTTCAACCACAACACCATCGTACAAAAAAATATTAACTTTACGCCAGAACCTAGGTATTCCTATCCAAAAAACGAAACTTTAAATAAACGAACAAAATAATGCACCAACCTCTGCGGGCTCCATCACCGTCACTGAGTTTTGGTAAAAGTTTGTGAAGCTGATGGCCCTTGATGAAGACATTTTAACGTTTGGAGGCTGCTGCAACTGCGACAGGGATAATGGTTTCTTTCTTCGTTTCTTACCAAAGACAGGGATGATGCTTTCTTTCTTCTTTCTGACCAAACACACGCACACTGATCCAACTTACCATTTAAAGCCACAAAACGTAACGACTGAATGAAATAAAACCCCCTGACGAAACCAATCAACGTGCAAAAAATATCCCCACGACAAGACATGTAATAAGTTGGTTTTGCCGCCATCTTTTCGTATTCTGAGAGATATATTACATTTATTTTAATGATATTAAATTAGTAGTAAAAACCTTTACCATACCACTTTAATAATGTACTGCTAGGTTAAACAAGAAACCAAAATACCAAAACATAAAACAATTAACCGACATTGACCTTTAATTCAAATCAATTGTCAAATTAATAAATCAATAAGAGAATAATATTACAAATATAACAACACTAATATATAGCTGTAATTAATTGTAGGAAATTATTTCAAAATTATATTTATTTAAGGAATATAATTATTACATATTGTTTATAACCATGTAAATATAAATATTAATTTCTTTTTAAAAAATAACTTTTAAATCTAACAAGAAAATCCAAAACAAATAAATTAACACCTGTTTTTTACTCTTTAATCTTCACCAAAACTCTAAATTTATTATCATAAACAACATTCTGTAATTAAATTTCTAAGAAAATTAAACTGACATTTCATAATTCAAATAAAATAACTATCTATATCATCACAAATAAATTATTCCAAATTACTCAAAAACACATAACATATAACACATAATATATATCAATAATTAATTATACGTAAATGTATAATTACATAATCGTCAGATGAATTTGTTGTTTGAATATTTTAAAATTCATAATTAAAACATTTATAACTTTTAAATTAAATTATTGATTTATTGATAATAATATTAAATCTGTTTTCTAAAAAAAACTTTTAAAAACAAAAACACGACCCGTGCGTACGCACGGGTCTTATGCTAGTTTTAGCCAAAAAAGTTCTGATTCAGTTCATTAAATAATTTTACCTTCTGGGAAACATATCATTCTTTATTCTTCAATATAAAGTAATCCACAAAAATCTCATATAGAAAATAAAATAAAAAGAAAATATAGTTTAGCTAAGTTTTCTTTAATAAATTTTAATAAATTATAATTTAAATAAAAAACTATTTTATTATTTTATTTTAATTAAAAAATAAAAAAATTAATCTATTTTAATTTTATTTATAAATTTTTGTCAAATTTATAAATAAATTTTATCAAAACATAATTTTCTAAAATAAAATAAAGGTAAGGAAGGATCTCTCTACATAGAGTAGGTCTGTTTCTCTATAACTTTAAAGCTGAAAGGAATATGCTAACTACACGGTTATTAAACTAACATTCCGTAATATAATATAATATATATATATATATATATATATATATATATATATATATATATTAGTTTTCATTTGTTGTGCATTTCCTTTCAAACTTGTTAAATCTTATATAAAATATATTAATAATGCACATGAAAAAAAGAAAAAAAAAAGAATGGCTAGTTAAGTTCACCATTTAATTATAATTGTTCGGTCATCCATTACAATTGTCATTTTGAAAGTCATGTAAACAATGATTTTGTATTGTTTGATAGGTATTAAACTCTACAAATGATAGAAGATGCAAGTCCTCCGTGTTAAGCACTAATAATTTAATAGACAAACAATGCTTATCCTTAATAATAATCTGTCTTGTGATCCATTAATAATGTGAACATATGATCCACTAATAATTTTTCTGATTGAAACTTGTTAAACGTGACTTTCACACATTATAATAGATAGGACTAAAAGAAAACCTAACAATTTGGACTCAGAAAAACTTAGAAACCAATATAAAACTACTCTTAAAACCAATATAAAAAACCCGTGTTTGTTTCTACCTAATTTTTTGGAAAATGAATATGAGAACCCTGGACGAGGTATCCAGTGTTATGAGTGATGGAATCTTCACAACTGTATAATCCACACTTGAAAATGACCACTCAATGAATACAAGTTGAAGGGCCTGTGAAGTCTCTTGAAGAGTGCACCACATTGTAATCACAAGCTTCCACCATTGATTTTCATTAAAAGTTTCTTTTGTTTGTGCCAATGCAACTTAAGGAAGAATCCAATGAAGAAAACAATTTTAATACATTTTCTATCATTTGAAAACTCTAATTTCAATCAATAGAACATTGAGATATCATTATTATTTTTTAATAACTACAGTATATAATATATGTGAATAGATTTAAATTTATAAGAGTACAATTGAATCATCTTTATCTATATCAATACACAGATGTAATTAATAAAATACAGTTAGGTTAAATTGTTCTAAATTCTACTATGTTCTAAATTGTTTCGTTTAGTTGATGGAAAAAAATGATATATAATTTAAAGTCTTTGAAGAGGAAAATGAGAAATAAAAAGAATTTAAAGCATAACAAGATTTATGAATCAATCTAAACAATTAAAATTTTAATTTATATATTAAAAATATACACTAACCCATATGTGAAAACGATCTTTCAATGTGAAAATCAGGGACGAGACATAATATGAATGGTACTTCTGAAATTATGTATTGAATCTGCTCTTGATCAAGCAAACAAGAAAAAAAATAATGTCTGCCACTCCTATAAAACGTACCGGACAATAATAATAAAAGAAAAATAACGGAACATATTAAATAATTTTGTAAGAAAATCATAACAAATAGTAAAAAATGAAAAGATTAAACACATTTTTAATTTTTAATTCTTAACGTAAAATTAAAATATATTTATTTTTTCTTAATTTTTAAATTTTAAAGATAAACAAATATAATTTATTTAATCTAACTCTAATATTTTTTTTAATATATTAAATAATATTTATATTGATGTTTAATTAGTTATACCATTTCATATACTAAACATAATTAAGACTTGATTAATACGTAAAGAAAATTAAGGCTGTTAAATTAAAAAGAAAACAAATATATTAAATTTTCCAAATAAATTCTATCTTGGTATTCAAACTTTAATCTAAAATAATATATAAAATAAATATTATTATGGTGCAGAATCTCTGAAAAAAAAAAAAAAATACTAGAAGAACTCAAAACTAATTTATTCGACCGCCAAAGTGACCAACTGATGAAGAGACCAGAGGCGCAGGACTTCTTATTTGGGCACACAAAAAATGATCAGAAGACAGTATTTCTCATAGAACACAGCAACAACATTAAATAATTTTGCCTTCTTCAAAATATATCATTTTTTATTCTTGAACTAAAATAATCGTCAAAATCTTATCGTGAGAAAAACAAATAACGGTAAGGAAGGATGTCTCTACTTAACATAGTCGGTTTCTCTTTAGCTTTCAAGCTCAAAGGAGCATGAACATGGAGAAAAAGAAAAAAATAATGACTATATAAATTTTAAAATATTATTTTTACTCTCTAACGTAAATAAATAATACGTAATATGCACTATAATATGATATGGTATCATCATATTACATACATTCGTTCCTGTCATAGATATATAAATCTTTAGCATATGTCATTGGCTCCTCCTATCGTAGTCCTACTCCTTCACCTCTTTGTACACTTACCTAGGGATTTCATAACCCAATCTCAATTATAGAATCTTTCATCACCTTTTACTGTGCTGAATCCTTATGTCACTTCTCTCTCTCTTCTTTTCCAACCTCTTCTCCATGTTTAAGGATCTATATGCTTTCAGAGACGTCATCTCCATGTTTATTAGATGTGTTTGTTTCCAGAAATGCATTGATAGGAAGAGAGGAAGAGAATATCTCTGATTTATTTCAAGTGATATACAAATATTTGTGAAGATGAATTTTGTGGAGAGGAATGAAACTCATATCACAGTAAAATAAATGTGCAGGAAAAACTACATCATCATTTATTATTTTATCAATTTATCTTTAACTTCTAATTAATAATATATTTATTGTTATAAACTTATTTAAATATATAAATTATAAAATATATTAAATACTTCAACTTTTCATTTCTTCTCTCTCTATATATAACAACACTGCACAACAGGGCAAAATAACCAGCTTTTGCTCATTGACATACTAATATATAATATAATATGTTATGCGCTGAGCACACTCTCTCTCTCTGGGGGTGTGCTTGTGCTATTTAAATCACGAGAGTGAAAGGAAAAAGCAGCAGAGAGGAAGGTAGAGATGGAGGAGGTTTTTGTTGCCATGAAACTGGTTTTTTCAGTTGCTGTTGTGGGGGTTCTGAGCTGGATACTCTATGTGTATGGAAGTTTATGGCTTGAGTCTCAAAGGGTGAGAAAGAGGATTCAAATGCAAGGAATAAAAGGGCCTCCACCTTCTTTTCTGTATGGAAATCTGTCTGATATGCAGAGAATTCAAGCTCAGGCTGCTACCCTAGCCAAAGCTTCTATTTCAACCTCCAAAGGTTCTGATCAGTATGTGGCTCATGACTACACTGCAACTCTCTTCCCCTATTTTGAGCACTGGAGGAAACAATATGGTACTCTTCTCTTCCTCTCCTTCTACTTGGTGCTCATTAATCTTAACCATTTCTCAAGATAATATGTAAACAAATCTGGTGCTGATGATGTTGGCCACTTTGAAATCTGTTTAAAATTTCTGCATGGTTTTAGATTTGGACCCTCTTTCAACAAATATATTCGTTAACAAAGAAAATACAAGAAAAACATAGTCGTTTCTTTCATATACTAACTTATGGACTTACACCTTCATAGAATCTTTTTCATGTAACTTCTTTAAAAACTCTTACACTTTCTTTCGGTTCATTTTATCTTCTTACTCTTTCTTGTAATAGGTATTCAAAAACAAATGTATTCACTGTTTTAATGATCTAAAAGTATTTTGTATAGAACAATTGGCCTACCAATATTTAGATACAGGTTATTAATTTTTACACACAAGCTAAGTGCTTATGTACCTAACTGTGCACTTCTGCTGGAGCACTGGTTTTAATAATACTTGGTCTGGTATCACGTTTCTGTAGTTTTTGCCTTGTTATATTCTTTAATGGCCCTGTGTTTATACATTTGGTGGTACTGAGTTGGATGAGTTCTTTATATGACATCAGTCTTTTTGAACCTTCTTCCATACCATAGTCTTTATTCTGTTCATACTTAGCAATTTGGGATTGTGGTGAGATGACAGAGAAAAAACAGATATTTTCCTAAAGTAAGTATGATCTTGACACTTTAAAATGATACATGATGGCCACCAAGAGAAGGAATATATCATTTGCAATCTTTTTAAGTAATTAAGCATTGTGATTAAACATTGTACAAATGTTCTGAATTAATCTACATATAATTTTAGTATTTTCATTTTATGTGTTAGATGAAAAAAAAAAGTAGAAAAAGAATATGTCCTTCCTTATTTCACCACTTGCAGTCTTGTCTTGCAGAAAACAAGAGGATTCTTCACTTGCTGCTAGTTGAGAATCCAAAAGTAAAAATGTGATGTTAACTAAATGGGGACTATGTAAAAAAACTAACATAAGTCTCTCTATTATTATAGTATTATGATCACAAGTTGTACACAAGGGCTTGCATTGTGCATCTATTCTAACAGTTAATAATCAGGAGACATGAATATCTGGTCTTGCAGGTCGACTGTACACTTACTCCACAGGGATGAAGCAGCACCTGTACATTACTCAACCGGACCTAGTAACAGAAATGAATCGGTTTATGAATTTGGTTTTGGGTAAGCCTACTTACTTAACAAAAAAACTTGAACCTATGCTTGGCAATGGCATTATGAGAGCCAATGGTATCAGTTGGTCACAGCAGAGGAAACTTGTTGCAGCTGAATTCTTCATGGACAAAGTTAAGGTATGTATAAATTTTTAACTATCTGTCAATACCTTATACCACCACCCCTTGTCTATTTACTCTTTTTTTTTTTTTCAGTTTATATTTTCAGCTAAAAGATATAATAAATGTTCAACTGGTTCTTACAAAAGTATATGAGATATCAATTCCTAAGAAAAATTAACTATTTAATTATTATAGATGGAAGATGCTTTAGTTTTCTAATTCATCTGAATTAAGTTTTTAGGATAAAATTTTAGGCGAGACAAAATGATTGAAGGACTAAAGTATCCCACTTCTGTAATTTTGTGGGACTAATGAATTAAATCTTTTCGCTCTGGGACTAATTTTGTGGTTAGTAAATGATTGTTGGTAAGACAATGAAGTTCATGACTATGTATTGCAGGGTATGGTGGACTTAATTATTGAGTCAACGCAACCATTACTACTGAAATGGGAGCAAACTATTGAGAGTCAAGGAGGTGGCAAAGCTGAAATTAAAGTGGATAAAGATCTGAGAGGTTTATCAGCTGATGTTATTTCAAGGGTTTGCTTTGGCCATTCTTATTCCAAGGGAAAGGAAGTCTTCTCCAAGCTTAGAAGCATGCAGAAGGTCATGTTCAAGCAAAGTGGCTTCATTTTTGGCCTCGGCGGTCTTCGGTATGCCAATCTTGTATTATTCTAAAAGGGATCAAATCTGTTTTAAGTCACTCAATGATTTGGTAGAAATTAGTTCTAGTTCTTACATTTTAAGAACAGTGAATTTGGTTCTTGTATTTCTAAAATGTGGTAGATCCTATTCTTTTGTCATGTCAAAAGTGTACAAGGTTACGCATTTCAAACATGGGAAACCTACCAAAACCACTATTTTTATAAACATGGGAAACCCAACAAAACCACTATTTTTATAACGTTAGAACCAAAATTTGAGAACTAAAACGCATTTTACCCTTTAAAATTTTACTATCTTACAGTACAATTCTTCATACACATAGATCTGCAGAATTGTAAGAGTGACACATAAAAAAGCATCGTAGAATGCTGATTATGTTTTATCTATAATCTATATATAACCTTGAGCATGTCTTAAAAGCTTTATACATGCACATCAAAAAGTCACTACGAATGGTGAGTATAATTGTGGCTTAAAAGCTTATTGATTATTAATTAATGGCAGTGAGAAACTGAAATTCTGGTCAAAGAAGAAAGATGAGATAGCGGATTTGGAGAAAGAGATAGAGTCACTGATATGGGATGTAGTGGAGAATCGTAAGAGAGAATGCTCAGAGGCATCCGCATCAGAGAAGGATTTGATGCAGTTACTGTTGGAAGCAGCCACGAATGATCCGAGTCTGGGGAAGGACTTCTCTAAACGGTTCATTGTGGATAACTGCAAAAACATTTACTTTGCTGGTCATGAAACCACTGCTGTATCAGCCTGCTGGTGTTTGATGTTTCTTGGTTTGCACCAAGAGTGGCAGTCTCGTATAAGGGCTGAGGTGGCTGAACATTGCCCCAATGGTATACCAGATTCAGAATCTCTCCCTCTGTTGAAAACGGTATACCCTTTGGTTTGCAGAAACCATATAATTAGTCTTGCATGTCGTAATTTTATGAAATTGCTTGCCTTATTTTTACATACTTATAATTTCTTTGAGCTGAGTGAACATGGGTTATCTTCTTTCCAAAAGTCAAAGATTCATTTTTACAAGTATTGAAATTAAGGAGTTGATTTCTCTCATTAGATGCATGTTCTTTCACATAAACTTGGTAAAATTCATAATCACATGCTTAATATCTATCAACTGCACCATGTCATACTCTGCAAGGAGATTGAGCTTTTTCATATACAAATCATGTTAAATTTTATATTTCTCTCGATATGAACAAGTATTGAATAGATTCCAGTGATTTTTTATATCAATATTTTAACTTCTATCAGACAAAGACTATTAATACCTGGCCTTATTTTTTGCCATGCACCTATTTATTGTGTAACAAGAAATCGATAAACACAAGACAACATTTGAACATAACCTTAATGATATGCTAAATTTTTTAACATCCATTTCCCTTTATGTGAAATAACCATTTTCTTCTTCCATGTATGCATACTCTATCCCTAAGGGAAGGAGTTACCTTGGCTCAAATCCCATTTGATTTCACATATTTTGGTGAACTTATGAACCATTTTCTCTGTGGTTGGTGGCTGTTAACAGCTGGGTATGGTGATTCAAGAAGTGCTACGTTTATACCCGACAGCAGCCTTTGTGTCAAGGGAAGCATTTGAAGATATCCAAATTGGAAACCTGGATGTTCCTAAGGGTGTTTGTTTGTGGAATCTGATCCCAACCCTGCACAGAGATCCTGAAAATTGGGGAGCAGATGTTAATCAGTTTAAACCAGAAAGGTTCAGTGAGGGAGTGTCCAAGGCCTGCAAGTATCCACAAGCTTATGTGCCATTTGGGTTGGGTCCTCGTATGTGCTTGGGAAAGAACATGGCAATGGTTGAATTGAAGGTTGTGCTAGCCCTGATCATCTCCAGGTTTAGCTTCACTCTGTCTCCTAATTATAGGCATTCTCCAACATTTAGAATGCTTGTGGAACCAGAATATGATGTTGATATTATCATTCAGAAGATTTGAGAGGCTTATAGCTGATCACACCAATAAATAAACTCTAGTGAACCTGCAAGCATTTGGGTTTTCTTTGACATATGTGTGTTTTCTGATGTAGACACAAAACTATTGCTTAGGTTATACAAGAGTTTCTTCTGGACTTAATTCCTTTTCTTTTAGATGTTTTTGTATTTCCTTGTTATGAATAGTGATCATTCATAAACTTGTGGCTATCCAACTTTTTTGGTGGGAAAAAAGAATTTGATATTTTCATAAAAAAATATTACAAGCTTTTACAAATTAGAAAATGTGAAGGAAAAAATATCAATGTTTTTAACAAACTATAATAGTTCTCTACATATTTTCAGAATGGTACGATTATCATTGTCCACACAATAAAATATTAGAAAAGTAGAGTGGTAAATTTTATCTCTTTTATCTCATGATTTTTCATTTTAAGAAGTTTATCTTACATAGAAAACACTATTATGTGGGGGACAATCATCATCATATGTCTTTTTAATACTATGACACACCATTGAAGTGCCAACTAGCTATCCTATTCATTGTCACTAAAACCACTGCCTGCATGTTGTCATTCTAGGACCATCAGTCCCAACAAGTAAAACTCATCACAAATTATTAACATGTTCCGTTTAAGAATTAGAGTTAAACAAATTCAGAAGCCAAAATGTGCAAAAAAGAGTCATAAGACGAGAAAAATTCTAACCATATTTTACTTGCGTAGCTTACTATCTGTTCATCAAATTTCCATTTCAACCTACGAACTATTAAAATCAAAATTGGAGAAAAGGAAAAGTATGGAATAACTAATGGAATATTTTTCATTAATTCAGTGCGGTTGCAATTGAGCCCATAATTCCTTGAGAAGGTTGAGATAACACAACTGAATATTGGTACTGCATTACAATGAACAAGTTTATTACCAGCATTATTGCTGAGGAAGAAGGAAGGATTGGTGATAAAAATTTCCTATATAATTCTGTTATGAACACACGATTCAAACTAAAGAACAACATATTATAAATCAGGTGTCAAAAATTCATTTAACTCAGACGGTTAACGAATAGGAGAAACGTAATTTTATGAAAACTGCGCAGACCAGAAAAATTGTAGTTGCCTGGCGACTAGAGCTTGGTGCCTAGGAGAACCAAAACCCAAGACTCGACGCTCGGCGGTAGGAAACCATTGCTCGGTGGAACCCAAACCCGAGACTCAGGGCTTGGCGGAAAGTAGCCAACGCCCGACAATCCCTGTTGTGCGAAAATACGAAAAACAACATTTTTTCATGAATAATGCACCTGTTTCACACATACCAAGCATCAAAACCATGCACAAGCTTAGCAACCATCTCATATCCTTCCTAGCTTTCCCAACCTATATCACTTTTTAATTCATATCCACATGACCAATTAAATCCTTATCTCATGATATAGTCCCTTCAATCCTCTCACACCAAAAAAACAGTGCATACACTATGATGAAGGCGTGACCAACCATGATACCTCCATAGAAGCACCCTCAAGAAGGATCACTAGAAGAATGTCTAGAGGAGAGTCTTCTATTCCATCACCTTTATCTTTGTTTTCCATTACTTTAGATTAAATTCCCTTAGAGTGTGTTTGGATAGAGTATTTTAATGAAGTAATTCATTTTTTTGAAGAATTTAGATTGCTTTGTATTGAAATGCTTTGTTTGGATACAGAAATTAAAAAGCATTTCAAATGCAAGCATTTTTTTGAGGGATTTCAATAAGCTAAATTAGTAGAAATTCAAATACCCTCAAAATAGGTGAAATTTGAAATTTTTCTCACTCAACCTCACATTCTAAACTCTTTGGTAGGCCTGATGACACAAACGGGGCCGACGATTCAAACGGGTCCGACGACCTGAATGGGCTCAACGACCTAGACGGGTCCGACGACCTAGACGAGTCCAACAACCCGAATGGACTCGACGATCCAGACGGGTCCGACGACCCAAACGGGCTCGACAACCCAAATGGCCCCGACGACCCAGATGGGTTCAACGACCTGAATGGGCTCGATGATCCAGATAGGCTCGTCCGTTGACCCGAACGGGCCTGACGACCCGAATGAGCCTTACGACCAGAACGGGTCCGACGACCCAGAATGGCCCGATGACTCGGACGACACGGACTATCCGGACAAGACCAATGATTTAACGGGCCCGACAATCCATATGGGTCTGACGACCCAAACAGGCCCGGCGATCCAGATGGGCCTGACGACCCGGACTGCCCGATGACCCGAACGGGTCCTTCCAAACCTTCGGGTCCAACAACCTGGACGGGCCCGACATTCTGGACGAACCCTTCCAAACTGTCAAGCACGACGATCTAGACGGACCCGACGACATGGACGGTCCCAACGACACAGATGGACCCGACGACTCAGACGGGTCAAACTATCTGGACAAGCCCGACGACCATGACAGACCCGACGGTTTGGAAGGCCCGTCCGAGTCGTCGGACCCGTCCAGGTCGTTGGCCCGTCTAGGTCGTCGGGCTCGTCCGGGTCGTCAGACCCGTTCGTGTCGTCGGGCCCTTCTTGATCGTTGAGTTTCCAAATTTATCATGAACTCAAAACATAATTAAATCTAAAATAAATATTGTTAAAATTAAATTTTATCTCACAATAAATTCAATTTTTTTTTCCAAACAAGAAATTGAAATGTAAGGTATTTTAATTTCCTTATCCAAACGAATTATTTAAAAAATAAATGGAATTTAATTGCAAGCAATTCAAATACAAAGCATTTCAATTTCTAAGCATTATTGAAATGCTCCATCCAAACACAAGGTTAAGTTGGTTTTTAGTTGACTTATTTTGGTTGACTTGTTGACTTTGACTAAAGTTGACCTTTGACCAAGATTAGCTTAACTTAAACCAAAATGCTAATCTTTGTTTGTCTTGTTTTTGTAGGTAATTAAAGAAAGTAGAGCATGCTAGGTGGCGCATGGTGATTGGAGCATGTGGATGATGTGGAGGAGAGAGAAAAGCAAAAAAGCATAAAGTAAAAGCAAAAGTAGACATGTACCTTGTCTCCTTTTGCCATTTTGGATGATTCCTTTGAAAGCTACTTGATCTCCTTCCCTTTTTGGCCTAAAATCCTCATGGAAATGCATCCACCAATCAATGCCTCTCATTTTGGCCCTGTGGCATTCCTAGCCTAGGAATTAGGGTTTGCTAGTTGATCCCTTTCATGTTTGTGTTTTTGCTAAAGGTCCCCTATGGACTTCTATTTAAAGGGGGCTCCTTGTCTTGTAAAATGGTTGATCATTTTGATGTTATAAACCTTGTGTTTCAACCACTAAATTTTCGTGAGCTTTCCTTCCATGAAGTGAAACTCACCTTTGCCTTATCTTGCTTGCAAGTGGCGGTACCATTCACTCATCTCTAGGGTTTTGTTGACTTAGATCCCCTCCTATGAGTGGCATGCTTCCTCCATTGCACCACCTTCTATGCTTTCCATTTTATTTGTTTCTTCTTTCATTTTTGTTCTCTAAGTTTTGTTAAAACCGTGTGCTACTTGAACTTGAATCCAACTCTCTCCTACCTTTTATGAGCTTGAGAAATAAACCTTCACATTTAGATAGCTTACTATCTTAATGTCTAGTGGGAATTTTCGAAAAGCTTTCTTAAACAACTTCACCATATTCGTAAATCTAAAAGGAAACAAGATAATCCTTCATCATTTGGTATCTAGAGCTCAAGTTATCTTGAATATGGTATTTTTCTTGTGCTAACCTTTGTTTTGGTGGCTTTCTTCGCTTGGAGACCTCTCGATTTTGGCTTGTTCAAGTGGTGTGCACATTTTCTTACCACTCCATAAGAGTTTATGTATCCAAAAACTCATCTTTTGATGTATGTGCTTGTTTGAAGTGAGAATATAAAGTGTATGGTTTTCCTTGCTTAAAAACCGAGAGCATTCTAGTTGTTACCATGCAAAAATTTTTTTTTCTTCACATGTTGAAAGTCTTCTTAAAATGTTCCTAGCTATGTTTGAGTCTCTTGTCATATGCTTATTTGAGTTTTCTTGTTCTTGTTTCTAAGTATTTTAGCTATTGCATGAGATCTATGCCTTGTATTGTTGTATGCTCCTTGAAATTGATTTTGACCTAGTTTTTAAGGAACTAAGACACCCTAAAATATCCTTCTCATCATCTTAAGCACCTAGTTTTGAAAAGAAAAAGTGTTTTCCATGGCAAAAACCTATTTGGCCGAGAGCTTTTATGTTGTTTGGTGATCCCATTTGGCAATTTTTACTAGGTGTTATGCTACCAAATTTTATGCTTGGATTTTGGGTGATGTTGGCAAATTAGTTTCACCTTTTTACATGAGTTATGACCTTTCTTGGTGTATGGACAAAATTAACCAAGAGCCACCTGTGGCCTCTTGGATGGACATTAAAAATTTGATGCACGTTAGATTTGTTCCTTCCTACTATAGGAGGGAGCTCTATTGAAGCTCCAAAGGCTTCAACAAGGGTCCATATGTGTGGATGAATATTACAAAATGATGGAGTCGACGCTTCTCAAAGTAGGACTCCAATTTGAAAGTGAAGAAAAAAAGGTAGCTAGATTTGTGAGTGGGTTTGGAAGAGAAGTTCAAGATGTAGTTGAATTGTATGAGTACTCTACTCTTGATAAAATTTTACACTTGGCCTTAAAAGTTGAAAGTCAATTGAAAAAGAAACAAGAGACCAAGAAGAGTACTCTTTACAATGACTACTACTCTAGGACTTGGAAAGGAAAAGAAAGAAAGGATGAGAAAACATCTTCCAAAGACCACCCACCTAGGTCAAGTGTGCCTAAAGTTTTCCATGAAAATCCAAACTCTTTCCAAGGTTCAAGAACTAGTTCCATAAAATGTTTTAAATGTTTGGGATATTTCAAATTGTCCAACAAAAAGGAACATGATCTTGAACCCAAAAGGAGAGGTTGAAAGTGAGCATTCATCTCCTCCTTCCCCTAAAAGTTCTTCCTTCCACACTTCTTCCTAATCTTCAAGTGAGGATGAAATCAAACCCAATGAAGGAGGGTTGTTAGTGGTTAGGCGCATGTTAGGCCAAGTGCCCAAAGAATTTGAAAACCAAAGAGAAAATATTTTCACTCAAGGTGTCAAATCAACAACAAAACTTGTTTCCTCATAATTGATAGTGGAAGTTGTGTCAATGTAGCTAGTACAAGGGTTGTGGACAAGCTTGGCTTGAAAACCATCCCTCATGCCAAGCCCTATAAGCTATCTTGCCTTATCTTGCTTCTCCAAGGAAAAGAGAAACACTTAAGTACCATCAATCATGCATATAACACACTTCTTTATACACCAACTCCTCAAAATAGTAGCACTTCAGCACCTTTTATGTCAATAGCACACAATCAAAGGTGCACATTCAAATAGAAACCACAACGTGCCATCACGCAACAACCAAGAGCGAACCCTGCTTGGCGGTTCCAAACTGCTATCTGACAGTGCACTAGAGGTGGCTTTTTCGTATTTTGGGGTTCATTTGATGTCAAATTTGTAAAAATGGGTCCGTTGAATATTTTTTTGCAAAATAGGGTCAAGTCGTCAGGGTGGAGGACGACATTACACGTGAAGTTGTCCTCCATCCTGCCGGTTTCTTTTTTTTTTTAAAAAAAGTGAAGTCGTATTGTGAAAGGTCGATTTCTATTCACATTAAAGTGAAGTCGTCATTGTACATAACGACTTCTCTTTTCAGTTTTTTTTTATTAAGTTTCTTTTTATAACATTGAAGTTTTATATTTTTTTTTTTGTATAACAGTGTGGTTTTATGTTTTGTCTCTATGATAAAGTGTACTCATGGAAATGGTTTACAAAAATATCCAACCATAATGGCCTAGAAACTTATGAATGAAATTAAATGCCTTTCTGATAATTTAGGAAACACAGTTCAAGTTCAGGGGCTTTATATATAAACAGGAATGTCAAAATGGACCAGGCCCGCCAGCCCACCGAGAAAAGGGTGGGCCGGGTTGGAATTTTCAACCCGCCTACCCGTTGTAACCCGATCCACCTAGCTCGCTAGTTTAGTGGGCCAAAACAGGCCAGCCCGCCCTGGCCCGTCAACCCATTTTTTTTTAACTTTTTTATGTTTAAAATTAAAAATAATTAAAAAATAATACTTTTTTATATTATATATATATGTATATATATATATATATATAATAGATTTATGAAAATAAATTTAAAAAAAGTTGAAAAAAATTACAAAAAAAAGAGGCGGGCCACCCCCTCAGCCTGCCAGCCCGCCCTAAGACGGGACGGGTTACATTATCCTGCTCAGTTATTGGTGGCGGGTCAGCCCGGCCCGGCCCGTTTTGGCGGGCTACAGGTCGAGTTGGCCCATTTTGCCACCCCTATATGTAAAGCTGCAACTGCAACGTTAACAGAAATTGTATTTAATAAAAAAAAATTAAAAAGTGAAGTTGTCATGTACGAAGACGACCTCACTTTTTTACGTGAATATAAATCGGTCTTTCATAATACGACTTCACATTTTTAAAATAAAAAAGGGAAATCGGCAGGGTGGAGGACGACTTCACCTGTAATGTCGTCCTCCACTCTGACGACTTAACCCTATTTTGCAAAAAAAAAATATTCAACGGACTCATTTTTACAAATTTGAGATCAAATGAACCCCAAAATACAAAAAAGCCACCAGAGGTTCCTGTGCAGAACCTCATTTTCTCCACCTACGAAAATGCCCAAGCCCCAAATACATCCTCAATTGTCTCCATACAAACACGTACATATAATTTTTTATGCAACACATGGGCACCAAACATCATGCTCATGAAGGAAACATAAGTCAAATGGCTAAAGATACAAAAAAACTCCCCTTACCTCTTTTCCTACTGCTCCGCCCTTGCTCTCGCTAAAGATAACCTCCTAGATGCTTCTCTTTGCCCACAAAAAAACTTTAACCTTTACCTTTAACACCAAGCACCTTACTAGCCATCTACACTCTCCTTAGATCTCCTTTTGATGCTCTAAAAATTTAGCCCTCCTAGCCATGATGTACATCACGCTCATACATGATGTACACAATAAAATAAATAAAAAGAATATCACACTAATGGCATATGCAAGATTCAAACTCAAGACCTCCTAACACAAACAACGTTCTTAATCACTTAAGCTACCATTATTCCTTATTATAACTTGACAACATAATTCTTTTAGATATATTTCTAATCCACAATTATTGTAAATAAATATTTATTTATTTATTTAATTTTTTCTAGTTTTACATGACATATGGTAAGGATACTAACTTGACACGTGTTAGTGACACTGACTTGACATGTGGCCCTGACATTATTACGTGTCACACTGTTGACTTGACACATGGACAATTTTTTTTAAAATTAAAAAAATTAAATCTTTTTAAAAAATTTAAAAAAATTTAAAAAAACTTATGAAGTGACATGTGACAGTTACTGTCAATCCCCCTTAACAATTTAAACGACGTCTAGAAAAAGGACTAAATTGACCACAATTTATAAAAATTAAAACTTTTTAAATATTTAAAAAAAAAACAGAATGAAAAATTAGGATCAATATATTTAACCCGTAAGATGTTGATATTATTTTTACATATTTAAATAGAAGATATGAATATAATTATTAGCTGAAGTGATCAAAATAGTTATATATAATATTTTATAATTGATTTTTAAATATTATCAACGATAAATTTAATGGCTTTAATATTGTTCTTACTTATTGATTTAATAGCTTACTTTCAAAACTGTAATTTCAACAAGATACTTCATCTAGTTATAAGTTACTTTTGACAAAATAAAATTATATAATAAATAATATTAATAATACTTTTATAATTATCCTTTCCATTGTAAGTTAAAATTCGTAATTACAATCAAAGTGGAAAGTGAAAGATTATTTCACATCAATCAGAGTTATACATATATAAAAACAATTTTTTATCTAAAAAAAGAAAACATATTTTCACATTAACTTTTTTAAATATTTTAGCATCACTTAGTTAAGTTCACATCTCAAAACACATCAAATATTTTCATAAAAATGTTATTCAAAAAGAAAGATAATAATAAAAAATATATGACTCTAAATCAAATTCATACATTAAAAATATAATTTAAACAACTTGAAATATAGAAAGTTTATAACTATTATGAAAAAAATCAATAACAATCCTGATTGACATAATATTACATAATTTATAATAAATCTTATTTTTGTAATATTAAGAAAATCAACTCATATTTTCCTTCCTAAAAATATGAAAATACTTCAATTTTATATATTTTGAAACATTTTCTCCATCTACTTGTGTTTAAATTAGAAAATGTATTTAGGAAAGTGTAAACAAGTAGATATGAGGGAAAAGAAAGATGAAAAATGAGATTATTTGAATTAAAAAAAATTAGAAGTAAAAGAAAAATTTGTGAAAAATGTAATAAATATAATAGATAAAAAATATTTCAATATATAAGAATTATATTTCATAATAAAAATACACTAAAATCAATTATTAATATCTAAATAAATTAATTTCATTTTTTTATTGTATTAATATTTTATTTTAATTATCTACTTATTTTAAAATAAAACTATATTAATATTTTATGTTTTCAATACACTCCTCTGCTTCCGTGCATTGAAACTTTGGTAGATGTATTTTTTCTGATTGAAACTTGTTAAACGTGACTTTCACACATTATAATAGATAGGACTAACAAGAAAACCTAACAATTTGGGACTCAGAAAAAACTTAGAAACCAATATAAAACTACTCTTAAAACCAATATAAAAAACCCGTGTTTGTTTCTACCTAATTTTTTGGAAAATGAATATGAGAACCCTGGACGAGGTATCCAGTGTTATGAGTGATGGAATCTTCACAACTGTATAATCCACACTTGAAAATGACCACACAATGAATACAAGTTGAAGGGCCTGTGAAGTCTCTTGAAGAGTGCACCACATTGTAATCACAAGCTTCCACCATTCGATTTTCATTAAAAGTTTCTTTTGTTTGTTCCAATGCATAAATTCTTAAAGGAAGGTTCCAATGAAGAAAACACAATTTTAATGCATTTTCTATCATTGGAAATATCAAAATTTCATCCCAAAACTTTAATTTCCAATCAATAGAACATTGAGATATCATTATTATTTTTAGATAAGTACAATATATGTGAGTTGATTTAAATTTATAAGTGTACAATTGATTGTCTATATCAATACACATAATTAGATATAATTAATAAAATATAGTTAGGTTAAATTATTCTAACTCTACTATCTTCTATCTTCTAAATTTAATTGATGAAAAAAATGAAAAAAAATTAAAGTCCCTGAAGAGAAAAATAAAAAAATTAAAAACATAACAGGATTTATAAAATTGATCTAAATCATTAAAATTCTAATTTATATATAAAATATAACTTGAATTTTTTTCATTTATCATTTTAAAATGGTCCA
>Ga0214544_1006805_pt1 | contig 20744 bp, 25 predicted proteins | sample CNSS3metaG_FD_160074 | JGI IMG/M metagenome (GOLD analysis project Ga0214544, IMG submission 160074) | Root nodule microbial communities from cowpea collected in UCLA plant growth center, Los Angeles, California, USA - CNSS3 | ecosystem: Host-associated > Plants > Roots > Nodule | place: USA...
CTCACATTTTTTACCATTTCTTTCCTTTCCATTTTATGTTTTCTTCTTCCTTTAATTATTCTTGGTTTTCTATGGTTTATGTGCTTTCCATTTCCTTTTTGTTTTCAATCAATCCATCATCTTCTTCTCTTGAGCTTTGTGAAAGGAACCTTCACATCTAGATAGCTTGTTATCTTAATGTCTAGTGGGGATTTCACTTAGCTTTCTTAATCAACTCACACCATATTCAATAATCTCCAAAAGAAACAAGATAATCCCTCATCATTAACCAAAGCCATAGGTTCATAACATTTTTAATTTATTAAAAAATTCGCAGAGCCTTTGGCCTCGGTTATGGTAAGAACCGAAGCCATAAACTACCTTCTTGCTTCAGGTTTTGTAAGAACCGAGGCCTATTTTACTGTTTTTTTAAAATACATTTTCTATTTTATTGTCATTCCCACATTTAAACCTGCATATTTTTTTTTTCAGAAACCCGCTCAAACCAGAACAAAATATTTTATCAAACATCCATAATCCAAATACATTTAAAAGATAATTGGAATATCCACAATCTAAATACATATATCCTAATCAATACTATTGTGCATCTGAATTATGAATTTTGCACATGCTATCCTACCAAACTTTATGGACTTTGTGGGAATTGGCGCAGGACTCTTGAATGTATACAAAATAAGACATTAACTTAAGTTAGTATATAGAAAGACAATTTTAGTATACGAAACTTTAGTATATTGCAAAGTATTTATTTTAATTCAAATATATATTATCATTTCCCAATTAGTTGTAATACGAGCATGCACAATGGTTGTCATCCATTGCATTATTTAGTAACCGCACTCATATGAGTCGGTTTGTCTATTACACTACATTATATAAAAAACATTAAAATTAATTAAGGAAGAAAATCAAATCAAACAATTATAAATATATGGATAGAAATATTAAACCTAGAGGGCCATGCAAGATATTTTGCCTTAGTTGTTGATCTCTCTAACAACATGTTATGTCTAACAATTGAACTATGATAAAGGGAATAAGTTAGGATACTTTTATATAACATGCCATATTCATAAGATTGACATTGATGTTTCTTACCAATCTATCACTTGTCTAAGATGGTTGGGGTAGGGCGGTGCAGAGAGCAAAACCACATAGCAAGGTTCTCCCTTAGGGAAACCATAAGTAACTGCCAATGACGCCTGAGAAGAAAATAAATTCATTGTTATGCATTAAAATGACATATTATATTCAGATGTTAACAAAAATTAGTTACCCAGTACCATAAGGGACAAAATAAATTTTTTTTTCGTGTTGAAAGCATTTGGTCACATATGCTTGGGTGTCATCAAACTGGTTGCCTTCATGAGTGATTTGGGGGTCTACAAACCCATATAGATCATTCAACTCCATAGTTTTAGTGACAACAGACAAATACCTAAACATAAAATTGATTTGATATAAGTATATATATATATATATATATATATATATATATATCAAATAATTAAATATAATGATTGAAAGACTTACATCATCCATAATTGAATAATGGTAATATTTAGTTCCTCTTGTCCCCTTGCAAGCTCCAAGACATCTTGGGAATGCAAGTAAAGTGGGATCTCAAGGTCTCTCCCAAAAATGTTAGAATCCCAAGGAACCTGCATCGACTTATCATCTATGATTTCTGCAAGTTGGAGTAATGCACCAAGAGGATCGTCCAAAGAGAGAAGAATCTTCTTTGGTTGAGGATTTTCCTATATTGATGCAATTTCAGTTAAAATGGAATATAATTTAAGTTTGAATATAATAAACATGTAAACTTAAAAATTTAGTATATTGTAGGTTTGAGAGTTTGTACCAGGGGGTTAGATCAACCAAATCTCTAGTCCAGGCAAGGAAACATTAGAATGCTTGTGCCACAGTATATACCACATCTGTTGGCACATGAACTAAACCAAACTACACGAGAACCTCCTCTACCGTGACCTTAACCTCATCCTCTGATAACTCCATGCCATGAAGAACTATGGCTGCCTCAAATACTTTTCTATGAGCCACTAGTGTCTTCTCTGTACCATCCCAAATATATAGTTGACATGGATGAGTGTCGTCCATGTCATCCCTAGGTGGAACTGAACAACTCCCCTTTTTGCTTCTACTTGTTAGAGTCAATGATTTATTAATGTTATTCAATTATTTTATTAAATATCATTTATTCAATTCATAACTTATAGAAAAAAGATTTATGCGTGGGAGGCACAAATGGGTCTAGTTTTGGCGGAGGATCTACTGGCGAACGAATGCCAATAATTCTTAAATTGGCGCATAAGTTCTTCTTTCACCCTCATGATGATTCTTCACCATCAGTCTTTCTTCATAATCAGCACTGTGACTGCATGAAGACTGACGAGAGGAGGAACCAAAAAATTGGTGTATACCGACTCCTGATCCAGCACCACACACACGTCTAGGGTGCTCAGGCCGTCCAATTACAGCAACAAGTATGTCATGACGACCTTCTGGAGTGAATCCTCCTTGGGAGCTCTGCTCAACCAACAAATCATGCAATGTAACATATAGAGTTATAAAAAAATCATATAATAAAACACAAACGAGTTATTTAGAGAAGAATTGTAACTTACAATTTTCTCAAAGATTTCTCGTGCAGATTCAGAAGTGTAATTGCCTGATGTGCATATACGGGCTAACTTCCACTTTTGATGACGTGATGGTGCTGAAGGAGGCTCAATATCTTCACCCTTAGAAGGTGAGGGCCTAGATTTTTTCTTTTCTGACATTATCTTCTCTTCAAGTTTTCTATACCCACCACGAGACAATATGTGCGGGTTTTTATTTTGAGCACTTATGCTTTGAGCCTTTTTTTTCTCTTTTCCTGTAACATATAAAACCCACTTTATGAATTAGTTCAAATTGTGCATAATTATCAATTGTGCAATTGATGATTTCAAATAAACATACTTGTCATCCCTCAAATGTTCGAAGCTCAAGAAACGGACGCCATGTGTCTTCATCAATCCAGGTGTATTTCAACAATGGATTTTCATTCTTTTTAGATCCAAAGACATACTTAGACGTCAACTTGGTCTTAAAACCATGAAATTTCTCAGCCACCGATGACAAACATTTGTGTTTAAGCGTCGCCACATTTGAAATATCAAACGTTAGCAGCAATATAGAAAATGTCATCAATAATATTTAACATATTATCAACAAAATTAAAGTATAATGTTAATAACATTAATATTAGTTACCAATAAATCCTGCCATATCATGTCCCGATCAACTTCAGTGACATGATCAAATGATGGAGCAATGATTGATATTATCTCTCGCGTGAACATTCCTAAATAGCTTTTGAAGATGTCCACATAACGACCTCTAGGCATTCTAGTTTCGACTTTAATATCAACAGGTGTTTTCTGACCATTAGCTCTTCTAATCAAGAGTTGTCTCAACCTAGTGGCTCCTATGATGGGTCTCTTAGTGGGTGCTTCATCCTCTGATGAACTATGATGTTCAACCATATATCTGTGAAATTAAAACATCACAAAAACATTAATAAACAACATATAAAATCACATATAAAACATTATTTAACAAAACAACTAAATTTTAACAAGAACACAAATTGCATACATATAGTTATTGATTGGTCATATGTATATTCCTTCATCGTGACCTTCTCGAATTGCATGTACATCATCAACTAGAGGGATTTCATCAACATTTATTGTTCTTCTAAATGGGTGGGTGACAACAATATTAAGATCACTTAGATTTTCTTCATTAGGATCAATCTGTTTTTTTCCATGAAGAACGACAAACCAGTGTTCAGACGCAAGATCTTTAACATAGAAAAATTGAGATGCTTGTTGTGCCATAATAAATGGCTCATCTCGATAACCCACCTTTCAAAAATCAACTAGAGTCATTCCTGATTCATCCATTTTGACACCACTCTTATTGTCAAACCACTTATATTTGAACAGTGGAATAGTAAACATAGTATAATCAATATCCCATATCTCTTGTATTACACCACAATATGTCATTGATCCAAATATAGGATTTTAATCTTTAGATGTAGAAAATTGTAGCATCTCAGCTTCAAGACTGACTCTGCTATTTTGTACTTTGCTTTTGTCATCCAAAGACTTCGTATAGAATGTGCAATTATTGATTTCATAACTTGTACAACAAATGACATCAAATTTTAACCCATTCGCTAACCACATCAAAGTCTCAGAACATTACGAATCTTTCAAAACCTCAGATTTAAACTAAGGCATGAATGTTCTATTATACTCCATCATATGTCATTTCTCTGATTGTCTTGGATTGTTCTCTTTCATAATGACTTTATGTGCAGATAAGTAAGGCATTACCTCATGTGTTGTTCAATATGTATAGGTGTGCTTGCAACAAATCTTCGTGATCTTTGCTAACCACACTCACACCTCGGATGTTGTTACTTATCAGTTTTACTTTTGCCATGTAATCTGAACAAAACTCGACACTTTCTTCAGTAATATACCTTTCGATCATTGAAGCTTCTGAACGATATTGATTTTTCACATACCCTTTCAAAATCTTCATGTAACGTTCAATGGGATACATCCATCTTAAGTATATTGGTCCATAAAACTTGATTTCTCTCACTAGATGAACAAGTAAATGTACCATGATGTCAAAAAATGATGGAGAGAAAACATATCTAGCTGACACAAGATGATAATAATCTCGGCTTGAAGTTCATCTAACTTTAAAGGGTCAATGACTCTGCTACAAATTGCAGAGAAGAATGCAGTCAAACGCGTTATAGTTTGTCTAACGTTTTTGGGTAAAATTCCACGAATAGCTATAGATAACAATTGTTGCATTAAGATGTGGAAATCGTGAGACTTTAGGCCAACAAGCTTCAAGTCTTGCATGGAAACTAAACTCTGAATATTTGAAGAGTATCCTTGAGGTACTTTTAAACATAAGCAAAAACTTATCTTCTCTTTCCTGGACATAATGTAACATGCAGGGGGCAAATAAGTACGCCTACCAACCTCCCTTGATGCCAAGTCTTCTCGGATCTTCATTTCAACCAAATCCAAACGAGCATTTACTCCATCTTTTGTCTTTCTCTGAATGTTAAGTAGTGTACCAATCAAGCTATCACACACATTTTTCTCTAAATGCATGACATCTATGTAATGCCTAACTTGTAACTTCAACCAATATGGAAGATCAAAGAATATTGATTTTTTCCTCCAAGGGCTCGATGTAGATGACTTCTTGGACGTTTTACCAAATACATGATGTACTTTATTAACTTTTTCATGAATTTGAATGCCAATTAATGGAGTTGGTGCTTTGTCATTCTCTTGATGTCCATTGAATGCTTTCTTTAACCTTCGATAAGGATGATTAGCTTGTAAAAACCTTCGATGGCGCAGATACACGATCTTCCTTCCATTTTTCAATTGATGAGATGCAATGCTTTCTTCACATATAGGACCTGCTTTATGACCCTTGACACTGTACCCCGACAAATTACCAAAAGCTGGAAAATCATTAATGGTGCAAAATAACATTGCATGCATAATGAAAGTTTCAGAAGTAACAACATCAAATACTTCAACACCATCAACCTACAACAACTTCAAGTCTTCAACTAGGGGATTGAGATATACATCTATGTCATTTCCAGGTTGCTTTTGACCGGATATCATCATAGACAACATCATATATTTTCTCTTCATGCAGAGTCTAGGAGAAAAGTTGTAAATGAATAATATAACAGGCCAACAACTGTGGTTTGTACTTAAATTACCAAATGAATTCATTCCATCGATAGCTAAGCCAAAACAAATATTTCTACATTCTTCAGCGAACTTGAGAAATTCCTGTCAATATTTTTCCATTTCATTAAATCAACTAGATGACGAAGTAGTCTGTCACATCTTCTCACAGTTGCATGTCATCTAAGGTTTTTAACATCTTTAGGATTTGCAAACAAACGCTTAAGTCTGGGCACAATTGGAAGGTACCAGACTACTTTCAAAGCAGATCCTTCCTTCTCTATTTGACACTATCTTCACTATTTCTCTGCTTGTACCGTGATGACCAACACTTTGGACATTTTTTCAAATCTTCAAATTCTTTTTTGTATAATATGCAATCATTAGGACATGCATGTATCCTTTTATACTCCATACCCATCGGATAAAGAATTTTCTTAGCGTCATAGTTTTGAGTGGATAGAGTATTTCCCTCAGGAAACATTTCATTCAAGAGCACAAGCAATTATGTGAAGCTTTTATTTGTCCAACCATTGGCCGCTTTCAAATTCATAAGTCTTAAAACCACTGATAATCGCGTGAACTTAGTTGAATAAACATACAACAGAGTTTCCGAATTAGTAGACATCATCTCACAGACATGCACTTGTGCAAAAGCTTCTACGCCAACATCCCGTATCATGTCCTCCATATTGTCTTCTTCACATCGCTCTTTCATGGTGGAATCGACAACATGTTCAATTCGAGAAACAGTTGGAAAGTCTATTAATTCGCTGTGCCATATCCATAATGTATAATTTCTAAGGAAACCATCACAAATAAGATGTTCCCTAACTTGAGTTGCATTCAATTTTCTCCCATTCAAACAGTTGACACAAGGACATCTGAACTTCACCTCATCATCACTTCTACCTTCATAACGTTGCGCAAATTTTATAAATTCTGCTACTCCATTCTTATACTCAGCACTGATATGTGGTAAATTAATCCAATCTCGATCCATACATATATATATATATATATATATATATATATACTGAAATTGCATGAACAATTTCAATAATCTTTGAATCAATGATCACGTCGTAATCATGTGTGACCCTATTCCATTCAAGGATATTCACTTTCTTTATTTTACTGGTACATATTACTTTTAAAATACATATCTTAAATTTCACGAAATTTTGCCAGCATTTCGCATTACCCTTCAGGATACACGAAATGAAAGTGATTATCAACCACAATCAAATATGCACCCGAAGATCAATACAAAACACAATTGACAAATATTCATGAATTTTAAGATATATATTTTAAAATATATATGCACTAATAAACTACTAGAAAGTGATTAATCTTCTTAAACTGTTCAATTGGACAATTCAAGACTCAATACATTTAAATTATTAGTATTGTATCCCCTTATATTAATTTAAAAAAAATGTAGCTTCTTTAAAATGAAAACTTGGGGACAATACATAATTTTCGTATTGAATCTCAAACGAAAAACTAAGGCTAACTCACAATATAAGAAAAACAAACAACATATTTAAACAAATAACTAACCACATATATAAAATATAAAACTACTACATAACAAACTACAAAATCATAGGAAAATATTAGAATTAGGAACTTGGGAGCGTAAAAAGCAAATGATAATGGAAAATGATACAATGCAACGCGTTCGAGAGCTATAAGAGACAAAAAAAACACAAGAAAAGGTCACAAGTAACAAATGAAAGAAAAAACAACCAAAAACCTTAACAAAATATATTACCTATTTAATTATAGTGTTGTTACAATTTTCTTAAATTCAAACTCAATGCTCTAAATTTCAGACGCAATGCTCTTAAATTGAGACCCAATTCTCTCACAAAATTACTCAAAACACTCCAAACAATTTCAATCCCAATGCAAATCAATACTCACAATAACCAAAATTGAAAATTAATATATACAAAACGGAAAACGAAACAAAAACGCATTGGAAACTTACCTTGGAGGAATGACAACGCGATAGTTATCGGAAAACGGAGAAGGAGGTGTACGAAATAGCCATGCACGAAATGGAGGTGTAGGAAATGAAGGTGCAGCGAACCAACGGAGGCAAGGCGATGGTGGCTGGAGCAGCGTGGTGGCAGCGGCAGTAGAGGTACAAGCTGTAGAAAGAGATACGAGAAAATAAGTTGTAGAGAAAAATGGAAAGCGGTGAAATAGAGGTGCAACGAACAACCAGAGGCGACACGATGATGGTTGGAGCAGCGTGGTGGTAGCATGGTCAGGTTGCAGAGAGAGAGACAAGAAATGCAGAGCGCAGGGAAGAAGAAGAGGAAAAAGGGGTTCGCGTTTGAGCCCTAAATAAACTTTATGGCCTCGGTTCAATTAATAACTGAGGTCTATGATGGGTTTTGGCATCAGTCTCCATCCACCCGAAGCCATTAGACACCTCAATACTTTAGTCTGCTTTTTATTTTTAAAGAAAGAATGGAGAGAGAAAAAGTTTTATTATTTGGGTTGCCTCCCTATAGGGCATGTTTAATGTATTTAGCTTGACAACTTACTTGTTCAAGGATCTTAGTGATGAGTGGTCAAAGGCACTGAGTCTATATCACCACCTTTATAAGCCTTAAGTCGATGCCCATGGACTATCCAATTATCCCCTTTAACAACATCCTCAATTTCTATAGCTCCACATGGATGTATGTTCTTGATGATAAATGGGCCAGACCATTTTGATTTCAACTTCCCTAGCTATAATCTCAACCTTGAGTTGTAAAGCAGAACAGGTTGTCCTACCTTAAATTCTCTCTTCATTATTTTTTTGTCATGGTAAGCCTTAATTTTGTTTTTGTATATGTTGGACGAGTTCTAGGCTTGAAGTCGTAGCTCTTCCAACTCATGTACTTGAATCATCATTTTTTCACCAACATTTTTGAAATCATAATTCAAGGCCTCAGAATGCCTTATGTTCTAGTTCCACTAGAAAGTGACAAGACTTCCCTTAAACAAGTTGGAAAGGAGTCATCCCTATAGGTGTTTAAATGTTGTTTTGTATGCCCATAAAGCTTCATTTAGTTTTGTTGCCCAGACTTTTCTAGAAGTTGCAACAGTCTTTTCTAGGATTCTTTTTAACTCTTTGCTGGACACTTCTGCTTGTCCGTTTTCTTGAGGATGATAAGGGGTGATGACTTTGTGTTTAACATTATAATGCTCTAGCACCTTTCTGAGTTGTTCATTGCAAAAGTGAGTTCCTCCATTGCTGAGCAGAACTATAGGAGATCCAAATATGCAAAAGATTTGTTTCTTTAAGAATTTTACTACTATCCTAGAATTATCTTTTTTGTACAACTATGGCTTCAACCCATCTAGATACATATTCAACTACCACTAGGATATATTCTTGGGAGTGAGATGGTGTTAAAGGTCCAAAGAAGTTTATTCCCCAACAGTAAAAGATTTCAACTGCCACAACGTTTTGTAATGGTAACTCATGTCTTCTTAAGATTCTACCACTCCTATGGCATTTGTCACATTGCTTGCAGTATTCAAATGCATCCTTAAATATGGAAGGCTAGTAGAATCCTACTTGCAGAATTTTTACTGTAGTGCGTTCTACACTAAAATGGCTTCCATAAGGAGAGTCGTGACAATGCCACAATACATCCTTAATTTACTCACCAAATATGCACCTCCTTAGTAATCCATCTGCAGCAATTTTGAACAAGTGAGGGTCTTCCCAGATGAATTAAGAGGCATCTTTGAAGAATTTCTTCTTTTGATTCCAGTTGTATCCTTTTGTAACCACACTAGTAGCTTTTAAGTTAGCAATGTCAGCGAACCATGGTCTTTCAGTTATCACGAACAACCTTTCATCAAGGAAAACGTCTTCTATTTCCAACTACTTGCTTTTGACTTTCTTGTTGTCCAATATGGATAAATGGTTTGCTATAACATTTTCACTGCCCTTTTTTTTTTATCTTTGATCACTAGATCAAATTCCTGAAGGAGTAAAATCCCTCTTATCAACCTTGGTTTTGAGTAAGCTTTAGTAAGGGGGTATTTGATGGCTGCAAGATCTGTGAAGATTGTGATTGGGGTACCTATCAGATAAGCTCTGAATTTTTCCAAGCCATACACTATAGTGAGCAGTTCTTTTTCTATAGTTGCATAGTTGCTTTGTGTTTCATTTAAGACTTTGCTAGCATAGTGTATCACATGGAACTTTTTTTCCTTTCTTTGGCCCAACATTGCTTATATTGCATGATCACTTGCATCACACATCAATTCAAAGTTAAGGGACCAATTTGGTGCTTTGATAACTGGTGCAGTACACAATTCCTACTTTAATAGTTGAAAAGCTCTCACACAATCTTCATCAAAGTTGAACTTTGTGTCTTTTACCAACAAGTTGCTTAGTGGCTAAGCAATTTTTGAGAAGTCTTTGATGAATCTTCTGTAGAATGCAGCATGTCCCAGAAAACTCCATATTCCTTTAACATTGGTTGAGGGAGGTAATTTAGAAATGACCTCCACTTTGATTGGATCCACCTCTATTCCTTTGCGTGAAATTTTATGGCCAAGAACAATGCCTTCTTCTACCATAAAATGATATTTCTCCCAATTCAGGAATAGGTTAGTCTCCTTACACCTTTGGAGGACTAGTTCAAAATACCCCAAGCATTTTTCAAATGAAGGCCTAAAGACTGAGAAGTCATCCATGAAAATTTCCATGCTTTTCTCAACCATATCTGAAAAAATTGTCGTCATACATCTTTGGAATATGGCTAGAGCATTGCATAATCCAAAGGACATTCTTCTATATGCAAAAATCCCAAAGGGGCAAGTTAAAGATGTTTTCTCTTGGTCCTTTGGATCCACAACAATATGGTTGTAACTAGAGTATCCATCTAAAAAACAGTAATAGGCTTGTCATGCCAACCTTCTAAAACATTTGATCCATGAAGGGTAGAGGAAAGTGATCCTTTCTTGTAGCTTGATTAAGCTTCCTATAGTCGATACACATCCTCCGGCTAGTGATATTCCTCGAAGGGATCAATGCATTCCTTTCATTTCTACATCTGTTATCCCTGCCTTTTTTGGAACCACTTGTACTGGACTTACCCAAGAACTATATGAGATTGGATATATCATTCTAGCTTCTAGTAGTTTGACCACTTCTTTTCTCACCACCTCTTTCATTGCAGGATTGAGTCTTCTTTGGGGTTGAGCCACTATTTTGTAAGTTTCTTCCATCAGGATTTTGTGCATACAATAGGGTGGGTTTATCCCTTTCAAATCCATGAGTTTCCATCCTATTGCTTGCTTATTTCTTTGGAAAACTTCTATCAATTTCTCTTCTTCTTCTTCAGATAACTTATTGCTTATGATGACAGGCTTGCCTTCTTCTAAGAAGATATACTTTAGGTGTGGTGGCAGTTGTTTCAACTCTAATTGTACTAACTGATCTTCTTTTGTTGCGCTAAGCGCAATTCTTGATTCTGAGCTTGAATTAGTTGTTTTGTTTCGTTCCAATTCTGTTATCCAGTCTGTTATGGCTTCCTCAATAAGAGAATCTTCTAATTCCATTATGGCTTTCTCAAAGGGTTTTGTTGTTGAGAAATTTCTCCTTGCTTTGGAGTACACTACTTCTAAAGTGTCAATTCTAAGGCAATCCTTAGATTCAGTAGGATATTTCATTGCTTCAAACACATTAAAATTGACTTCTTCATCTTGCACTCTCACCTTTAGTTTTCCTTTATCCACATCTATGATTACTCTTGTTGTTTTCATAAATGGTCTGCCTAGTATCAAAGGCACATCCACGCCTTCTTCAATATCCATTACTTCAAAATCTACAGGGAAGTAGAATTTATCTACCTTGATCAGTAAGTCCTGTACAATTCCACGTGGATGTTTTACTGGCCTGTCTGCCAACAGTAGAGTCATTCGTGTGGGTTGTAGTTCTATATCCCCAATCTTTTTTAGCATAGACAAAGGCATCAAGTTGATGCTTGCCCCTAAGTCCAATAATGCTTTTCCCACTATTAAGTCTCCAATTGCCACAGGTAGTGTGAAACTACCAGGATCACTGAATTTCTAAGGCAAAGTGTATTGGATGATGGCACTACAATCCGCTTCCAATTCTATTATTTCTTGCTCCATGATTGTTCACTTTTTGGTCAATAATTCCTTCATGAATTTGGCATAAGTAGGTGATGGCATACCCTCCTAGTATGGCCAAGTACTTTCATGAAGAGATAGAGTCATCTTTGCAAGGTGAAGCAAAGCTCTTTTCTTTTAGGCCACAATGGAGTATCTTTAGTAGATTATGAATATTTAGGCATTATGTTAAGGGCCAAGTAGTGTAGGGTTTTAAAAACAATCTTGCTTAAGTAGGGAGCATCATATGCGTCTACATAAGCTTTTTGATGTTTAATTATGTTAATCAAGTGGGCTTAGGAAGCGCATCCCACATGTGCCACATGGCAAGATCTTTAAATGAGAATTCTCTTACATAGGTAATGGCCATGTGTCATTATTCTATTGGAGAGACTTTTCATAAAGTAGCTTTTCACATGGCAACACATGAGCGGTTTGTTTTTGTGAGAGTGAGGATTGTCACATGTCAAACTCTCATTCACCAAGATAGCATTTTTATGGTTTTAGTGCATGTTAGCATTCTAGGGTTTTAACCATTTTGGAGACACCTTACTCTATAAATAAAGGTGTCCCCCCCTGGTATTTCTCACTTTGAGAATGATAATGTTATGCTGCCAAAATTATTTTTGAGCCATACTGCTCGTAGTCACTTGCTAGAGCATCCAAAGAGGTCCCTTTAGCACCCATTTCTCTAGAGTTGGCCTAAACTCTCTTAGAGCTCCACAAACAACCTTCATCCCACAATTAAATCACCAAAACTAAGAGCCATTTTCTCTCAACACCAAGCTTTCGTGAATCCACCATCCACCATAGTCACCATTTCAAGCTTTGGCCCAACCTAGCTTGAGGAGGAAGCTATTAGTAGGCATTTGTTCCTAAGCTTTAGTGAAAGGAATATTGATCTATAGCTTCTTAATCATTTCTAAGAATCTAGTGAATTGTCTCTCACGATCCTGCCTCGTTGGAAGATGAGGATATGACAGATTCACCACATGATCTTTTCCTTCTTCTCCGTTCTCAATTATTTTTCTTCTTCTTTCTTTTCACTCTCAATTTTTTTCTTTTCAGTTTTTTTTTCTATTTCTCTATTCTCTAGGTTTTCTCCAATTTATTTTTCTATAATAGTCCTTTTTCTAGTGGTAATGGATTGGTAGTGTTCTTTTGGATTTACCTTTGTGTTTATCGAGAATTGACCTTCTTGTTGTTTTGCCATTTGTTTAGCAAGTTGTGTAATATGTAATTCCAGATTATTTATTAATGATCCAGTGGTTTTCTGGTTTGTGGTTGATACCTTGATCAACTAAGCTAGTGTGTCTTCCAGTTTGGTTAACTTCTCAGTGTGTGGATTGGCTTGTCTCTGATTTGATCCTACATATATCCTTCAGTTTTGATAAAGACTTGAATTGTTCATCTATCTAGCATTTTGATTGTAGTTGTTGTTGAAAGATTCTGGTATTCTTTTATTATTCAAATAATTCAATTGCTCCTCTTGTTCAACATCTTCCCGATGGCCATTTGAATGATTTCCTGAGCAGAAATCACATTTTAAAAGTTGTTGTGAGGAGGGTATCGAGGATGCTCCAATCTGCATCTTAGTCCTCTATTTTTTTAATTCTTCCATTTGTTGAGAGATGAGTTTGTTTTGTGCCAGTATAGTAGTTTGTGTATCAAGTTCCAGGATTCCACTTTTTGCTGGAGGGTTTCTATCATGGTGTGCTTAATAGTCGCTAGCAGCAATTGAGTCTATGATCTTTATTGCTTCTCTAGCACTTTTTGTCATCATGGAGCCTTATGTGGTTGCATCCAACAACAATTTTTCTTGTGGTTGCAGTCCGTTACAGAACATGTTCAGCTGGGCTAACTCATCAAAACCATGATTTGGATATTTTCTTAACAAGGATTTCAATATCTCCCATGCCTCACAAAGTGGTTCATCATTTGTTTGAGAGAATATGGCTATAGCAGATTTGGCTTCGAAATATTTAGAAGGAGGAAAAAATGTGATCAAGAATTTCCTTTTACATCTTCCTAATGGGTCAATCTTTAATTTGGTTGTGATTGTAACGAAGTCTTAGCTTTTCTTGTTAGAGAAAATGGAAAGAGTCTTAAATATGCAACTTCCTGATTTTCTTCTACAACTCTCATGGTTCCACACAACTCATAAAAAGTGGATAGATGGTTGTAGGGATCCTCATTATCCATTCCTGCAAACTGATTGGATGACATCAGTGAAAGTACTGTTGGCTTCATTTCTATAACTTTTGCAAGTCTAACAATGTTGGAAAAATGTCTAGGCCCTTATTGAATTGCATAATCTCCTAGTTCTTCTTTGTTGCATACCTTCTGCCATAGTGCTCAAATTGAGGGGGAAATCTGTAACTGAATTAGTTGTATTTTCATGTTGTTGCTGTGATTTTGTAGTTTGTTTCTGCCTCTTATTCTTGCTGTTATTCCTTCTGGCTGTCTTCTCTATTTTTGGATCAAAAAGCAAGATCTGTCCTTCTTTCGTTGGCATATAAAAATAAACGTAATCATAATAGAAGAGGATTAAACAATTTTGGTGTGTCAATTATTGCTTAGGCTTTTTAAAAAGTCCCTAGTAACGATGCCAAAAACTTGATGAGGTTTTATTAACAATTCTGTTTACAACAAGTGTACTGTTGCATTGTAGTATAAATTCGTCTCCACAGGGACTTGCAAAGGTTTAAAAACAATTAGATCACAATTATTACACCCTTATGATTCAAGTTTTAACAAGAGATTTTATGAGTTGAATATTGAGTTAGAGGGCAAGGTTGATTACTTTTGTCTTCCCTTTCTTGTCAGATTGCATTTTCCCTTCTTTTATCCCGAACTTCTCAAGACGATTGTTGTAGCAGCACTCTCTTTGGTAGATCTAGATGCATCAAGGGTCGCCTACGCCGTGGCAAAGCCGTCCAATCACGTGGAACCACCAACTAAAATATAAATTTACACGGATGTCACACTAAGCACATTAGCGGATGGTAAGTAAAAATATAATAGACATAGAAAACACAACGATATGTCGACATGTTTGCGAGCCTCTCTTAACTTAGACAAAGTAGAATCAATTGAGGAAGGCCCTAAAGGAACTGGGTCTATAATGCAAAACCAATTAAACGTGGTCAAACCCAACTAAACCTGATCAAAGGCTCAATGCCTGGGCCCATAAAGGTGTGAAAATTAATAAAAAGCTAATTAAATTTATATAAATATAGGTGGACCCAAGTAATTAAAGGTATGCAATTCGTTAGTATCCTAATTAGAGATTTGACTTTTGAGCATTTTTAGTGAATTAATCGTTGAAGCCTCTTTTTGTAGGTACAATTTTATCTCATGACCTACGTAAGAAAGTAGATTACAAATACTTGGCGGACAAACAAGACTATTGAGAATCCACTCGGGGAATTTGAAGACCGTGGTAAGATATTGTTTGGGTCTCATAATAATTTCATATTGTGCATGCAAGAACATATATAAATCAATAGCACCTTTTGGATGAAGCACTATCAATGTATAAGCATATTTATAACGTGTTGTCTTTGGTTTTCGTGTTTTGATTTAGAGCGCTTAATCAAATAAGTGTTATCTAAAGAATGTTGTTTATTGACCATTTTCGTGTAGTGAAGATCTATTTTGGTTGGTGAGAGGGTGCATGATGAACTTGGCCATTTAGCAGCTTCGTATTGGTTCAAATGAGTGTGTTAGGATCACCATGTGACATTATATGAAAGGTGTTTATGTTTAGAAAGGTAGGAGGGGTGAAAATGGGAGATGAAAAGGTGTAAGAGTAGGTTTTGCATGGGCTATTTCAGAAAGAGAGTGTTTAAGTAAAAACTAGGGATGCATTTCGCTCCTAGTATATTTCTTTCAGAATTTACTAATTTTGGCCTTATTTTAAAATTTGGAAGAATTTAACTTCATACCTTTAATGAACCAAATTGAACCTCAGTTACATTAATAAATATCTGAATATCCAAAAAATAATTTATGCAACTAAAAAAAATTTTTAAGCCATTTTTATTTCACAAACTCAATAAGCCTAATTATCACAATTAATAATTCAAATGAAAGACTAAATAAGGACATAAATATATAGTCATCACATGTCAAAAAGCCAAGGTAGAGCATCAAAGACCAGGGTGTATGATGAGTCATTACTTTCCTCCATTCCACTAGCCTTTGTGTACTCATTTGATAGTTTTTTAGTGCTTAATTGTTTATCTTTAGTGTGTTTTCATCTATTGGGCTTTATTGGTCCATTGTTCCGAATTGGGTTAATTTCACATTATTTGGCCTAATTTTCATTTTTAATTATTTTTAGGTATTTGGGTGAAGCAATTTTGGAGCTTGGACATTAATATTCAGTTGAAGAGAGTTGCCACATCATTTCTACGTCATTTCCACGTCATCTAAGTGAATGGGCCACATTTGAGGCCCAGTAGTGGCATTTTTGTAATTCTACACCTAGTTGTGCCATTTTTGTAAATAGTAGTGGCATAATTGATTTGACCACATCATCTTCCCCACTCTCTATTTTTAGGTTTTTGAAGCTTTGGAAGGTGACCCATGGAGGCACAAGTTGATTTTTCACGTTTCCACTCGTTTTTCACATTTTATGAGTCATGGACAGCACCCATTGTGGAATTTCTTGTTTTCTGCACCTTGGGTAACATTTATATTGAAGCATTTAACGTTTTTCAGTGTTGCTTTCGTTCTTCCCTTTTCTCTCCTTGCACATTTTCATTTCTTGCACCATTTTAAGTTTTCTGCACTAATTTGAACTCATTTAAATGGTTGAATCTCAATTTCTATTGAACCCTAATTCGAAATCCATGGGCAACTAATTTTCGTATGCACTGATTCCTTGCAAATAATGAAATGAAACATTGAGATTAATGTTTTGTTCGGTGGGTTTTGTTGTTTCTTCGTTGTGGATTTGCGTTTGTTTTAATTGAAGAACCTAATCTGGTTTTGCTTAATTTTCAGAGTATGCAACTCGTTTTAGTTGATTTTCATGCTTAATGAACTTTGACAAATTTATGAACGCTTGTATTTTTTAATTGCATGTTGAATTCGTGGTTAACCTCCACTTAGTTTTTCAACATCGAATTTCATGAGGAATAACGAAACCAATTCAGTTGTAAGCTGTGATGGGTGAAATTTCATTCAAAGCGAGGAATCACTGCTAATTTCATGGCTGTTTAATCTAAATTGCAATTACGTTTTATTGTTGTGTGAATTTCTGGAATCTGTCAAAATCCCCCCTTTTGATGTTGTGTTTGTTTGAAAATTGAAGATTTGAACAAGAACATTGGTCGTTGGGAGACGACTTGGTTCAACTACCACATACTGCATTTAATCTGTTTTAATTTGGTGGGTACGACCTCTAATAGTTGGATATTTTAGAATGAAAATGGGATAACACTTCAATTGATTTTGTAACTCACTTGCCAAGGATTGTGTGAGGTCATGATACAATATAGGTTATAGTAGACATATTAACTAAGAGTTGGTGGAACTATATATCAAAGAGGTGGTAAAATTGGATGGAGTGCCAAACAATATTATGTTAGATTGGGATCCAAGGTTTACATCAAGATTGTGGGAAACATTCCAAGAGTCTTTGGGAAGAAGATTGAGGATGACTTTTGCCTATCATCCTTAAACTGATGGTCAAAGTAAGAGATAAATTCACTCTTTGGTTGATTTGTTAAGAACCTGTGTGTTAGACCACTTGGGAGTGTGGGATGAGTCGTTAACTTTAGTCGAGTTCACCTACAATAATAAATTTCATGCCAGTATTGGGATGTCTCTCTATAAAGCTTTGTATGGTCAAAGATGTAGAACTCTGTTGTGTTGGTATCAAGATGGAGAGGTAGCAATAGTAGGACCAAATTTCTACAATAAACTAATGATAAAGCCAAACTAATATAAGAAATGATGAATACATCACTGAGTAGACAAAAATCTTATGCAAATAAGAGAATAAGGTTACCTGAGTTTGAGGTCGGGGACCATGTTTTTCTATGAGTAACACTTACTATAAGAATGGGAAGAGCTTTAATATCAAAGAAGTTGTCTCCTAAGTTTGTTAGACCCTATCAAATACTCCAAAGGATTAGTTGATTTGCTTGTAAGGTTACATTACCTCCTGAACTGGCTAACCTCCATAATGTGTTTCATGTATCCCAATTAAGGAAGTACGTCTCTGATCCAACACTACAAGAATGTTACTGTTCAACTTCAAAAAATGGCTTTGGCTATAATGAGGACGGAAAGGGCATTAGCTAAACCAACGCACAGCCCACTCTATAGATATTAAGGTGAATTTATTAAAAGAAAATAAGTTGACGTGATGAATTAATGGGTGCTTACAAATTTTGTTAACCTTCTCATTAGCTTGGCCAACACATTACACGAAAATTAAAAGCGATAGATGGTTAATGCACAATGCTTTAATTGTTGGCATCGGATGGCCCACGCATACGTCACTTAATTAAAAGAAAAAAATTTATTAGATTAAGTTATCAGGTGTGAAGGTTTCGCTATAAATTTCACGTTTTCCCCCTTTCCCAATTTCACTTTTTTCCCTTTTTGTTTCTGCCAAGTGAGGGTTCCTCTATGCCCCTTTTCTGTCACAAGTGCCAAAGCAAGCCTTTGTGTTGTTTATGGGTTTCGTTTGCCCCTTTCCACCACGAGTACGAGAGAAGCATTTCTTTCTGCCACATTTCCTTGAGCAAATGAGCTTCAATGGTGACAAGCAAGTGAGCAAGCAATTCGTTCCCTTTTTCTCTACGTGTTGTGTGGCCCTCAACCACATATGCGAAACTACTTATATTAGGCACTCTAAAATAGTTCCTAACATCCCATTATCCAATTCTCATACATCTAGAAACTAAAATACGCATTTGTATACTTCAACATACTCTAAATTGCATCATCATAGCTCATATGCATCATTCAAGTATCAACATGCATGCAATCAAAACTTTGAACCAATCCAACACTTGAATTTACAAGGAATATAACATTTTCATCAAAGACTGTCAAAACATAATTAAACCCTGCATACAAATCCCATAAGTCATAACTTATCTCAAACATTGCCCATAACATTCCATGCATTCAAATATCTCATACCCAACCAGGTTTAGGATTATTATGCCATCATATTTCATGTAATAGACCCACAATAATGCAATTTGTCCCAGTTACATCACTCCCACATATATAAGTCAAAAAGAACCCCAAGAGAAACCCAACCCACAATACCAACACTCAAACTACACCTCACTATTGGCCCCCACACGTCGCTTGGCGATGCATACCTGCCGCTAGGTGATTCATCAAAATGCATACATGATTTCATATTTCCCACCTGCAAGAAATCCCAAATTACTCCAAAAGCATGTCACATTCATCCAATTTCACACAATATACATTCAGGCATGCTTCTAGATTCATACATGTTCAATTTAGACATAAACTAATACACCATCCCAATAATCTTAAACTGAATAGCATAATTTTAACTCATCCCCAAACCTTAATTGATGTGACCCCAACAAGCCCAAGCTCAAGTGCATCAACAAGCCCAAGCCCATATCAAGGCCCAATCACTAGAAGCATGATGAGAAAGATTCACATGGGCCTCTCACTATCTCACTAGAGTGGTTCTCCTTTTGGATGCAAGCAAAGCATGAACTAAGCAAGGAGCATGTGATGGAAGCATGGTGCGTGTGACATGGACAAGGAGAGTGTGATACGCCGCTTGGCACCATCTAAACTCATCTACTACATCACATGGTCTACAATCAAGCTTCTTCTCCAAGCTACATTTGCATTTCATCTTTGTTGCATTTTCTCTTCATTTGGCCGACCATGTGCCTATAAATAGAGCCACTCAAATATTGTAATGGTTACTCTTGAATTGCTAATAGATGCTAGTGTTTGAGATCACTCCACACTTCTATTAATTTGAGAGCACACATGGCTAACCTTCTCTTTCATCTCCTCTAGCCACCTTCCATACCATAGCTCCACTTCTACTCTTCATCTTCACCAAATTCTCCATTTATGAGAGCAACCTTTCTCTAATTCTCCAAATTCTGCTGCACTTCATCTTCTCCTCATCATTCTCCATGGATTTCCTTCCTCTCCTACTCCAAGGACGTCCATCAATTGGTATCTAGAGCCATCCAAGCCTTTGGTGCATCCATCCTCTTGGTTTGGGTAAGGTTCTTAGTCCATACTTGTCTCCTCTTTCAATTTCCGTTTTCTCTCTCTTCTCCACTGTTTTCTTCACTTTTGCTGCTATTTTTTTCATGTTTTTAATGTTCTCCACCATTTGACATTGAGGCTACATGAATCTCCATTGATTCATCTTGTATTACTCCTTGCTTCATTGGTGCAAATCTATTTTTAGGTTCCATTTTCGTTTTTCCAGCACTTGTTCTTTGGTTTTTGAGTTTTCTGCATTTTTATTCGGTGAATTCAGTCCTTCTTTGCATTTTATCATTCCAGTTATGTTTAAGTCATGTTCTATGCTTTGTTTGTGCGTTAATTCATCTTTCCCACCATTTAATTGCATTTCTTACTGAATTGATTGAGTTTCCGAGCCACATCTCACAGCCAAAACACTATGATCCTTCAAGGAAGTGTGTGGATGTTTAAGGCCTGAATCCTCACTGTTTTTCATCCATTTCACCGATTGGATTGTGCTTTTGTGTGTCTAAGATGTTC